>Ga0209630_10002251_pt1 | contig 18937 bp, 10 predicted proteins | sample COG_01_FD_184745 | JGI IMG/M metagenome (GOLD analysis project Ga0209630, IMG submission 184745) | Pelagic Microbial community sample from North Sea - COGITO 998_met_01 (SPAdes) (version 2) | ecosystem: Environmental > Aquatic > Marine > Neritic zone/Coastal water | place: Helgoland, sampling... | reverse complement strand
TGGAAGTTTAATAATAAGTTTATTATGAAACATAATACATCAGAAAATGTATAAATAATAATAAAGAGGAATACTCATGGGCGCTAAAGACGCATACACTGACGGTACATATCAGGGACAAGAACGAGCTGCTCAACTGTATTCCGATATAGATTTGTTTTTTGGACCTAAGACGGGAACAAATGATATCAACAAGGTAACAGATTTTACGGCCGTCAAACGATCTGTCAGAAATCTTGTTCTAACTAACTTCTATGAGAAACCCTTTCATCCCGAAATTGGTTCTGGTGTGAGAGATATTCTATTTGAGCCTATGACTCCTATCACGGCATATGTTCTTACCATGAAGATAGAAGAGGTGATTGAAAACTTTGAACCAAGGGCTAGACTCGTTGGAGTTACAGCCACACCTAATCTTGATAACAATGCATATAATGTTTCAATTGAGTTTTATGTTGTCAACGCACCCACAGAACTTGTCAACATGGAAGTTCTATTAGAGAGATTACGATAATGGCAGCAAACAGACAGCGACTCAGTGTAACAGAATTTGACTTTGATGAGGTTAAGGATAACCTAAAACTTTTCATGCGAAATCAGACAGAGTTCAAGGACTATGACTTTGAAGGTTCTGGTCTGTCTGCTCTTCTGGATGTCCTTGCATACAATACGCACTATCTTGGTTTCAACGCAAATATGCTTGCAAATGAAATGTTCCTTGACTCTTCTCAACTGAGGTCAAGTGTAGTTTCTCATGCGAAGACCTTGGGATACACCACTCGTTCTGCAACAGCATCTAATGCGGTTGTTGATATTTTTCTTAACACAACGAATGCAAGTGCAACGATGCCAGCAGGAACAGTGTTCAGTGCTAGTGTTGGAGATGAATCTTATCAGTTTGTAACTATATCTGATGTAACTTCATCTAACAGTGGTTCGACAATTGCCTTTAATGATGTTAGAATTTATGAGGGAAGTTATGTTTCAAGTCGATACGTTGCTGACACTCAGAATGTTGAACAGAGGTTTCTAATCAATGATGATCGTGCAGATACAACAACCCTTTCGGTTGTGGTTCAAAACTCTGCAACGGATACCACACAGACAACCTTTACTCAAGCAACAGATATTTCTGGACTAACCTCTACATCGAATGTATATTTTATTCAAGAGGTTGAGGATGGTCAGTATGAAATTTATTTTGGTGACGGTATTCTGGGTTCTGCGATAGAAGATGGTAATATTATTATCATGCAATATGTTGTGACTAATAAGGGCGCAGCTAACGGTGCAAGTACGTTTACTTCATCTTCTGCAATCGATACGGTCAATAGTGTTAATGTTGTTACTGTTTCAATTTCTGATGGTGGATCAGAACCAGAGAGTATTGAATCTATCAAGTACAACGCACCGTTAGATTATGCATCACAGGGCCGATGTGTTACAACAGAAGATTACAAGACATATGTTAAACAGTTGTTCGCAAACACTCAAGCGGTTTCTGTTTGGGGTGGTGAGGATGGTTCATTTAATCCGGTTACTGGTGTGTCTGATGTTGCAGAGTATGGTAAAATTTTCATTAGTATTAAGTCAACCACAGGACTAAATCTAAATGAAATTCAAAAGGCACAGTTAGTAACAGATTTGTCTCCGTACACTGTAGCGTCTATTACTCCCGTAGTCGTAGATGCAGAAAATCTAAACATTATCCTTAACGTCAATTTTAAATTCGATAGTAACAAAACAACAAATTCTAGAGAATCGTTAGAGACACTTGTACAGTCTACTATCACAAATTATAATACTGATTACTTAAAAGTATTCAACTCTGTTTTTAGACATTCTCAGTTTACTTCTTTGGTTGATGCTAGTGATACTTCAATATTGAGTAATATCACTACGGTAACTCTGGGTAGTTTTTACACACCAAGTACATCAGGTTCCTTTTCTTTCACAGTTCATTTTGGAAATCAACTGTATAATCCCCACTCTGGTCACAATTCTACATCAGGTGGTATAATTTCATCAACAGGTTTCTATATACAAGACAACACAAATGAAATGTTCTTTGATGATGATGGCGCAGGCAACCTCCGCATTTATTATTTGGTTACCGGAGCAAGAACCTATTATGATTCTTTCGCTGGAACTGTAGATTACACAACTGGTTTAGTTTCAGTTAATCCAATTTATATAACATCTGTATCTAATGTTGATGACAATGCATCAACAGCAATAAGATTGACTGCAATACCAGCATCCAATGATATTGTAGGTAAGAGAAATCAGATTGTTGAAATTGATCTTGTAAATACGTCAGTCTCAGGAGGACAGGATACAATTGCAGTCAATACTGCGGGGGGCTCAACGAGTTACGTCACATCAACTAATTACGCAACGCCGTCGAGTTATTAATCATGGCTCCACCCTTTGACCTATCTTGGACCCCAACTTTAGAGAATAAACTTAGTACTCAGATTGATGGTCAGCTGCCTGACTTCATTGCTGAAGACCACCCTATTTTTTCTCAATTTTTAAAATCGTATTACCAGTTTCTTGAATCTGGTGAACTACAACTAACAGTTAATATTGACAACATTCTTATAGAAGTTGAGACTGATAATGCCCTTCTTAATGAAGATGGAACTTTGATTGTCACAGAAGTTGGTTCTGGCTCCACAGGCAAATTTATCGAAGGCGAAATTATTACTGGCGGCACGTCTTATGCCACCGCAAAGGTTCTTGTTGAAGACCTCGGTAATGCGACACCAAGATTATTTATATCCTCACAACAATTGTTTGAGACAGGTGAAACTGTAACTGGTGGAACTTCTGGTGCGTCTGGTGTAGTTACAAGATATCGTGCAAATCCTGTTCAGAATATTCAACAGATGTTGGCTTATGCTGACATTGATAATACCATTTATGACTTTATTGAAGAGTTTCGCAAATCCTTTATGGCTGGAATTCCTACTAATCTTGCAAATGGAATTAACAAGAGAAATTTAGAAAAACATATTGGTGAGTTGTATCGACGGAAGGGAACTAAAGAAGCCGCTAAACTCTTTATGAGAATCCTTCTGGATGAGGACGCAGAGGTGTTCTATCCAAATCAATATATGTTGAAATCATCAGCAGCAGATTGGGATAACCCTACTGTTGTTCGTTGCTCCTCTGTTGGTGATGTTGTCGCAGATGAACTTATAGGTCAATCAATTACTGGAACAGACAGCGATGCAACTGCGCTTGTTGAAAATTCAACAACCTTTTCTGTCTCTGGTGGTATTTCATATATTGAATTTCAGATTTCAAATGTAGTTGGAAGTTTCATTAGTGGTGAAAACATATATGGTATCTCTGGAACAAGAGACGTAAAATATAATTTTACTATTACTGATATAATTTCATCAGTTACAATCTCCAATGATGGGACACTATACCAAACGGGCGATCTGATTGACCTTGATACATCTGCCGCAGTTGGTAGTGGCGATATTTCAGCGACCGTTGGTGATGTTGAAACGGGTTCTATTTCGGGCGTTGCAATTGATGATGGGGGAACCAATTATGAAATAGGTGATCTTGTAGTTTTTAGAGACAATGAATTAGAAGCTGGTCTTGTTAAAGAAGCAGAAGCCGAGGTTGTTGTTGTTAATGGTAATATAGTTGATGAGACTGACGGTGATATTATTATACAGGAAGAAGGTACTAACACTTTTATAACACAGTTTAATTTTCAACTTGAAGATGGTACAGTTTTTAATGAGGAACCTTATGTAATATTAGGAACTGATAGAAAATATAGTGATGTTTCCGGTTACTACTACCCAATCTATAAAACAAATTATGCAGCGGAACAATCAATTATTAAAAAATCATCTGCCTCTGTAAATGGCGCAACATTTAATTCAACAACAGTATCACTAGATGGTAATGTTGGGGAAGATATTACTATAGGGATGGTTGTACGATCAAATAGTATTCCTGTAAACACAACAGTTACAGTTACTTCTGTTACAGATCAGTCAACGATCCTTCTATCTACTCCACAAACATTTTTAGATAATGATGTTGTAGAATTTCAATCTCTCTCAACAGGAGTGAGACAGTATAGTTTCCTTGAGTATCCCGGCGAAATATTTTATTCTCCTAAAACTTTAACAGCTGTTGCACAATCAACTTACAATAGCGAAACATATACACTATATGGTGGTAACTATAATCACAGGGCAGATCATCTCTATGGTGAGTCTGGAAATGCTGCATCATATACTAGTGGTATCAACACAGAAGCAGTTCTTGGTGATAGATTTGAAACTGAATTGGCAACGAACACAATAGTTATAGACACCAATCGTTATGATAATGAGGGGTTTATTTTAGAATCTGGTGCTGGAGATATTACAAAAATACAGGTGACTAATTCGGGAGAAGGTTATGCACTTTTACCTACTGTTACAGTTAGAAGTCAGTATGGTGCAAACACAAAGGTTTATGCAACTACAACAGATATTGGAAAAATTTCTAGTGTCAATGTTACTAATCCCGGCTTCAATTATACTGAAGAACCTACATTAGAATTTCGTGGAAATTTCGTTGTAAAAGATATAACAGGAGTTTTTACTCCGGGCGCAGCATTAACATCACATACAGGAACAGTTCGATCATTTGACTCTGCAACTCAACTTCTAGAAGTTTCAATTGAAGACACAGTTGGTATTCAAGGTGAATCGTTTGGAGAAGGCAGTTACAATGAGGGTGTACTTCTAGAAGACTCTCTTGCAACATCTGAGTATGTTAATGAAAATATTATTTTGAATGCTAATCTTGTTTATGGGGAAAATTTAGTTGCTGAAGATGGCGATAGACTTTTAATAGATTCTACAAGCATAACGTCTGGGTTTATAAATTTAGAGGATGGTTTTGGTCAAATCATTATGGAACATCCAGAGGTCGAAGAACTAGCACAGACTATTCTTGAAGATGGTAGTGGTTCTCTTAGGTCAGAACCAGATACCTATGGTCATGATGATGATAATATCATGGGAGAATTTATCTGTCAAGAAATTGGATTTAGAAATGACGATGCAGTTTATGTATATGATCAGAGACAAGTAAAATTTCTATTGGAAGACTCAACAGTTCCTCCACTCAAATCAAATGATAACGCCTTTATAGTTCTTAATGCTGATATAGAATATGAAGATAATTTAGTTCTTAATGCTACAGATACTCTTGGTGCAAATTCTGGTGATAAGATTATTCCTAATTCTACAGATGCAAACGGTGTTGGTGATCCCACTAACAATATTGTTTTAGAATCTGGTATAACTGATAGCGTTAATGAAAAACTTTTATACGAAAATGATGACCCATTTACTAACTTGTTATTGGATGGAACAAATGCAGATACTCTTCATATAAACGAAAAAGTTTTATTTGAGGATACGGGAATTGATTTTTCTGCTGGAACAACATCTATATCAACTGTGGACGGGTCTGCAACAATTGTTCATGCAGATATTGCAAAAGCAAAATTTAGTTTGGGTACGTCCGCTGAAAAAACAGGAACATTTGGTGGTATTGAAAATTTAATTGGTGAAGCTTTAATAAGAATTCAAGATTCTTATTATTATCAAGATTTTTCATATGAAATTCAGTCATCATCTGGTGGTAGTTCATATTTAAATGAGTTGAAGAAATCAATTCACCCAGCCGGATTTAATGTTTTTTCAAAGGCTATTACCACTTCTTTTGTTTCTGCTAAATTACAAATTGGAGAAGCGCAGGAAATTGGCGAGTCTGACCGTGATGGTGCGATCTTCGATGCTATTCTTAGTACTACATTCTTCTCAATATTTGCTGCTCCTATTGAGCGCCGTCTTGGTTTTACAACTGAAGAAGAGACTGTCCTATTATTAGAAACTTCTATTCAAGAAACTTCTGATGATCAATTTGAAATTGAGGAAGAACTTGGTGTAGGTGTTATACGATTAGAAACACCAGAAAATGCTTATATTGATTTTGAAGCAATAGAAATATCTTATGGAATTGGTGCTGGCGAGTTTGGTTTGTTGTTAACTGAGGATTTAGATCGTATCGTATCAGAAAGTGCTGAAGCGATATCGAACAACCTTGTTCTTGATGGAACTGAAGATGGACATCTTCAAACATCTCAGGGCGATGCCGGGTTTAATATTATCACAGAAGACGATTTATCATTCGAACTTGAGGATAGTCTTCAAGATGGTATATCATTCCTTTCTGGTGAAGACTCTACAATAATAGACAATTTGCTTAGTGAAGTTGAGTCCGATATCTTTGTTATTGAAGGTATATCTGATTATGATAGAGATGTTCATGTTCGATCTTCTTATACAACGCACGTTGATGTTACGTTAAATAAAACACACAATACTGCTAATGGTCTATCATTCCTTGCAACTAAAACTTATGAGGGTATTAGTGGTGACGGTATTGCATTGGAAAGTGGTTCCTCTCAACTTGGTAGTCGTTTATTACTGACTCAAACTGACAGCAGTGCGTCTGATCTTGGTGATCACATTTTGTTGGAATCTGGCAGTGATGTTAATATAAATCAGAGTGTAACGAAAGATACCTATACATCACTTGGATATTCTACTAATAACTTTACCCGTGATTCTTTAGTTAATATTTCTAATGAAAATTCTTTTGATGGTATTATTCTTGAGGGTCAAGAAATTGGAACATTTAAACTAGAGGATGGATCAACTGTTACAGGAACATTTGGTGACGATATTCTTTTGGAAGATTCTACTGGGTTTGGTGTTGGTGAAAAACTGAGACTTGAAAGGACTTTCATTGCTTTAGAAGATTCTATAAATGTTGGTGCAAATCCATTCGATATGGCTGGTGATACTATACTTGAACCATTTACTATTCCATCAGATATATTTGTAAGTTCTAGAGGAACAATATCTTCAGAGGATATCGATAATCTACTTATAGATCATTCGGGTAACACTGAATTAATACTTGAATCCGGTGGAAACATATTGCTTGAATCTTCTCTTGATGATACGGGTAATATATCTGGACATATTACATTAGAAAGTGATGATGAATCTACTGGGTTCGAATTTTTACTTGAGGATGGAACTGATTTAGATTTATACGCCAGAACAACGGTCCTTGAGTTTGGATTTGATGGGATATTAACTACATTTGATAATAATCTAGCATCGTTCGATGTAGAACAAGTATAAATATAACAAAGGAAGACGGAATAATGGCATATCAATCAATAGGATTAGGTACTACCGCAGGGGATGGCACCGGCGATACCATTCGTAGCGGTGGTGACAAAGTAAATGATAACTTTGTTGAAATTTATACCTTGTTGGGTACGGGCTCTGCATTAACTTCTGGTATCAGTGCAACATCTTCTGTTGTTACTCTTGCTGGGCCAACAATCACTGGTGTTGCATCATTTGCAGACGGCAGCGTATCTGCGCCGTCAATTACAAACACGGGCGATGCAAATACAGGTATTTATTTTGGTGCTGCTGATACAGTCAACGTAACCACTGGTGGAACTAAAAGGATTGACATAGATAGTTCGGGTTTGGATGTAACAGGTAATGTGACAGCAACAGGAACAGTAGAACCAGCTGGTGACACTGCGGCGGGTGATAATGCTGCAATTGGTTACACATCTGCCGAGGGTTTAATCCTAACAGGACAAGGCAGCACATCAGATATAACTTTAAAGAACGATGCTGACGCCACAGTATTTACAGTTCCTACTGGTACTGATGACATTCTGTTCCCGGACAACGCCAAAGCACTGTGGGGTGCTGGTAGTGACCTTCAGATTTATCACAACGGTAGTAATAGTTATATTGTAGATGCTGGTACAGGAAATCTAAACTTACAAGCCGATAACAATATCAATATTCTCAACAATGCTGGTACAGAATTTAAAGCCCAGTTTATTACAAATGGTGCTGTAAATCTTTTTTACGATAACAGTGCGAAGCTTGCAACAAGTGCTGCTGGTGGAACTCTCACTGGTGTTTGGGTACAGACTGCTAATATTGCTGCTGATGCTATTACGGGCGCTAAGATTGCTGATGATGCTATTGACTCTGAACATTATGCAGCAGATTCTATTGATGAAGAGCATATCGCCAATGACGCTGTAGGTTCAGCAGAATTAAAAACTCTATCAACTCTGTTGATTAAGAACTCTAGTGGTTCTACACTAAAAACTGTTCATGGTGCTGGTGCATAATTATAATTAGATATGAACATGATGTATAAATACTAATACAGATTAGAGGAAACGGAAAATGACAGCAATCATAACAGAAAAATTTAGACTTCATAACGCAACTCAATTCTTTGAGTCTTTTAATGAAGCAGCCAAAAGCACATACTACATGATGATTGGTAAGCCTACTCCTTTCACATCAGGAACTAGTGGTGGAACAGATTCGGCACCACCTACTCCAGCTGATGATGTAACCAGTGAGTTTAATGTTTGGGATCAAGCTATCGCAGCAAAAAATATTGCAGCAGGTGATGTTAGTTATGCAATTTCTCGACTTAACTGGACCAACAATACAACTTTTGATATGTACGAAAGCGATGTTAGCTCTACTAATCTAACTTCATCTGGTAAATCTAGTATTTATCAATCCACATTTTTCTTCCGTACATCTGATAACCGTGTGTATAAGGTTATAGACAATAACGGTGGAACTGCTTACTCTGGTTCTGAACCTACATCTGAATCAACTTCCTTCTTTTCTCAGGGTGGTTATGTCCTCAAATACATGTACACAATTACCAGTGCAGAACAAACAAAGTTTTTGACATCAGATTTTATGCCTGTTAGTACTGATTCTACTGTTTCTGCTGCGGCTGTTGATGGTAATATTGAAAGTGTTATTGTTACTGCTGGGTCTGGATATACAGATGGTACTTACTATGTAGCAATTAATGGCGACGGCACGAGTGCGGGAACAGCCTCTGGTGCCGTAGTAGAATTTGTGGTTTCTAGTGGTGCCATTGCAAGTTTCGGTCTTACTTCTGGAACTGATACAATTGTTTATTCTGGTGGCACTAATTATACCTATGGAACAATTACACTTACAGATGACACAGTATTTGCAAATGCAGGACTAACAACTGCTGTAGATTCTGGTGACATTAATAACGGTAGTGGGGGTGCAATTAAAGTTGTAATTAGTCCAAAAGGTGGCCACGGTTCTAATGCGGTCAACGAACTTGGTGGTCACTATGTGATTATGAACACATTGTTCGTCGGTGCAGAGGGCGATGATCTTCTTACAGGAAATGATTTTCGTAACATTTCTATTGTTACTGAACCAACAAATTTTGGAACAACAACAGTTGCGACATCTACAACAGCTCGACAAACTTATGCACTAAAGTTGGCTAGCACCAGTGGTACGTTTGCTGCTGATGAAAAGATTACACAAGCAACAACTCTTGCAATTGGTAGGGTTGTTCAGTGGGATGCTAATAACAACATTCTTTATTATCAACAGGAAAGATACACAGATTATGGCACAAGTTCAGTGGGTGCATATATTGCGTTCTCTGGTGCAAATGTTGTTACGGGTGCAACTTCTGGCGCAACTGGGACACCTGATGCAAATGCGGACAGTGCAGTAACTCTTGCTAACTCAAATACTATCACATTTACCGATGGATATGCGAACCCAGAACTTGAACCAGACAGTGGGAATATTATTTACAACGAGAATAGAGCACCTATCACCCGTGCGACAGATCAAACGGAAGACATTAAAATTGTAGTGGAATTCTAATATGGCACAAAAAACTAATCTTAACGCAGCACCGTACTTTGATGATTTTAATGCAGAGAATAATTATCACAGAATTCTCTTTCGGCCAGGATATGCAGTTCAGGCAAGAGAGTTAACGCAACTTCAAAGTGTATTACAACATCAAATTGAAGCACATGGAAGTCACATTTTTCGTGATGGTGCAGTGGTTGTGCCGGGTCAAGGAACGACTCAAGAATATTATAGTTTGAAAATTGCAAGCACATTTAATAATCTAGAGATTGATCCTTCACAATACTATAACGCAGATAGTCCTACAACTATTACAGGTGAAACAACGGGTGTTACCGCAAAGGTTATTGGTTTCGCAGCTGCGACGACGACAGATCAACCACTCCTTTATCTTTCATATGAGCGGGCTGGTACAGATTTTGAAACTACAGTTTTTGCTGATGGTGAAAATCTTATTGCTAATACTCCAATATCACATTCGACATCAAGTTATGATGCAAATGTTGCATCTGCTACAACATACACTTCTGTGTATAGTGTTGCTGCAGGATCAACTCCAGAACAACTTGCAAGTTCTGAAGGTCCAGCATCAAGAACAGGTCTTGCGTTTCACATAGAATCTGGTATTTACTATATTCGTGGTTTCTTTGTTAACAACCCAGAAGAAACCCTAGTTCTTAATAATTATGATAGAACTTATACAGGAACAGTTGGTTTTAAAGTAAGCGAAACTATTGTTACACCAGAAGATGAAGAGTCTCTATTAGATAATTCTACAGGGTCAACTAACTATGCTGCGAAAGGCGCACATAGATTAAGCATTTCTGTTGCACTCTCTACTATTACGACTTCAACGGACACAAATAATTTTGTCTCTCTGGTTGCTCTTAAAGATGGTAGCTCGTCTGTAATTGGTCGTCGGACGCCATATTCTCAACTTGCTGATGAATTTGCAAGAAGGACTAATGATGAATCTGGAAGTTATACGGTTCGACCATTTGAATTTACTATAGGTGAATCAGTAGATGTTAGTGTAGGTAAAGATAATCTACAGGGTAGATATACTGTGGGTGCGACAACTGCTGATGGCAACACCGCTAGCAGCGATCTTTTAGCTCTTACCATATCGCCGGGTAAAATGTACGTCAGGGGTTATGAAATTGATAAGACTCGAACCACCATAAAAGATATTAATAAAGCAAGAGATTTTGAAACTACTAATGCTGGTATTACAACTTTTGACATTGGTAATTATGCACTCATTACAGATGTATACAATACTCCAGACATTACACAAATATCTGGAGAATCTACTCCATTCAAAACTGTACAATTCTATGATGCTGAAAATTCAACCAGAGGTTCTGCGAATGGTAATTTAATTGGTGTTGGCCGAGCTAGAGGAATTGAATTTGATTCTGGAACTGCTGGTTCAAATGCAGATGCAACTGCTCGTTATAGATTATATCTTTTCGATATACGTCCATTTACAAAACTAACTTTGAGTGACACTCCATCACCAACACTTCTTGCAACACACACAAACGGTGGTGTATTAATCACGGGTGTAACTTCTGGTGCTAGAGGTTATGTATATGCAGATGGAACTTCTGGAACTTCAGTAAATCTAATTTCTGTGGTTGGTACATTTAAAGCCGGAGAAGAGATTACATCTTCCGATTCTGCTGAAACAGGTGGAATTGTTGAGAATAGTAGTAATGCAGATATTACCGTAACTAAATCAGAAACTTTTACTTTTAATAATTTTAGACAGGTTTATATGGAGGATGCAGATAGTGGTCAAGACTTTACTGCAAATTTTGTTATTGAAACTGTAGGTAATGTTTTTGCTGATATTTCTCTTGAAGAGGATTCATTATCATCTATTGAATTAGAAATTGGAACAAGTACCAGTGGTAGAATTATCCAAGAAGATGCTGCAAGTTCAGCGGCCGCAAAACTAAAAGATACAGAAAAAAATATATCAGTATTTAGATTACCAAATAGAAATATTAAAACACTTCTGACCGCAACTAATTCTGGTTTAAGTGATACACAATATACAGTTCGAAGACAGTTTATTGGAATTACAAACAGTTCTGGTGTTGTTACCTTTAATGCGGGTACAAATGAAACATTTTTATCTCACAGTGAAGTAGACTATACATTATCTATTCTTACTGCTGGTGGCGGAACAGGAAAACAAGGTGATCTCGTTAGTATCTCTGGTAAAATTAGTGGTAGTGGAACATCAACTCTTACTATTACAGATGCAACCATCTTGGGAAGCGCAGCAAAAATAAAACTTACTGCGACAATTCTTAAAACTTCTGTTCAATCAAAGACTAAAACTACTAATCTTATGAAACAACTAAAAGTAACTTCTGGAACAACAGATGCCTATGGAACTCGTCCAAAAGACGAGATTATTTCCCTTGGCCGTGGGGATGTGTTTAATGTCGTTGCAGTTTTTGACTCAGAGGAAGCAAGCACGGATGCACTTGCTCCAGAATTTACTCTAACTAATCAAGCAGGAACATTTACCAGAGGTGAAAAAATCACTGGTGCGACAAGTGGCGCAACTGCAAGAATTGTTGATATTACATCTCCGATGAGTTATGTTTTATCTACTTCAATTTCCTTTGTATCGGGGGAAACAATCACTGGTGAAAGCTCCGGTGCAACTGCTACTGTCGGAACTCTTACAGATGGTAGTGTGAATATTCGTGATAAATATACTTTCGATTCCGGTTATCGTAATAATTTCTATGATATTTCTAGAATTATAAGAAATGGTGGTGAACCCGCACCCACAGGAAGATTGCTCATTATATATGATTATTTTGATCATGGTACGGGAGACATGTTTACAGTTGACTCTTATGTTGATAATGCTAATCAAATGGACTATGAAGATATTAAACCTGCATTAATCAATTCATATGATTTTAGGCCAAAGGTTGAAGATATTGCTGGTACATCAAGAACACTAGGGGTTATTGATGAAATTACAGGAAACTCTTTTGACTTCTACTCTAGACAATATGATGGCGCTAGTGCATCAATTTCTGATTTTGTCAAGCCCGGTTCTAATATTCAATCAGACTTTGAGCATTATCTTGGAAGGAAAGACGTAGTTGTAATTGATGACACTGGAACAATCAGTATTATTGAAGGATCATCATCAACTACGCCAGTAAAACCTGATATTCCATCAAATTCTGTGAAACTTGCTGATTTAAATATTCCACCATTTACTCGTAGGCCGAAAAGTGTAAGAATTGAAAGAACAAGAAATCAAAGATTTACCATGAAAGATATTGGTAAACTTAACCGCCGACTTAGTAATGTTGAGAGAATGACAACTCTAAATTTATTGGAAAAGGATGCTTTAAATTTTGAGACGTTAGATGCTAACGGATTGAGTAGATTTAAGTCAGGAATTGTTGTTGATAATTTCCAAGGTCATAAAGTTGGTGATGCCTTCCACAGAGATTATAAAAACTCTATGGATTTTATGCAAGGAACTTTGCGGCCAATTCATGTTTCTAAATCCGTCGATTTAGAAGAAAATGTTTCGACTGATTCTGCAAGAACTTCTGCTGGTTATCAGAAGACAGGTGATCTTATAACTCTCCCATATACAGAGGTAGTATTAACAGAACAACCGTTTGCTAGTACTGTTGAAAGAGTTGCACCATTCATGACTGCGACATGGAAAGGTGTACTGGCCATAGACCCAACACAGGATAACTGGATGGAAACAGAAATTGCTCCCCAGTTGATTATTAACCGTGAGGGTAACTATGATGCAACTGTTGCTGCTATTGGTAATAATATGGGTACTGTTTGGAACTCTTGGCAAACAACTTGGTCTGGAACTGTTCAGAGAGATGATGGTCTACCTGCTCAACCACCCGGCTTCGGCGATGATGGCGGCGATGATTGGGACGGCATGGACGCCGAAGCCGCCGATGCCGCCGATGCCGCCGACGGGCCGGGCGAGGGCGGTGAGGGTGCCGACGGCGGTAAGATTATCTGTACTGCAATGAACAATATGTATGGGTTTGGCGGTTTCCGTAATGCACTTTGGATGAAATATCAAAAAAATCATATGTCAAGAGAAGAATTTGAATTGGGATATCATAAATTAATAATGCCTCTAGTTAAAAAGATGCCAACAAACAAATATATTAGAAAATTCTTAGAGACTGCTGCTAAACAACGGACAGTTTGCTTGAGAAAAGAGATGCGTGGCCAAAAACTACCTCTCTGGTATAAAGTATCAAGATATACAGTTAGGCCAGTATTCTTTGCAGTTGGTTGGTTAGTCAAGAAAAAAATACTGTCTAAAACTGAAGTATAAATGACCGTAGGAATATTATGAAAACAACACACAAGCTTTTACTAAACCATTTACTGTGTCACTTTGCACTAATACCCGGATTTATATATGGTGATCTATGGATGTTTATTGCTGGGTTTATTTGGTATTATGTAATTACAATCTGTTCTTCAAGTGCAGGATATCACAGATACTATGCACACCAATCCTTTGAGGTGGGTAAATGGTTTGAATGGTACACAAATTTTTTAAGTTTATTTGTAGGATCAGGTCCGTACTTAACACGAGCCGCAATTCATAGACAACATCATGCTTACACAGATACACCTAAAGACCCTAGTTGTCCTGTACATCACGGTTTTTGGAAAATATATTTTAATGTGTGGGGATTAGACGGTAAGATAGAACGAAAATTTTTTAAAGGTTTAATTAACAATAAAGTATTAAAATTTTTTCATAATCATTATTGGAAGTTGGTGTTTACTATTGTTACAGTTTTGTTTTTAATTGATCCTTTATTATTAGTATTTGGTTATTGTGTACCTTGTGTTTTAAGTTCACATTTATTTGGATTGTTTAACGCATACTTACACAAAGACGGCAAGGCATCCAATAGTCATTGGTTAAATTTATTTACAGCAGGAGAAGGTTATCATAAAACACACCACGATAACTCTAAAAAGATAAGATTAGGTCTAATTGATCCTACTTACTTTTTTATTCGTTTTATAAAATTGGAAAGAAGTATAAATTAAAATGCGTTCCAGAAAGAATAGAAAAGAACTACCGGCTTTAGGTGTTGTTAAAGACATAAGGATAGATATAAAATCACTTGTAGAATATTGCATTAGTCAAGGACTTCTTGATACTAATTTGTATGGTGATATAAATGTTGAACATTACCCATTAATGAAGGATAATAATATACCACCCCCACATTTCAATACAAATAAGGGGATGCAAGATTTCACAATTGTTAATTCATATTGTAAGGAAAGTTTTTTTAAAGAAGAGGGTGCTGAATTTTTACAGAGTGAAAAGTACAAACAATTATATCTGACTGAATTTGATTCCTCAAAGTGTTCAAAAAAAATATCTCTTCATGAAACAAACATTTTTGAAAGAAGTAAAAGACTGAATCCAGAACACCCAAGTTACCTACCAGAAGCTGATGAGTATAATTATGGGATAAAAAACTCTCTAGTTTGTGGAGAAATTGAAAAAGTTTTAAATTGTTTCAAAGCATCCTTAACTAGAGTTAGATTTGCAAACTTAGATGCTAACTTTAAATTAAAACCACATTTAGATTATGACCCATCATATATAACTAGGTATCATATTCCAATCAAAACAAATGAAGACTGTTTAGTTTGTGTCGAAAGGAATGGAAAAATTATAAAAAAACATTTTCCAGCCGATGGTCAAGTTTATTTTTTAAATACAGGTCTTAAACACTGGGCTGAAAATAATTCAACTGAAAATCGTATACATCTTATTGTAGATACAAAAAGTCAAGAAGATTTATACTCTCTGCAAAATTGTTAGGTACTAATGATTATAAATAATCATATAAAAAAGATTAGGAATAATTAAATGGTAGTTAGAACTTACAACGCAACGCAACAAACTAGAACTGGTGTTCTCACTGAGGTGTTTGAGGACATTGAGTATTCTAGTGATGGGTTTAGGTCTATTGCTAAAACTGCTATTCCATATGCTCGTTCAAAAACAATTTCCTTCGAAGCTAAAAGTTTAAAACCATTTACAAAACTGTATGTGTTTTTTGATAAACAATTGGTCAATAAGTATGTGACACCGGGCGCTAGTGGTGCCGTTGGAACTACTTTCTCAAACTTCTCTGATGTTGAAACCCCTGTTGCTGGTAGTACATTAATTTCTGATGGTGTTGGTAATTGTGAAGGAACCTTTACTATTCCCAATCCAAGAGTTGATGGCAATCCTAAGTTTGCAACTGGTGATATTGATTTTGTAATAACAGCAGACCCAAATAACAAACAAGTTGGTGACGGCGCAAATGAAATTGTTGCAAGAGAAACTTACGCAGAAGCAATTTATTCTGCTAGAGGTATATTAGATACACAACAAGAAACTATTATTGCAACAAGAAATGCAATCGTAAGTACAACAGACCTTTTTGAAGAGGGTGAAGTTATTGTTGGGTCCGAATACACTCCCCCTCGTATGGACCCATTGGCTCAGACTTTTATTGTTTTGGATACTGATGTTCAAAACGATAATGTTAGTGGTTCATTTGTAACTTCTTGTGATGTATTCTTTTTTGCAAAGGATAATACATATCCTGTGACAATGGAAATTCGTAATGTAATTAATGGAGTGCCCGGACCAAAAATTCTTCCATTTGGTAGAAAAACATTACAATCTTCAGAGGTTACAACATCTACAGATGGAAATACTGCAACTACCTTTACATTTGACTCTCCCGTTTATATGCAGGGCGGAACAGAATATTCAATTTGTCTATTAGCTAATACTCCAGAATATAAAGTGTGGATTGCTGATCTTGGAACACAAGATACTTCTGGTAATGAAATCACAGACCAACCTCACGTTGGTGTTCTTTTTAAGAGTTCAAATAATAGCACATGGGTTCCATCGCCCACACAAGACATGAAATTTTCTCTCAAGAGAGCTAAGTTTGATACGAATGCTGCTGGTTTAGTTACGTTACAAAATAAAACACTTCCTGTAAAAACCCTTAATCCAAATCCTTTAGAGATGACAGACAATAGTACAACATTAAAAATTAATCATGCTAGTCATGGTATGTATTCTACTGCAAATAACGTCACTATTGATGAAGTTAAGTCTGGTGCATCAACAACACTTAATGGTACAATTTCTAGCACCGCAACATCGATTACCCTTACGAGTGGAACAAACTTTGATGACACTAGTGGTAAGTATTCTAGAGATGCATCCAACGTGTACTATATTAAAATTGATGATGAGATTATTAGTTATACTAATATTTCTGGAACAGGTATCACTAGTGCAACACGGGGCGCAAATAGTACAACTGCTACATCTCATGCGGATGGCGCAACTGTAGAATTGTATCAAATCCATAAGGTTCCGTTGTATGATATCAATAAAACACACACCGCAATTGGTAATATTGAACAAAATAGTTATACAATTACTCTTGGAACTACCCCTGTGGTTGATGGCGAGGGTGGTACGTCCACTTTCGGTGGAAATGTAGCTACCGCAACTGAAAATGCACAATATGATGTTTCTACTTTTATTGCGGGCACTTTAGTTCCGTCAAAAACTAAAATTAAGACGACAATGTTGACAACTTCTGGAACAAGTCCAAGTGGTTCTGAAACTTCATTTACAAAATCGACAGATAGTAGGGTTGTTCCAATTGGTGACAACTATTATTGGACAGAAAATAATTTGGTTGCGTCTGGTATTAATGAAACAAATGAAATGTCTGGTACAAAATCTTTGAGTGTTCCTATCACTTTAACTTCAGAAATTGATTCACTATCTCCTGTACTTGACTTGCAGAGGATGTCGATGATTGCTGTATCAAACCAGATAAATCAAATTGATTCCTCATCAGATGTATATCCTACATCTACATACAAAGCAATGACAGAACCAGAGGGTGATAATCATTCAGCAATTTATCTCACTAAGAAAATTGATTTAGAAACTCCTGCAACTTCTCTAAGAGTTATTTTAGATGCTCGACGGTTTCCCGAAGGAGATATTAAATTGTTGTTTAAAACCCTACGGGTTGATGATGAAACTAAATTTGAAGAGATAGGTTTCAGATTTTTTAACGACGATGGAACTGTCACTGGGTCTGGTGGGCCAGATGTCATAACTCGACCTTCAAAATCTATTAATGATTATATTGAACATGAATACACTGCTGGTGTGACAGATGATGGTATTGGTTCTCCTCTAGAAGATTTTAGTTCTTTTCAGATTAAAATTGTTATGAGGGCAACAAATCAAACTGCTGCACCACTAATTAAAAATCTTCGTGTTCTAGCTTTGGCCACATAATATGTCAAGATATATAAAAATAGAGGATGAAGATAATTACGTTAAAGATTCTAACGGTAGTCATGCAATTATAAATAACAATGTAAACGCATATGAAATCGCTAAAAAACGTGCAAAAGAAACACAAAGACATAGAGATGAAATGCGTGAAACAACTAGAGAATTAAATACTTTGAAATCAGAAATGCATGAAATTAAATCTTTACTACAACAATTAGTTAAAGAGAACTAATACCGGAGAATACAATAAATGTCATACCAAGCACTTAATTTAGGCACTGTTGTTAATGACGGCACCGGCGATACACTTCGTGCATCAGGTGATAAAATTAATGACAACTTTAGTGAAATTTATACCCTACTTGGTGATGGCACATCATTGTCAAGTGGTATCAGTGCAACTGCAACAGTAATAACTTTAACTGCGCCAACAATTTCTGGTGTGGTCAGTGGAACAATCACATCTGCCACAATTACAACACTTGCTAGTACAACAGTAAACGCAACTACCCTTAATGGTGGAACTCTTGCATTAGCTGCTGGTTCTATCACCGATAGTTCTGGTGCGATTAGTTTTGGTAACGAGAACCTAACAACAACAGGTTCAGTTACAGCTGCATCGTTAGATATATCTGGTAATGTCGATATAGATGGTACACTTGAAACTGATGCACTAACAATTGATGGCGTTTCACTGGCA
>Ga0209630_10002250_pt1 | contig 18939 bp, 18 predicted proteins | sample COG_01_FD_184745 | JGI IMG/M metagenome (GOLD analysis project Ga0209630, IMG submission 184745) | Pelagic Microbial community sample from North Sea - COGITO 998_met_01 (SPAdes) (version 2) | ecosystem: Environmental > Aquatic > Marine > Neritic zone/Coastal water | place: Helgoland, sampling... | reverse complement strand
ACCACCACGTTGATAGGCTGGATGTGGAAGCGCAGTAATGCGTGTAGCTGACCAGTACTAATAGCTCAATTGGCTTGATTTATGCACTGAAAAAAATTTTTATAGAGATCAAGATTAAGACTGATATTTTATTTTAGAAGCCCCAGCAGATAAAATTGTTGGGGTTTTTTTTTATCTTTTATCTAAATTTTTTACTCAAGATTTTTTTTTAAATATTTATTTTTTTGTGATTATCTTCAAAATATCATTTCCATTAATTTTAACTGGATTGTTTCCAAGTCTTAACAAATTAATACCTTTAATTATCTTTTCAGCACTTTCTTCAATATTTATATTAAGTATTTTCAAGTTATCTTCTAATTTTGCCTTTTTTTTTATTAGAAATATTTTAGAATTAAAATCATTAATATTTTCTACATTAAATAAATTAAAGATTAAATCAAATCTCTTCTTAAGATTAAAAGAAGTTTGAGATTTATTTAAATTATCAAAATTAAATTTAAAAAAATTTTCAAAAAATAATCCTACTGCATGACCATGGCTAATATTAAACAATGAAGTAAAAGGATAAGATGTAGCGTGAGGGGCTGTTGTTTTAGATATGCTAATTGCTTTACCAGCAAGATTGGATGCTATACTCATTTCTGTTGCATTTTTTAAATTTGGATCATTTAAAAAAGAAATATAGCTATTAATAGATACTCTTAAAGATTTTGTAGCATAATCGACACTTTGGTCGTTAGATTTTATTGAAACTAAAGATTCTAATGCTTGTGCAATAGCATCAAATCCTGCAGAAGCTTTTATTTTACTAGGAGCAGAAATTAAAAATTCAGGAATAAGAAAGAAATTATCTGGTATTAGCAATTCACTTTCAAACGAGTGTTTGATGCCATCTACATAAATTACTGCATTAGATGTTACTTCTGCACCAGATCCTGCCGTAGTTGGTATAACTGCTAATTTGGTATATTTTTGTTTAAATGGGTATGAATAATTAATAATTAAGCTCACCAAATCTGGCCTTAAGTCAATTACATTCGCTATCTTTGCATAATCTATAACTGCGCCACCCCCCACAGCTAAAATTAGATCAGGTTTAAAATCTTTAATTTTTTTAATTATTTCTATTAGCTCTTCTAGAATTGGCAATTCTGAGTTTTTGTAAAATAGTTTAATTTGTTTTTTAGTAATTATTTTTTTAAATAGAACCTCAGCACCAGATGTTACAAAAGATTTTTTTCCACATAAGATAAAAATTTTTTTAAAACTTTTATCATCTATAAATTTTTTAATATCTTCAGTAGAATTTATCATTTATTTCATGAATTCATCTTTTATTTTTATTAAATTTTTAGGTCGAGGAAGTTTGTTAATTTTATTATTAGTTACTTTTACCTCTAAAAAACTTAAACTTTTAATAGATAAAAATTTTTTAATATCTTTTTTTAAATTTTTTCGATTTTTAATGGAATAAAAATTTTTAAAGCCAAAACTTTTTGCGAGTTTTTCAAAATTAATATTATTTGCATAGGTACTTTGACCACCTACTGAATCATGGGAGTTATTATTTAGCAATATGTATTTAAAGTTTTTATTTGCAAAAGTCCCTGCAGTTTTAATTGAACCTAAATGCATTAATAATGAACCATCACCATCAATACAGATGGTTTTTATTTTAGTAGATAGTGAGTAGCCTAAAGCAACTGATGAAGTGTGACCCATACCACCAACCATGTAAAAATCATTACCATCTTTAAGTTGATATTTATCTCTTAGATACATCAATTCTCTTGAATTATATCCTGTACTAGAAATAATTTTTGTTTTTCTGGATAAATTTTCTAATAAGGTTTTTAAAAATAATTTTTTATCTAAACTATAAAAATCTTTTTTCGCTTTATTTTTTTTAGTTTTTTCTAAAGTTCCTTGCTCTAATAAACACGCTACAATAGTCTTTTTCTTTTTGGCAATTTTTATTTCTTTACTAAATTTAGCGAGGTCTGAATTTTTTCTCAATATAGTATATTTTATATTTAGAAGTTTTAAAATTTGTCGAGTTATTTTACCTTTAACATTGTGTTGAGGCTCATCTTTAATTCTTGGCGAACCTCTCCAGCCAATAACTAAGATTAATGGGATAGAATAAACTTTTTTATGAGCTATTGAAATTAAGGGATTTAAAGCATTTGATAGACCTGAATTTTGCATATAAATAACTGGGATTTTTTTGGTTGATAAGTAATGCCCAATTCCCAATGAAACAGCAGCGCCCTCACTAGTTGCTATTATATGATTCCTTTTACTTTTACTTTGCAATGAAAATGATAATTCTTTAAGCACACTATCTGGTACGCCAGTAAAAAAATCACTATTATTTTTTTTTAACAATTTAATTAAAGAATTAACTTTAATCATTTTTAATAAGATTAATAATTTTCTTTATTGGTATGATCTTTTTGTCTATTTCAAAAGCTCGACTTTTTTTTAATATAGTTTTTGCTGCATTCTCCATTGCTGGGTAAGCAGCTCTTAGTAGTTGATTTGCATAAATTACTAATTTAAATCCATTTTTAATCAAGTCTTTTTCATAAACTTTTGAATAAGTCGATGGAACTGAAACCAAAGGTTTAAAATTTTTACTTTTTTTAAATTCTTTCGCAAAAGCGAATATTTCATTTGTTGTTTTTTCTTTGCTGTGAATTAAAATTCCATCAGCCCCAGCTTTTGAATAAATTTCTGCTCTTTTCAATGCATCTTTTAAACCCTTTCCCACAATGAAACTTTCAATTCTGGCAATTACCATAAAATCATTTGATTGTCTGCTGGTACAAATTTTTTTAATCTTTTTTGCAAAAATTTCAGGCCTATCTTGCTTTGTATCAGTCTGATTTTTAAATAAAGAGTTTTTTTTAAGACCAACTTTATCTTCAATAATTATTGCTGACACACCTGATCTTTCTAAGGATCTAATTAAAAAAGACAAATGTTCAATCTGTCCACCGTTGTCGGCATCAAAAACTAATGGTTTGCTGGTTACATCCATCATATCATTCAATGAAGATATACGTGATGAAAAATCAAGAGAAGAATTATCAGGCTTACCCTTTGTTGCAGAGTCGGTCAAGCTTGATGACCACATACCATCAAACTCTAGATCAAAGGTATTCTTTTTAACTTTTAAATTTTCAATAATTAATCCAGTTAATGAATTATGAGACTCTAATATACGGGTGATATTTTTGGATGCAATTAATCGTTTGAGTTTAGAGGTTCGATTTTGAGGAACAGAATTAATTTTTAAAATCTTATTTTTAATAATTGTAGAAGAAATGTTCTTAGTGTAGACAGGCTCAACTAATTTACCAGACCATTTTTTTAAGGTCTTAATTACTTCATCCCTTGTTTTTTTTTGAACACCACTTTTCCAATCATTGCCATGTACAACAAAATCTGGTTTCAATAAATTCAAATTGGAGACATAGCTTAATGTATTTTGGGGTATTACTTTTTTTACGTATCTAATATTCTGGATTATAATTTTTCTTCTTCTATAATCTAGATGAGGGATATTCTTATAAGAGGCAATCGCCTCGTCTGTTAAAAGACCAACAACTACATCACCAAGTTTATTTGCTGTTTTTAATATATTAATGTGGCCCTCATGAATAATATCAACAGCTAACCCGACATATACTTTTTTTTTAATTCTCATAATTACTTTGTAAAGAATAAGTTGTTTTATATATAAAAAAAATAATTTATCATTAATATTATTAAGTTACTGTTTATCACTTAAAGCTTTTGATGAGTTTTTACTGTTATCCTTATCTTCAAAATATTGGTTATATTTTGAACCATTTTTACTTAATGAATACGTATAATACAACACTCTTCTATTTTTATTAGTATCATTTTTTTTTGATCTGTGGGGACAGGTATTTAAAAAAACAACTATGTCTCCAACGTTTAAGTTAATTACGTTGAAGGACAAGGTGGACTCAATTGCCTTAGTTATAGCTGGTGTTCCATCATTTTTAGTATTTTTCAGAAGTTTATTAAAATTTCCTTTGTGTGCTTTAGCTAATTCCAAAGTTCCGTTGTCTTTGTTACATTCATCTAGAGCTATAAGTACATTTATAAAATAATCTCCATATTCATACCAACCATTTCTTAAGTTATTTTTAGTATCTGTAAAATTGAAAATCCCATCATAATGAGCAAAAAAACCTTCACCACCAGGTGGTTTTGCATTGAATTTATCTTTAAAAATTAAAAAATCTTTTTCAAATATTTCTTTTAGTATTAGTAAGATTTTTTTGTTTAGATTATTTAATTGTTTTCCCTTATTATAAAGTTTTTCAATTCGACGTAAATTATTATTATTATCAAAATATTTAATTGTATCATTTGATTTTTTAATCTCATTAATTAATTCAGAAATATATTTTTTTGTAAAAATTTTTTTGCAGACAAAATAACCATTTTTTGAAAATTCTTTTTTTAAAATTGAATAATTAATTTTCATACTTATTTATTTTGATTTTTTTGCTGTAATATTAAATTAAAACTTTTGCTTTTTTTATCAAGCATGTCTTTCATCAGTTATAACATAATTTTTTATAAATTGTGATGTATTGCACACGCAAATTGTATTGATAATATAGTTCATTTTTATTTGATTTTTGTTTTACCACTTTCTTTTCAATATATTACGATCTTTGATTTTCTAAGTATAAACAATAAAAAAAAACTAAAAAGACTAATAAGTCCTATAATTTAGTATGTAAAATATATATTTTAGTAATGTCTCACTAAATAGTGTTTTAATTTGATCAATATTTTTTGTAAATTTTTCTCTATTTAAATTTTTATTTTTTTTTAATATACAGCTAAATATTAAAAAATAAGTTATAAATAATTATAGACAAATGAAAAATAATTTTAAAAAAAATCTCAAAAAGGAATTGTATCAAATTAATAGGCCTTATCAAAGCACAATTGATTTTAATAAATTTATTATTAAAAAAAAACAATTTAAGCCAAAAACAAAAATTTTAGATGCTGGATGTGGAATTGGAAACAACACTATTTATTTTGCTCAAAAACATAAGTCGGTTGAATTTACAGGTGGTGATTATTCAAAAAAAAATGTTTTATTAGCTAAAAAAAAATTTAAGAATATTAAAAATCTTTCATTTACATATTTTGACATTCTTAAAAAAAAAAATAATTTTAAAAATAAATTTGATGGAATAATTTCAATTCACACTATGTGCTGCTTTAAGGATATTTCCAAACCAATAAAATTACTTTGCGAATTAAATCCACAGTGGATATGTTTTAAAACTTTAGCCTATGATGCTGATATGGATGTTTTGATACACATCAGAGATTTTGATAGTAAAATTAAGGATAAAAATCCCGATGGAGATTTTAACATATTCTCAGAAAAAAAAATTATTAACGAATTTAAAAAAAATAAATTTAAAGCTGAAATACAAAATTATTACCCTTTAAAAAAAATTATTAATTCTAATAAAAAAAAAAGAGGCAGTTATTCAATTAAGACTGATTTTCATCAAAACACAGTTTTTTCAGGTCCAGTTTATCTACCTTGGAAATTTATTTTTGCAAAAAAAATTGATGTTTAAAAATTTAAAAGAAACACTTATAATTGCTGAAGTGGGTGTTAATCATAACTCTAAATTAAAAAATGCATTTAAACTCATTGATGCTGCAAAAAAATGTGGAGCAAATTTTGTAAAATTTCAAAGTTTTAAAGCAAATCTTTTGGCAAAAAAAGATACTCCACAAGTAAATTACCAAAAAAAAAATTTAAAATCATCAACTTCACATTATACTATGTTAAAAAAACTAGAGTTAAGTTTTTCTGAACAATCAAAATTATACAAATATTGCATAAAAAAAAAAATAGGCTTTATTTCCACTCCATACGATATTCAAAGTGCTGAATTTCTAAAAAAACTTTCGGTAAAATTTATAAAGATCTCTTCTGCGGACTTGATAGACAAAATTTTACATGAGAAGATATCAAAGCTAAATTTGCCAGTTATTTTGTCAACTGGGATGTCTAGTATTAAGGAAATTGAACAAACATTAAAAATATATAAAAAAAATAAATTCAAAAAAGAAATAGCCCTGTTGCACTGTGTGTCAAATTATCCGTGCAGTGATTCAAGTCAAAATTTAAGAGCTATTACAAAATTAAGAAAAAAATTTAATAATGTAGTAGGTTATTCGGATCATAGTAATAATAAATTATCAAGTATTTGCGCAGTAGCACTGGGAGCTAAAATTTTGGAAAAACATTTAACATTAAATACTAAATTAAATGGACCTGATCACAAATCCTCGTTAAACCCAACTCAATTTAGTGAATATGTCCAAAGTATTAGAGCCTCAGAACTAATACTTGGAAATGAAAAAAAGGAATGTCAAAAAGAGGAAATATCAATGAAAAATATTTCAAGAAAAAGTTTATACTTTTCAAAAAATTTGCACAGGGGATCAAAACTATGTTTTGATGACTTTATTGCCTTAAGACCAGGCAATGGAATTAATCCAATGAAAATTGATAAATTTATAAATAAAAAGTTAAAAAAAGATGTAAAAAAATTTATGATTTTAAAAAAAGAATTAATATGAAAAAAATTTTTTTATCATCTAGTTCATTGAAGAACTTAACTTATAAAGAGTGTTTAGAGGAATTTAAAAATTTAAAAATTAAAAATGTTGAACTCTCATACAATAAGTATGATAAGTTTCAAAATAAGGAAATACTTAAGACATTAAAAAATTATAATTTTCAAATTCACAATTATTTCCCAAATGATTCAAAACCTTTTTTTTTAAACCTATCCTCCGTGGAAAAAACCATTGTTACAAGATCAATCAATAAAATATGCAATAATATAAAAAGAGCGAAACTTTTTAATACAAGTTACGTGAGTTTTCATGCAGGTTTTTTGTTTGATATTAAAAAAAAAAGAATAGTAAATATTTACAGAGATTACAACAAGGCTATGGATGTTTTTAAAAAGAATGTTGAATATCTCTCAAAAATTGCAGAGAAATATAAAATTATGTTATTAATTGAAAATAATGTTTTAACCAAAAAAAATTTAGATTTTTTTAAATTTAATCCACTTCTTTTAACTCACCCCAAAGAAATTGAGTCATTTTTTAAATGGGCACCAAAAAATGTAAGATTAATATTTGATACTGGGCATTTTAATATAAATGCAAAAACTCTTAAGTTTGACAAATATTTAGGAATAAAAAAAGTAATAAAGTATACGGAAGCATTTCAATTAAGTGAAAATAATTCAATTCAAGATGAAAATAAACCCATCAGCCTTGATAGTTGGTTTATGCCTTTTTTAAAAAAAAAAAAATTTTCATTTTTTAGTTTAGAGCTAGATGAAAATTATAAAAATGAATTCAAGAAACAAATGATATTATTAAAAGATTATTTAAAAAAATGAAGTATAAAACTTTTTTCCCAAAAAATATTTTGATTGATTTTAAATCTAATTTAAAAAGTGCACTTAAGAAGATAAATAAAAATGGGTATGGTTTAGTTTTTATTACAGATCAAAAAAAAGTAGTTGGGACAGTTTCAGATGGTGATATTAGAAGAAGTATATTAAAAAAAAATAAAGCAATAGATTTAAACAAAATTTATTTAAAACACATAATGAATAAAAAATTTTTCTTTTTATATGACTCAGTAGTCTCTGTTAAAAAAATTGATAAATATTCTAAGATTATTCCAATTTTAAACAAAAAGAAAGAATTGCAAGGTTTCATTAAAAATAATTTAAATAAAATTCCCATCTATCAACCCCTAATAATTGGAAATGAAAAAAAGTACATTAATGATGCAATCGATAGGAACTGGATTTCTTCATCTGGAAAATATGTTGATTTATTTGAAAAAAAGTTCAAAGATTTTACAGGCTTGAAATATGTAACAACTACAACAAGTGGCACTTCAGCCCTACATCTTGCTTATCTAGCAATTGGCATTAAACCAGGTGATGAAGTTATAATGCCAGCATTTACCTTTGGAGCTCCCATCAATGCCTTAATTCAATTAAATGCAAAACCAATTTTTGTAGATGTAAATTATTCAACTTGCTGCATAAATGAAGAATTAATTGAAAAAAATATTTCAAAAAAAACAAAGGCGATAGTGTTAGTTCATTTATATGGAAATACTTGTAATATCGAAAAAGTGAGTAAAATTGCTAAAAGATTTAACCTAAAAGTAATTGAGGACTGTGCCGAAGCAATTGGTACAACTTATAAAAAAAAACACGTAGGAGTATTTGGAGATATATCTACCTTTAGTTTTTTTGGAAATAAAACAATATCTACTGGTGAAGGAGGTATGGTTTCATGCAAAAATAAAAATTATCTTAAAAAAATCAAGTTATATAAAAATCATGGAATGAATAGAGATAAAAATTACTTTCATGTTGTTCCTGGTCTTAACTTTAGGATGACAAATATTCAAGCTGCAGTTGGATGTGCCCAAATGGAAAACATAAAAAATATTTTAAAGAAAAAAAAAATGATTTCAGACTTTTATAGTAGTTTTTTTTATAAATCTAAATTTTTTAATATTGTAAAAACAAGTATTCATACATTTAATACATATTGGTTATTTTTTTTAGCAATTAAAGAAGACATTAACAAAGACAAGTTAATATTTTTTTTAAATAAAAAAGGTATTGATATTAGAAGATCATTTTACTCTGTTTCAGAAATACCAATTTATTCAAAATATATAAATAAAAAAAAATATCCAATTTCAGATATTTTATCAAAAAAAGGCTTGTGTTTGCCTAGCTATCCTGATCTAGATCGCAATCAATTAAATAGAATTGTTAATTTAATTAATTTTTTTTGTAAGAGATGAAAGATTTAAAAAAAAAAATATTAGAATTAATACCTGGTGGCGCACACACATATTCAAGAGGCTATGATCAATTTCCTTCAAATGTACCAGATTTGCTAGAAAGAGCAAAGGGAGCTTATGTCTTCAGAAACAATAAAAAATACTTAGATTATGGTATGGGATTAAGATCTGTAAATTTAGGGTATTCAGAAAAATTCATTAATGATGGAGCAATTAGAGAAATACGTAAGGGCAACAATTTATCATTAGCTAGCCTAACAGAGTATAAGGCTGCTAAGTTATTTACAAACACAATAAAATCAGCAGATATGGTAAAATTCACCAAAAATGGCTCCACAGCTGTCACAGCAGCTATAAAATTAGCAAGAGCATACACAGGAAAAAAGATAATATTAAGTTGTGCTCAGCATCCTTTTTTTTCTTATGATGATTGGTTTATAGGCTCAACAGTAATGAGTAAGGGTGTTCCCAATGAAATTTCTAATTTAACTAAAAAATTTAATTATAACGATATTGAAGATTTAAAGAAAAAAATAGTTTTGTATAAAAATAAAATAGCAGCTATTATTTTAGAGCCATCAACCACCTGTTGTCCAAATACAAAAGAAAAGGCTAATTTTTGTTGTAGTAAAGCAGAGTGTACAATTAATTTTAAAAAGAATAATTATTTAAAAGATGTTGAAAGAATTTGTAAAGAGAATAAAATTTTATTTATTCTTGATGAAATGATAACAGGATTTAGATGGCATATTAAAGGAGCCCAACATGTTTATAACGTTAGCCCTGATTTATCAACATTTGGAAAAGCAATGGCTAATGGATTTTCAATTGCTGCAGTATCTGGAAAAAGAGAAATTATGGAACTAGGATCAATAGATAAGAAGGGAGAGAGAGTATTTTTAGCATCTACGACCTTTGGTGCAGAGATGTCTAGCTTAGGAGCCTTTCAAAACACAATAGAATTTATAAAAAAAAATAATGTAATAAAAAAAAATGCTACTTATGGTGAGAATTTTATAAAGCTATTTAATGAAATAAGTCTAAATTTTGGTGTTAAAAAATATTTGTATGCTGCTGGACCTGCATTTTCGCCTTATTATGTTTGTAAGGATTTTAACGAAAATATATCCCTTACTTTTAGGACTTTATTAATGCAAGAAATGTTAAAAAATAAAATTTTATTTCCTTCGTATATTTCAATTAGTTATAGACATAACGAACATACTTTAAGTGTAACAAAAAAAGCTTTAATAAAAGCTATTGAAATTTATAAAAAAGCTTTAAAAAGTGGTCCGAACAATTATTTAAATGGAAAATGTATTAAACCTGTTTTTAGAAAATTTAATTAGATAAAAATATGAAAACTTGTTCAAAATGTCTCCTGCCAGAAACATATGAAACTTTAGAATTTGATAAAAATAATTCTTGTAACGTATGTGATGGTCATGAATTTAAAAAAAAAAAAATAGACTGGAAAAAAAGAAAAAAACAATTAGACAATGTTATAAAATCTTTTAAGGGCAAACATACTTATGATTGTATAATCCCTTTTTCGGGTGGCAAAGATAGTACATTCACTTTGTTGTATTTAATGAAAGAATATTCAATTAAACCATTGGTAGTAAGGTTTAATCATGGTTTTTACAGACCTTTAATAGAAAAAAATAATCAAAGGACTTTAAAAAAACTAGGCGTAGATTTTATAGATTTTACACCCAATTGGAAAATAGTTAAGCTTTTAATGATGGAGACATTCAATAGAAAAACAGATTTTTGTTGGCATTGTCATACAGGAATATATTCATATCCTGTAAGGATGGCAAAATTATTTAATGTACCTCTTATAATTTGGGGTGAGACACAATCTGAGATAACATCATATTATAGTTATGAAGAAAATAAAATTGAATTAGAGGATGAAGAAAAATTTAACAAAATTAGAACATTAGGGATTAGCTCTGATGATATGTATTCAATCCTAAGCGATAATTATAAAGATTTAGATAAAAGAGACTTCATAAATTATACATTTCCATCTAAAGAAGAACTTAAAGATTTAAATTTATTTTCAGTGGCATTAGGAAATTATATTCCATGGGATTATACAAAAAATACTAATTTAATTAAAAAAGAGTTAAAATGGGAAGTTGGAGAAGTTGAGGGAGTACCAAAATCAATAAATACCAATGGTGAAAAAACAGAATGTTTTATGCAAGGATCAAGAGATTATATTAAGTTTTTAAAAAGAGGTTATGGACGAGCTACGCAAATAAATGCGTTTGAATTAAGAAAAAAAAACAAAACTTATAATCAAGCGCAAAAGGAAAATTATAAATATGATGGAAAAGAACCTCATTCATTAAAAATATTATTAGATTATTTAGGAATTACCAAAAATGAATTTTATAAAACAATAAAAAAACAAACAGTATACCCAAATAAAATGCAACGTAGTAAAACAAAAAGTAAAAAAATGGAAGATTTTTCTGAATGGTATAAAGAAAATTCATGATATGCATTATTGACTATGGCGCAATAAACCTTGGTTCATTAAAAAATTCTCTAGATGAACTAAATATTAAATTCGAAATTAAAAAAAAACCAACAAATTTAAAAAAATTTTCTCATGTTATTTTGCCTGGAGTGGGAAATTTTGGAATTGCTTCATTAAAGCTACAAAAATGGAGAACCCACATTTATGAATTTGTAAGTGACAAAAAATATTTATTAGGAATATGTCTTGGAATGCAACTATTGTTTGAAACTAGTCAGGAAAACAATAAAAAAAAATCAAGGGGCCTAGGTTTAATTGAAGGACATGTTAGTAAACTTCCTCAAAAAAAAGGTTTTCAAATACCACATATGGGATGGAACAACATTGATTTATTAAAAAGTCATAATTTATTTAGAGGAATAGATATGAATATAGATTTTTATTTTGCACATTCTTTTTACTGTAAGCCTGAAAATGATAATTACACATTTGGACAAACGAATTATATTAAACAAATCCCGACTATAGTAATTAAAAAAAACATAATAGGCATTCAATTCCATCCAGAAAAAAGTTATTCTGTAGGCAAGAAATTATTAACAAATTTTTATAAACTAGGTAGTAATGCTTAAAAAAAGAATTATTGTAACACTGCTATTTAAAAATGAAAAAATAGTAAAAGGGAAAAATTTTGATAATTATAAAGTAGTAGGTAACGCTGACACACTACTTAAAATTTTTTCTAGCCAAGAAACAGACGAAATACAGTTAATCAACTTAGACAAATCTAAAGATAAATCGAATTTTAATAAAATTGCAAAACTTGCATCTAGAGAATGTAAGATGCCTTTGACAATAGGTGGTGGTATAAAAAATATAAATGATGTAAAGAAATTATTTGATTTAGGTGCAGACAAAATATTGATTACATCAAGCAGTGTTTTTAATAAAAAACTTTTGAATCAAGTAATAACAATTTATGGATCCCAGGCGCTGGTAGTAGGCATAGAGTATTTAAAAATTAAAAAAAAATTCGTTGTTACAAAAAATAATGGTAAGGTTAAAACAAAAAAAGATATTTTTAAATATGCAGAATATCTTGAAAAAGTTGGGGTAGGTGAAATTTTATTAATTTCAATCAATAATGATGGTGTAATGAATGGGTTTGATATTAGCATTAACAAAAAAATCTCTAGTTTAGTGAATGTGCCAGTTATTGCTTCTTGTGGAGCTGGTGATTTTAATCATATATATGAAATTTTTAAAAAAACATCAGTTCAAGGTGTTACATGTGGTAGTATATTTTATTTTGCAGACAACAATCCAATTAGGCTAAGAACATATCTTGTAAATAGAAATATTTTTATGAGAAAAGTAAGATAAATTAATGAAAATTCTTGCAATTATACCAGCACGAGGAGGTTCGAAGGGTTTAAAAAATAAAAATATTCTTAAATTAAATGGACACCCTTTATTTTGGTGGAGTTATAAGTCAGCCTTAAAATCAAACTCTATACATAAAATTTTTTTTAGTAGTGACTCGAAGAAAATTGTAAGAATTGCAAAAAATTATAAAATTGATGTGCCATATTTACGTCCAAAAAGTTTATCAAATGATAATTCAAGCACATATTCAGTAATCAAGTATTGCTTGAGTACTTTGAAAAAAAAAGAAAAATTATCTTTTGATACCTTTATTTTATTAGAGCCAACATCTCCACTTAGAGACCATAAAGATATAAGAAAATCAATTGGCATCTTCAAAAAAAAAAAATTGAAGACTCTTGTTTCTGTAGCTAAAACCGAATGTCAGCACCCAAATTTTTTATATAAAAAAAATAATCGTGGGTTTATCAGTCCACTCCTTAAAAAGAGAAACAAAAATATAAGGAGACAGCTTTTGTCAAAAGTTTTTTATCCAGATGGCAATATTTACATTTCAGACATTAAAACATATTTAAAGGAAAAATCGTTTTATCACTCTCAAACATATGCCCTAGAAATGCCTAAATTAAAAGCTATTGAAGTAGATGATAAATTAGACTTTAAAGTAACTGAGCTTATAATGGGTAAAAAATTTTTTAAAAATGATTGATAAGATTAAAAACACCTTTGGACTATCAGACCAGGAAAGTAAAATTATTAGCAAAGAAATTTCATCACATGCTTTTATTAACCTAACAAAAAAAAAAATTGATAATTTTTTGTTATCACATAATGAAAAAAATGATGGAAAAATTAATTTAAAATCTTATCCATATTACATGGTTATAGAGCCTACAAATTCATGTAATCTTGGATGTCCATTGTGTCCCACTGGATTGAAAGCTTCATCAAGAAAAAAAGGCTTAATGAAGCCAGACAATTTTTTTAAATTAATTGACAGTTTAAATGGATATTGTATTGAGCTAGCTTTGCAAAACTGGGGCGAACCAACTATAAACAAAAATCTACCAGCAATGTTAAATTATTGTAAAGAAAATAATATTTACACAGTATTATCTACAAACCTTTCTATTAAACACAAAGATGATTATCTTGAGAAGCTTACTTCTTCTGGTTTAAGTTTTCTTCATGTCGATCTAGATGGATTGGACCAACAAACTTATGAAAAATATAGAATTAAAGGTAACTTAAATCTTGTATTGGAAAATATAGAAAAAATAACACAAATAAAAAAAAGATTAGGACTTAAAACTCCGTATATACATTGTTCAATGTTGGCAATGAGCCATAATGAACATCAAATTTCAGAATTTTTAAGTATGAAAGATAAACTTGGAGTTGATGAAATTGTAGTAGACAAGATACAGGTAAATCCAAATTTGTCATCACAATGGCTTCCTAAAGAAAAAAGATATGTTTATGAGAGTTATGAAGATGGGAAAGCTTCAACAAAGTCTTCACTTCCAAATAGTTTAAAAAAATGTGATTGGCCTTGGAGTGGGTTTGTAATCAATTGGGATGCATCAGTATCACCCTGCTGCATTGTGGATGATCCCAAATCCGATTTTGGAAATTTGTTTGACTATAATTTAAAAATTCAAGATTTATGGAATAACGATTTTTTTATTTCATCTAGAGCTGAATTTGTAGATAGAAGTAAAATAATAAATAACAACATTTGTAATGTATGTAAAAATCAAACCCATAATTCTAAACTTAATAGAGTGGGTGACTCATTTGCAATTAAACTATAAAAAAATTTATGGAATATAAATTTGCAAAACCAAAAGAAATTATTTTCTTAGGTTATCATGACGTTGTATTAGATTATTTAAAAATAAATAAGAAATATAAGGTTAAAACAACAATCTTAGTCTCCAGTAATCAAAAAAGAAAAATTAAGTTAAACCAGATAAAAATTTTAGCTTTTTCCAAACAAAATAAAAATTTTTTTTCTAGGATAAAGCAAATATGCAGCACAAAAACTGATAAACTTTTTATTTCAGTTTCATGGCCCTGGATAATTAATAGAGATATATTAAAAAATTTATTTTCAAAAGAAACCTTAATTAATGTTCATCATTCAAGATTGCCATATGATGCTGGAAGAGCAACAACCTCGTGGAAGATTTTAAGAAATGATAGAATAAATTCTACTGTAATTCATTTCATAAACGATAAGCTTGATAACGGAGATATAATTTTTAGAAGAGATAGTTTATTTTCAAAAAAATCTAAAATACCAATCGAAATAGATAAGGAAATTAATCATCAGTCAATTAATATGTATAAGGATTTCATGCAAAAAATATTTGATAACACAAAATTTAGAATTTCGTCGCAACCTAATTTGATAGGCAGATATAATATGAGATTAGACACAAAACTAAATGCATGGGTTGATTGGAAATGGAGCTCAGAACAAATTTATAGATTTATAAATGCCTTTGAAGATCCATATGAAGGTGCCAAAACAACAATTAATAATAAAGAAGTAAGATTAAAAGCAGTACAAATTCATGGTGGAGAAAGTCAAAATCATCCGTTTATGTCTGGTCAAATTTTAAGAAATGATCGTAAATGGTTATTAGTCGCAACTTCAGATCACAACTGCCTATTAATTGAAAAAGTTTTAAATGCCAAAGGTAAAAATATTATTTCAGACCTGAGAGAAGGAAATACTTTTTTTACTCAACTTACAAAATTAAATCTCAGCAAAAAAAGATCAAGTATTAATTTTTAATATGCAAAAGATAAGAGACATTTTTGATTTCAAAAATAAACATGCGATTGTAGTAGGTGGAAGTGGTTACATTGGGCGTGAAATAGTAAAAGCATTGGTTGAAATAAATTGTAATGTAACAGTTTTAGATCAAAAAAAAATTATTTTGAAAAATAAAAAAGTAAAATATATCAACTTTAATATTGGCACACATTTAGATTATGAAAAAAAATTTTTAAAAATTTTAAAAAAGTCAAAAAGAGTTAATTTTTTTATAAATGCAAGCTATCCAAAAACTAGTTCATGGGATAAATGTTCATTCTTGATGAAGTCTAATAAAATTATTACTGAAAATATAAATTTACATTTAAATTCTTTTTTAGAATTAAGTAAAATTATTTCAGATTATTTTAAAAAAAATAGAATAAAAGGAAACATTGTTAACCTAAGTTCTATTTATGGAATAGTTGCACAAGACAAGCAATTATATCAGGGTACCAACATGAGCGAAAGTATCCCCTATCCAGTGATAAAAGGTGGAATTAATATGATGACAAAACAGTTTGCAAGTTACTATGGCTCATATGGGATAAGGATTAATACAGTTTGCCCAGGAGGAGTGATAGATAAAAAATATAGAAAAAATTATCCATCGATATTTATTAAAAATTATGAAAAAAAGGTACCAATGAAAAGATTTGCAACCCCAAGAGAAGTAGCGTTGAGCACAGTCTTTTTATTATCAGATGCCTCATCTTATATAACTGGTGTCAATCTTCCTCTAGATGGTGGATGGACCATAACATGATCAAAAGCTTAGAATTTAATAAATTTTATAAAGATTTTTACCATCATCCACAAACTAGATCTCAAATTATCAAATCGTTGAAATATGAAAAAATATTTTACGAAAAAATAATCAATGATTTGTCTAAAAAATTTAACAAAGAATTTGGTATGAATGAAAAAGTTTTATTTTGGGATAAAATTTTAGGCCATTTTATTTACTATCATATAACGCAGTCTAAAAATTTATTTATGTCGATCAAAAAAAAAAAAAGAATCAATCAAAAAATTAAAATCATACCCAAAAAAGATTTTTATATTCCAAAAAATTTATCCGATTATAGAATTTTTTTTCAAAGATCCTTATTAGGAATTAATCAATTATATTCTATATATTTTCAAAATTTCAAAAACACTATTTATGAAAAAAATATAAAAAAAAAAATCGCGAATTTGAAAAAAACATTTGATCAATCATATACGCTAGATGAAAAAAAAAATTATTCATTTAGTGATTATTTTTTAAGATTTGTAAATATTATTTATAGAAAAATTAACCATAAAACATTTCTAGCAAGTGGTGTTTATTGGACGCAAAAAGATAAAATCTTAATTAATTATATTATGAAAGGGTCTCTTTTATCAACAAAATTTCAGTTTCAAGATAAAGACCTTAAAGTCGATTACAGTCTAAGAAATAAACTTTTTTTTTGTGATAAGAAAAAAAATAAGTTTGAATTTTTTTTTTATGAAACCTTAAAGTTCTCAGCACCAATGTCTGTAGTTGAAAATATTCATAATAACTTTAAACAGACAAGAGATTATACAAAAAGATTTGTAAATTTGAAATATTTTTTAAATGAAAATCTTTCAGAAAGTAATTTATTTTTAAATGCATTTTTGCACAAAAAAAAAGTCAAGAGTATCTATATTCAACATAATTTTTTAAGTCATATTTACTTATCTAATCAATTAGATTTTATATTAAAAAAATTTGATAAATATTACACATTTGGCTGGTCAATCCCTGGAAATAAAAAAATTGAAAGTGCAGGGTCATTATTTAAATGGTTACCCTCTGATAATAAAATACCTTTTGACTCCGTTAATGAATATATACTTTTTGTTCCAACAAAACCGCTAGAGGTAATGCACTATACTTCTGGTTACTTAGGAGAATGTGGAAAATTTTTTGTTAAAAAATACATAAATAGTGAAAAAAATTTTTTTTCTAATTTAAGAACTAGTATTAAAAAAAAAATTATTTATAAAGCATTTCCAAATAATCAATTAATAGATTATGAAGATAATAATTTTAAGATAATAAAAAAAAATTTAAAAAAAAATAATATAAAAATTTTTGATAGCAAGAAACTAGATGTTGAAAAATATTTTTTAAATGCAAAATTGATTATTATTAGTTATTTAGCAACTTCATATTTACAAGCTTTGAAATCAAACAAACCAACGGTAATATTTTTTACAGAGGAAACATATTTTTTAAAAAAAAAATATTCTAATTATTTTAAAGATTTAATAGATGCAAAAATCTTACATAAAGATGCCAAAAAAGCTGCAATTTTTGTGAATAGCATTGAAAACAACATTTGTGATTGGTGGCATAATAAAAACACTGTTTTAGCAAGAAAAAATTTTTTAAAAAAAAACTTTAAGCAAAAAGAATTTATGTATAAAAAATTAGCAAATTTAATGAAAAAATAATGAATTATTTGGAGTATTTTTGAAAAAAAAAAATTTAATAATTTTTGGAAATGGTAAACACGCAGATACAATTCTTTGTGAAATAAATTTTTCTAAATATGATCTATTAGGATTTGTTATAGATAGAGATAATGAATATTTACTTACTAATAAGAATGAGAAAATAAGTTTAGACAAGGTATTGAATAAAAAAACTTATGCTTTTATTGCCGTTGGGAATAATAAAACTAGAAAAAAAATATTTAATAATTTCCAAAAATTTAAAAATTTGCAGTGGATTTCAATAATATCTAAAAATTCATTTATACAAAAGAAAGTAACAGTAGGCCTAGGAACCATTATCATGCCAGGCGTTGTTATAAACACAGAGTCAAGGATTGGTAACAATTGTATAATTAACAGCTCTTGTGTTGTGGAACATCATTCAACAGTAGGTGAAAATACCCATCTATGTCCAGGTGTAAAATTGGGAGGTAATACATCTATAGGAAAAGACTGTTTTATTGGAATGTCCGCAGTTATAGCTAATAATATTGTAGTAGGTGACAATACTATTATTGGATCACAATCATTTTTGAATAAAAATGCAGAAAAAAATTCAAGTTATTATGGAATACCAGCGAAAAAAAAATCGAAGAAATGAATAAAATGACTATAAAAATAATTAAAATAATTAAACTAGTCTAAATTTTTAATGAAAAAATTTTCAAAATTTTTGAGTTTATTAAATAAAGGAGAAAAATTTTTTTTATTTTTTGTTTTTTTATTATCTTTTATTGTAATGGCTTTAGAAACAGTGGGCGTTGCAACAATACCAATTAT
>Ga0209630_10002249_pt1 | contig 18952 bp, 22 predicted proteins | sample COG_01_FD_184745 | JGI IMG/M metagenome (GOLD analysis project Ga0209630, IMG submission 184745) | Pelagic Microbial community sample from North Sea - COGITO 998_met_01 (SPAdes) (version 2) | ecosystem: Environmental > Aquatic > Marine > Neritic zone/Coastal water | place: Helgoland, sampling... | reverse complement strand
ACACCGTAAGATCGAACCCAGATGACCGTCGCTTCGCCCACGAGCAGATCCTTCCGCACGGAACGGCGGCTGATGTCGAAGCGCTCATCCATCCGGGACACTCGTTGCCGACTGGGACGACATCTTCTTGACCGCTGCGGTCGCCGAGCTGCGGGCACCGTGGTAGGAGGAACACCGCGAGTTCTGCCTCTAATCGAGCGTCAGCTCGAAGTCCTTGACATGGTGAACCCGGACACGTGGTAGGCACGAAGCCTTGACGAGGTACGACCTAGCCTCCGCTTGCCTCGTGCCCCATCACGAGGTGCTCATCGAGCCAGGCGGTCACGCAACACCGCCTGTACCGAATTGAGTTGCCAAACTTGATTCGGTTCGGACTTCAGCGCTGACAAGTTACTGGGTTTGGACGGAGCCGACATCGGGTTGTGATACTTCGGCGCCGTTGCTGCATTGGCAACGCATCGAAGCGAGCGCAGAGCCGACTGTTCGCCATCGGTCCAGCCCGGATGGATGCGAATTCGCGTGACCAAGACGAGCGGTAGTACCAGCAGCTACTCGGTGACGAGACCATCGAGACGTTCGGCGGTTGCTTTGTCGCCGTCTCGCTCGGTCGGATCGCCGAAACCCCCGCCGCCCGGGAACTGCATCACCAGCCGATCATCGCCGGGGATAGTGCTGCGGCCGAGTGGCTTGACGGCTTCGTTGCGTTGTTTGAGTCGCAGCTCGCCGAGTGCGCCGGCGCCACCGCCGGCCCGCCCTCGGGCTGGGTGCACGGTTCGCTCATAGGTCGCGCTGATCGAGAACGGCATTCCTTCGCGGTTGCCTATCTCGACCACCTGGCCGTGGCCGCCGCGATACTTTCCGTCGCCGCCGGAGTCCGGTCGGAACTCCTTGCGCCAAAACACGATTGGGCTGATCGCCTCGTTGATCTCGACCGGCATGTTGCGCACCCCACTCGGGAATGCTGTCGCCGAAAGGCCGTCGGCGCCAGGTCGAGCGCCGGCACCTCCCGAGTGGAAACTCATGACCACGTATCGCTCGCCATCGGCAGCTTGGCCGTCGATCAAGATGTTCCACAACGACGACGTTCCCTCTGCCGGAACCAGATCGGGAAGTATCTGGGAGAGACATCCAAAGACGGTGTCGGGCAACATCTGGCCGACGACATGGCGCACGTTCACCGGTGCCGGATGCGGTGCATTCAGAATCGAGCCAACCGGGGCGGTCACCCGAATGACCCCGAGTGAGCCGGAATTATTCGGCACGCTCGGTCCGACGATGCAACGCACACCGAACGATGTATATGCGTCCGTGTATGCCATTGGCACGTTGATACCGACGGGAGCCTGCGGCGATGTGCCAGCAAAATCAACGTCGATGCCCGTCGCACTCACGGTCATGGCTGCGACAAGATCGAGCGGTTCGTCGACGCCATCGATGCGCATCGTGCTGTGCCAGGTCCCGTGGGGCAGCTCACCGATAATACGGAGCATCGCCTGTCGCGACCTGTCGATGATGTGCTCGGCAAGGTCGTCTAGATCATCGAGATCGAACTCGTCCATCATCTCACCGAGCCGCAGCGCGCCCCGCTCGTTGCAGGCCGCTAGCGAGTGGATGTCACCGTCGACCATGTCGGGCGTGCGGGTGTTCGCTCGGATGATACGCATGACCGTCTCATCGAATACCCCGTTGCGGGCGAAGCGGATGAGCGGAAGGTACAGGCCCTCGTTGAAGACGTCTGTCGCTCCGAGGCCGAAGCCGACGCCGCCGACGTCGGTCATGTGACTTGTGCAGGCAAAAAGGGCAACGGGCTGGGGTTGTCCGTCGACAGTGCGAAAGACGGGGGTCACGACTACTACGTCATAGAGATGCCCGGTCCCCTTCCACGGATCGTTCGTGAGGTAGATGTCGCCCGGCCGCATCGTGTCGATAGGGAACTCAGCAAGGAAGTGCAGCACCGACGCTGCCATCGAGTTCACGTGACCCGGTGTACCCGTGACGGATTGGGCGAGCATGCGGCCCTGAGCATCGAAGACACCAGCCGACAGGTCGCCGGCTTCACGGGTGCTGGTCGAAAACGAAGCGCGCACAAGCACCTGCGCCTGCTCCTCGACTATCGCGATGAGCCGATTCCACATGACCTGGTTTCGAATGAGATCGGGCGCACCCATCAGGCACCTCCGGGAGCTGGTTGGGCAGTGTTGTCGTCCACCGGGTTTGAGGTCAGCACCAGGTGGTGACGTCCGTCGATCCTGGCCGTAAATCGCGGTGAGATGACCGTGGTCGTTTGGTCCTCGACCACGAGCGCCGGGCCTCGAAAACAGTCACCGGGTTGCAGGTCGGAGCGAGCAAAGATGGCGAAATCAAGCCATCCGTCGTCGGGGTCGAGCACCCGCTCAAACCGCAGGGTTTGAGACGGGTTGGGTTCCGGGTCGATGATTGGTTCGGGTGCGGGAACGACCGTCGACACTCGCACCCGCCAGGTCAGCACCTCGGCGACCATCCCCGGAATCACTCGGGTGTACAACGAGCGGTAGGCACGATCAAATGCATCGAGCAGCGCGACCTCGTCGCCGTCGCTGAACCGCGTCATCGGTAGTTCGACCTCGATCTCATGACCTTGCCCCCGGTACCGCATCGATGCATAGACGGTTGCAGTGCGAGGTGCCGAGGGAGCGGCCTCGCCCACCACGAGGTTGGCCTCGGCCAGAAGTTCATCGAGCACCCGATTCACCGGTTCGGAGTCGAATCGGTCAAGTCGCTGATGGCAGGTGCGCACCAACTCGTAGGAGACAGGCGCTCGCAGGAAGCCAATAGCCGAACCCACGCCCGCTCCAGGCGGCACGATGACCTTCTCTATTCCGAGTCGTTCTGCAAGTCGACAGGCGTGCAACGGCGCCGCTCCCCCAAACGCGACCATCGCCCCACCTCCCAGATCACGCCCTCGATCGACGGCGTGCACCCGTGCAGCATTGGCCATGTTCTCGACCACCATCTCGGCAATACCGACGACAGCTGCGTCGATCTCGATTCCGAGGGGGCCGGCGACACCGTCGGCGACCGCATCGCGGGCGGCAACTTCGTCGAGCGGTAGCTTCCCACCGGCGAACCAGTCGGCTTGGATTCGCCCGGCCAGTACATCCGCGTCGGTAATCGTCGGCTCTGCGCCGCCACGGGCGTAACACGCAGGGCCTGGTTCGCTTCCGGCGGATTCCGGCCCGACCGAGATACGACCCATCTGATCGACCGACACGATCGAGCCGCCGCCAGCACCGATCTCGACCAGGTCGATCACGGGAATACGCAACGGCAGGCCGCTTCCCTTCAGGAACCGGTAAACCCGGGCGACCTCGAACTCTCTCGAAGTCGCCGGCTGGCCATCGGTCAACAGGCACAACTTGGCGGTAGTGCCACCCATGTCGAATGAGAGCAATTCGTCGACGGCATGCTCGGCCGCTACCCGAGCCGCCAGCAACGCACCGCCGGCAGGGCCGCTCTCCACCAACCCAATGGGCCACCGAACCGCGGTGTCGAGCGTGCACAAACCGCCGTTCGACAGCATCAGCATCAAGGGCGCAGCTATACCGAGCTTGTCGAGCTGATCGGCGAGGTCGGTGAGATAGGTGGCCATCAACGGCTGTACGTACGCGTTGGCGCAGGCGGTGGACAAGCGCTCGTATTCGCGAATCTCAGGGCATACCTCGGACGAAAGCGTCACCGACAGGTGCGGCATCTCGTCGAGCAGTATCGAGCGGACCTCGATCTCGTGCCGGGGATCGACGTAGCTGTGTAAGAAGCCGATCGCAACGCTCTCGATCTCGTTCTTGACCAGCGTCGGGATCAGCGCTCGAACGGATGCGGTATCCAATGGGATCAGCACGTCGCCCTCGGCGCTGATCCGCTCCGTTACGCCGAGTCGCAGGTAACGCGAAACCAGCGGATCGGGCCGCTCCATGAAGATGTCGTATTGCTCAAACCGGTTCTCGTGCGCCATGGCGACCGAGTCACGAAACCCTTCGGTGCACAGCAGCGCTGTTCGCGCCCCGCGTCGCTCGATCAGTGCGTTCGTCGCCAGCGTCGTGCCATGGACGACGACCTGGATCTCGCCAGCGTCGATTCCGGAAGCAGCCAGAACCAACTCGACACCTTCGAGAACCGCATCAGCAGGGGCCTGAGGTGTCGTCAGCACCTTGGCGGTGAACTGGGCGGCAGGTTCAGATGTTCCGACGGCCGAATCGACTTCGAGCACGACGTCGGTGAAGGTGCCACCGATGTCGGCGGCCAAACGTGCGGTCACGTTGCCGACGCTAGCTCAGATCGATTCAGCGGCACGAAGCAGTCGCACGAATCACAGTGATCCGGCCTGTCGCACTCGCTGCAAGCATGGCTCGGGTTCCACGCGAGCTGGGGTCTCCCGACAAAGTCCAACCAACACCGGACAGTCCGGTGCCAGACAACTCACCACCTGCTGGGCCGCCACCCCCGCCTCGATCGCATCCCCGTGGATCCGAACCTTGCCATGAGCTACGAGCAAGTTAACTGCTCGCTTCTGTCCGATAATTTCGATGTAGTGGTGCGTTTTATGGGCAGTTTCAGCCGGTGCCGTGGCGTAGAAGCTTGCCCGAATGGACGTGCAAGAGCTCATCATTGGAGATGGTCTGTTGACCGTTCACGATGACAGCGTGATACCCACTGGCCTTCTGGATCCTTCGCCATTCCCCACCGGGCAGATCTTCCACAACCTCGTTGGGGCCAATGCTCAGGTTCTCGGGGTCATACACGACTACATCGGCAGGAACACCTGCGCGGAACACGCCACGATCGGTGAACCCGGCCAGGTTGGCCGGTAGCGCTGAGAGTCTACGATGAGCCTCTTCATAGGTGATCCATTGCTTGTCGCGCACCTGTTGCGTGAGCGTCTCGGTTGGGTACCGACCAGCGGTCAAGAACTTGGTGTGTGCACCTCCATCGCTGACGCCGAACAAGATGTGGGGGTACTGCACGATCTCTTTAAGCAGATCCGACCCACCTTGAGGCGGAGCCACGAAGAACAGCGTCTTCAGATCGTCTTCGACCGCGATGTCGAGCATCGCATCAACTGGGTGTTTTCCGGTTGCGTCGGCCACTTGTTGCACCGACATCTCTCGGTACTGCTCAGTCCCGGCGGTTCGAGGCGACAAGACGGTGACCGTCTCGATCGGCGCCGTAGCCGTGGCTGGAAGGTTGTCGCGAAGTCCCGCCCGGCGGTCAGGATCGGCGAGCTTGTGGCGTTTCTCCTCGAGTGAACCGGTGGTCGCTTCCATCCACGCTTCGCTGTCATCAAACAAGTTCCAGTCTTCCATCGTAAACGTGAATCCTGCATCACTCGTCACACCCTGGCCATAGACGGGAATGCCCCGTTCTCGGCAGCGTTCGAGCCATTCGATCTGGCGCCGATGAACATGAGGCTTTTCCTCGATCGCTTGCACGACATTGTGCAGCAGCGGTCGCCCTGAAGTTGACGCGATCGCTTCCAGATGTGCAAGGTCATGCTTAATGTCGCCGGTTGTGAGGGTGACCTGCTGCACGCCCTGATTCCGCCGACCCAAGACCTCTGCAAAAACCAGTGCCGTCTCGTCGTTCATCATGTCGGTCGGCATCGGCGTGCCATCCCAATCTCGCTGCACCGCAGCAGGACCCGTTGGAGGAAGCCGTTGAGCGGACCAACCACAACCACCAGCGTCCATCGACTCATTCAGCATCTGAGCGAGTCGCTTATGCTCTTCGTCGGTCGGCATCCGTCCTGCTTTGGCATCCGCTAGACCCAACACTTCGGTCAACATGGGCCCAGCGGGAACGTAGGGCAGAATATTTATTGCCTTGGGCGTTCGATCGAGGCTGTCGAGGTACTCGGGGAAACTGACCCAATCCCACGGCATGCCCTGACGCATCGACTCGTACGGGATCGCCTCAACCCGAGTCATCGACTTCATTGCATACTCGCGCATGTCCTCTGCTACCGGGGCGAAGCCGAATCCACAGTTTCCAATCGCCACGGACGTAATGCCGTGCCATCCCGACAGAGTGCAGTACGGATCCCAGAATACCTGCGCGTCATAGTGGGTATGTAGATCGATGAAGCCCGGTGCGATGTGCATGCCGAACGCGTCGATGACGCTAGAAGCCGACGAGGCGCCGATCCGACCCATCGCCACGATCTTCCCGTCGTTGATGGCAAGGTCGCCACGTCGTCGAGGCGAGCCAGTACCGTCGAAGATCAGTCCGTCCTTGATAACGATGTCGTAGTCCTGTCCTGCCATCAGACACCCCCATGTCATGTGGTTTGCATTCACGCCATACTCACCTGTAGACCAATCGACTGCAAGCTGGCGGGGCCCATTGATGCGAAACAGCACAGACCCCCGAGCCTGGTGACCCCGCCCACGGTGGTCTACCCTGGACCAATGGTGACTGTGGCAAATCCGGCGGGCGGGTATCGATACATGCCGGGGATTGCCCCGTACTCAGCGGGCGTGCGCGCAGATGACGAACATGTGATCGTGCGCACCATGGTTGAGGCCGGGACGCCATGGCACGACGGCTTCTCACGCATCGATACGGTCCTCGCTGAGGCCGGACGTGGGTCGCAGGCGTTGTGTGCTGTCGAGTTGCGCTGCCCGGCCGCGCATTCCTTCGATGGTTTCGGCTTATTCAACGACGACTACCGACAGACGCTCGACGAGCGTTCCATCCTTCTCGAAGGCGGGGTCAACCCGGTTGCCCGGACCAACGTCGCCCCGGCGATTCCTGGAATCGAGACGGCGAACGACACCGAGCTCCATGCGTTCTCGTTCACGGTCCCCCGCAGCGCGATCCCCGTCGGTCACGCGGCCCGGCCCTCGTTCGTGATCGCTGGTGCGGGCGACTTGGGTGACCAGTCCGATCTTCGCCCCGAAGCCATCGTTGGCCGCGACTTAGGATGGCAGGCATCGGCAGCGGCGCGAGCTGGGGCGGTGCTTGATGAGATCGAGGCCCGCTTAAACGTTCTAGAGCTGACATGGGCCGACACCGATGCGGTGGTGCTGTATTCGGTGGAGAGGCTCGGCGAGGTGGTCGAGTCGACCGTCTTGCCACGTCTTGGCCCGGCGGCGCGACACGGTCTGCATTGGTTCCACGCCCGGCCTCCAATCGAAGGTCTGCGATTCGAGATGGACGCCCGCGGTGGCGTGATCGAACAGCGACGCTGAAGGCCTGCCGTTTCTCGCTCCGCAAACCAGCAACCGTCGAAGCCCAGGGCTGAACCTCACCGTGGTCATCTCTCGTCACGATGGGGCCGCTACGAGCGGGTGGCCCAATGATCGAGGCTTGGCGTTGAGACCGACTCGACATAAGCGCGTAGGACACGCGGGATCACCCACATTTGCCCAGAGTTATATCAGCTGATAGAAAAGTAGTTATGGAGGCTCGCCTTGCCACCCCCGTTCCCGGGCGCGACCGGGTGAATCGTGGCACGACCGACACGCGACATCGCCTGATCGAGGCTGCGCTCGTCGAATTCGCCGCGCACGGGTACGACGGCGCTTCCACTCGCGCCATCGCGGCCAGCGCTGGGACCCATCAACCCCAGATCAACTACCACTTCGGTTCGAAGCATGAGCTGTGGCGGCAATGCCTTGAACGACTCCTGACCGAGCTCGACGACACCATCGCCGCACACGTCCAGGGAATCAGTCGTCCCGACGAGCCAGCGGTCCTCGCTGGCATCGTTCGTGCTCTGGTCACCTTCGCCTCCCGCCGACCCGAGCTGAACCGGATCATGATGCACGAGGGCACCGCTCCCAGTGACCGGCTCGCTTGGCTCGTCGACACCCATCTCGCCTGGCGCCAACGAGACCTGGCTCGTCGATGGAACCGACTGCGCGACGCCGGCGTCGCTGCTCCGGTGCCGGTGAACGTGGTGCACCACTTACTCATCGGAGCAGCGTCGCTTCTGTACGCCAACGCGCCCGAGGCACGGCTGCTCGGACTGGAACCCGACGCATCCACAACCGTCACCGGCCACGCCAACGGCCTCGTCTCCATGCTGCTACCCGGCCTCTGATCGCAGGCCATCCACTTTCCCCACGTTCCCGTCCACCAATCGCCACAATAATCCCAGTCAGAACACCAGGAGGTCACGATGGTTGCACCATCCAAATTCGCCCACGTCGTTTATGCGACCCACCACTACGACGAGATGATCGAGTGGTACACCAATGTTTTCGAAGCCACCACCCAGCACACCAACGACAAGCTGACGTTCCTGACCTACGACGACGAACACCACCGGTTCGCGTTCATCAACCTCGGTCCTCCCAGCGAGGGCGATGGCCGCCGACATGAACCAGTGGGGGTCCACCACGTCGCCTACACCTGGGATGGCATCGACGGGCTGCTCGCCACCTACGAGCGGCTGCGGGACAACGGCATCCTTCCGGTCGTCCGGTTACGTCACGGCATGACCCTGTCGATGTACTACGAGGACCCAGACGGCAACCGGTCCGAGTTCCAGATCGACGTCCTCGACCCCGATGCGGCCAACGCATTCATGGAAAGCCCAGCGTTCGCTGCCAACCCGATCGGCGAGGACTTCGACCCCGAAGAGATCCTTACCGCCCATCGTTCCGGCAAGGACGTTCTGGCCATGATCTTCCGCTCCGACCAGGAGCCCGTGCCCGTTCCTGCGTTGAGCGGCAACTAACAGGCGTGGCATCGTGAGCATCGTCGAGTCCCCAACCACACCTGAGCGAATCGGCCGCGAGCAGTACCTCGACAGCGTCCGGGCCTTACTCCCCGCCATCCGCGATCGGGCCGCCGCCACCGAAGAGATGGGCCGGATCCCCGACGAAACCATCGCCGAACTCACCGACATCGGCGCCCTTGTCGGTCTCCGACCTCGGCAGTGGGGAGGCCTAGAACTCGACCCGGCAACCTTCTTCGAGGGCGTGGTGCTCCTCGGATCGGCATGTGCCTCAACCGGCTGGGTCGCTTCAGTGCTCGGTGTTCACCCCTGGGAAGTCGCCAGCATGCATCCCGATGCCCAAGCCGAGGTATAGGCCGATAATCCGACCGCCTGCATCTCATCGTCCTACGCCCCGACCGGGTCGGCTCGCCGCTCCGGCGACGACTATCAGGTCGAGGGTTGGTGGGGTTTCTCGAGCGGCTCCGACCACGCGACCTGGGCGCTGGTGGCGGCCCTTGTCGAAAGCGAGGAGAATCTGGGACCTCGGGTGTTCCTGATCAGCCGAGACAACTACAAGATCGACCACGAAAGCTGGGACGTGACCGGGCTGGCTGGCACTGGCAGTAAGGCGATCACCGTCAACAGCGTACGAATCCCAGCTCACCGAACCCATCTGCTCGCTGACTTCAACGACCCGAATCACCAGCGGCCAGGCTGGCAGATGAACGACTCGCCGCTCTATCGCTTCACCTTCCTCGACCTGTTCAGCTGGGGCATCGCCGGACCAGCCTTGGGCGCCGCAACCGGCTTCGCCAACGAATGGATCGCCCAATCTCGAGATCGAGTCCCTGCGATAGGTGGACCGGGCGTGGCCGAGCGACCCGAGCTACGCCTGCGCATGGCCGAGGGTTTGAACCGCGTCGATCTTCTCGAGCGCGGCATGCGCTCGGTCTGGGATGAGGCCTATGGCGTTCTCGAACGCGGTGACGAACCGAACCCGGTCATCGAACGTCGCCTCCACTACCAGGGCGCACGGACGATCGTTGACTCGCTCGACGCGGTGCTCGAGATGTTCGCGACCTCGGGCGGTGGCGTGATGTTCCGCGACAACCCACTGCAACGATTCCTCCGAGACCTGCTGGCCATGCGAAACCACCCCGTCGCCAACCTCGAACGATTCGCGTTCGATGCAGCTCGTGTGATGTTGGCCTGAGCCGACTTCGGCAGCCTCTATGCACGGACCAGAGCGACAGGGCGGGTCGAGTACGACGACACCTGCTGCTCTGTAATCAAAGGTCGGCGGACGGTGAGCTATCCGCCCCCGAGTACGTCTTGGCTCACCTCAGCATCGTCGGCGGGCAGGCCACACATGATGGCCTGGACCCGCAGGTAGTCCCGCAGCTCAAGGGCCCGCCGCGCCTCGGCCTCGGCGTGGTCGAGACGCGCTGCGTTCCGCGCCTGCGGAAGCACTTCGGCGTGCGCTCATCCGCGGTGACGGATCGCTGGCCGGGAACCTCAACAGTCAGCGCAGCGCGGCCAGTCGATCGTGCGGGATGGCGTGCACGACCCGACCCTGGTAACCGGTCATCGTCTCGGCCGCACACAGTGCGTTCCAGATCGACTCCTCGACTGCCTCGGCGGTGGCGTTGAATAACGACGTCATCGCTACTGCTGGCACCGTCGTGACTGTTGTTGGCTCGACGGCATGGAGCGGAACGGTGTTCCCAGTCGAAAAGGCGATGAATATGTCACCGCTTCCGTTGCCACCGGTGCCGCCGACTCGTGCCAGCCCCACCGTTGCTCGTCGCGCCAGTCGTTTGCACTGATCAGCGAGCAGCGGCGCATCGGTCGCTATGACCACGATGATCGAGCCGGCGTCTGCCACGGCAGGGTCGGTCGGCAGCGGGGTCACCTCTGCGTCGATCATTGTGCCTACCGGCCGTCCTTCCAAGCGCACTAGATCCCTGGCGCCATAGTTCGCCTGCACAAGTGCACCCACGGTGTAGATGCTTCCCGCCGTCTCGACTCGCCGTGACGACGTGCCAATGCCACCCTTAAAGCCATGGCACACCATGCCGGTTCCGCCGCCAACATTACCCTCGGCCACGGCTCCGTCGGGATGAGCGTCGGCGTCGGCTATGGCTGCTTTCACATCATCGAGAGTGAGATGAAAGGCACCGATGTCGTTCAAAAAACCGTCATACGTTTCACCGACCACTGGCAGGCACCACGAGGCCTTCGGATCGCGTTCGATCTCTGCCGCTACGAGTGCGTCGCGAACTAGCCCGACCTGGTGTGTATTGGTTATACCGATTGGACCGCTCAACAAGCCCGACTCGTCAAGCCAGTGGGAGCCGGTCATCTCGCCGTTGCCGTTGAACGAAAACAGACCACCAAAGCACAGATCGGAGCGCGCTTCGACCGGCCTTGAGTTAACGATCGTCACGCCGGTTCGGGCAACACGAGGTTCGTTGCGGATCACCATTTGATGTCCTACCGAAACACCGGCAACATCGGTTATTGCATTGCGATCACCGGTCGGGAAGGTGCCGATGGTGAAGCCGAGTTCTCTGAGGCGTGGCATCGTCAGAGACTACGCTGCACACCGCTTTCCCGTTTCACCCTCGCGCTCGGCTAGTCGGCGATGAAGCCGGCCCAGCGATTCATGTACTCGACGAATGCCGGGCTCAGACCCTGCTCAGCCAGGTACTGGCGCGTCACCGGCGGACGCACAGGTACGAATGCAGAATCGGCTGCGAGGCGCTGCGGATAGTCGTGGTGCAGAATCGCGACACGACCAAGAATTGGGAAGTCGGCCCCGGCGGCGATGACCCGCTCGGCATCGGCCGGATCGTGGATCTTGCCTGCGACACCAACAGGAACTCGCCGACCTTGCGGATCGGTCCGGCGCTCGATGTCACAAACGATCTCGACCAGCGAACGACCATGCCACTGCTCATCCTCGGGCTCCTTGAAACAATCCCACAACGAGAGGTCCATGAAGTCGACGTCGCCGGTGTCGATGAGTTGCTGGGTCAGTGTCCGGATCTCAGCCAGATCCATGCCAAAACGTTCCGGCGACAGCCGGACGCCCACGATGAAGTCGTCGCCACATTGTTCGCGAATATCCGCCAACATCTCGAACAACAGCCGACTGCGGTTCTCAAGCGAGCCGCCATACTCGTCGCCCCGCCGATTCAACGTCGAGCTCAGAAACTGGCAGATGATGTAGCCATGGGCACCGTGTAGCTCAACGCCATCAAACCCGGCGGCTTCACACCGCACTGCCGCAGCAACGAAGTCAGCTACCAACTCTTGCACCTCATCGGTGCTCAGTGCTCGGGCACCCGTCTCCTCGTCGTCGGACGGACAAACCGGCGTTGTGCCGATGACCTCGATGGGCGAACGATTGCCGGCGTGGTGAAGCTGCGCGATCGAGACCGAACCAGTCGCATTGATATCCGACGCCAGCCGGGTGAGACCCGGTAACTGATGATCGCCCCAAACACCGAGCTGGCCGGGAAATCCCTGCCCCACTGCTTGTACATGGGCAGCACAGGTCATGGTCAAACCGAAGCCCCCGTCGGCACGCATTGTCAGCCACCGATGCTCATCGTCGGACAACGTGCCATCGACATTGCTCTGCTGATTCGTCAGCGGGGCCAACACAAAATGGTTCGGCAACGCCCGACCTCTGGGTAATTGCAGCGGACTCAACAGGGGCGAAGACATCGCTACAACCTACGGGGCAAACGTGCACCCCACGAAGTCTCGTTCTCACACGATCAGCAGGTCCTCGGAGTCGGACGATTTCGTCACCAGCCACACAACGGCAGCCAGAACGATCGCTCCGCCGATCAACGTTCCGACCCGAGGCGTCTCACCGGGCCAGATCCAGACCCACAACGGGGCAAGAACGATCTCGGTCATAAGCAGAAGCGACACCCGTGCGGCGGGAACCGACCGGTGTCCAAGGTTGAACAGCGGTAACCCGATCCCGAGCGCTGCTCCCCCACTCACACATGCCAAAGCTGCGTCGCGCCATGACACCGCGAGCCCGCCATTGGCTAATGCAGCGGCCGTCGCACCAAGAGCCAGGAACACACCTGCAAGCAAGGCTGGCACGACCGGATCTGTTCCCGGAGCAGAGCGAAGCACCACGTTGTAGAGGCCCACGAGAGCCGGGATCAGCATCGCGAACACCAGTCCCATTCCCGAGCCAGCGTCGAGCCCGGTGCCGACCATGATCGCAACACCGACCATGGTCACGCCAATAGCGATGAAGGTCGCGCTGTGTACCCGTTCCCGCAGCAACAGCCAGCCGAACACTGCGGCGTAGACCGGCGCTGCAGCAAGGAGTAGCAGCGTGGTGGCGGCCGAAATCCGGCTTAGCGCCAAGATGTACAGCATGGACGTGATCGCCAACAAGAACCCAGCGACTATGGCCTTCCATGTTGTTGCACCGAAGTCAACTGGACGCGACCGATGCCGAAGCGCGACGAGCGCCAACATAGCGAGGGCCGTGGAGCCACCCCGGTAGGCCAGAAACTGCCAATCGTTGGCAGTATCGACAGCACGGTAGGCCACTGCTGTGAAACTGAAGACCGTCCCAGCCAGAGCAAGGAGCACCGCTCCCTCGCGTTCGGTCAGTTCCGCCTCGCCGAGGAACGCACGGCCCATCGATCTCAGCACCATTCCATGTTAGGCCAGCGTCTGGCCGGGCGGCAGGGACGCACTGGCTGGGGGACGCCGATGAGCGCAAGCTGATCGGGTCAGGACCTGGAGCGTGGCCTGACCGGGTTGACGTTCAGGTCGCCGTCGACTCCCACACATGGTCCATGAAGTCGCCAAAGCCCTCGGTGTCGAATGCAGCGGTGAGACCGTCGTCGTCATGGCCGAGCCTCAATGCCGGACAGAAGAACTCCTCCTCACCGAGCCAGAAATCTGGGGACCCACGCACCCCGCGGCGCTGCCCGTCCTGGTAGTCGGCAAGCACCCTGGCATGTGCCTCGGCCGATGGCGCGCCCAAAGTGAACTCACTCGCAATCGACGACAACACGTCGGCATCACCCAGATTTCGACCTTGCTCGAACAAGGCGTCGCGTAGCGCAAGACTCATAGCCAGGCCAGTGGGGTGATCGACATCAAAGGCTGCAGCGGCCAGATTCAACGCAGGAATCGTTGTCGTTGGCCAGGTGTCTTCACTGAAGTTGGCGAAGACGTCTGTTGCCAGTTGTTTCTTCAGAGCCGCGATCTTGGCCGATACAGCCGGGCTTCGAGCGGCGCCCCGTTGACCCACTCCAGAGGCCAAGCCCGCACTACGATGTCGATCTGACCGTCGGACGCCGCCAGTTCGTGCACGACTCTCTTCAGTCCGACGTGGGTGAACGGGCAACTGATATCAGCGAAGACCTCTAGACGTGTGGGCATCAGTCAAGTATCGACCGGTCAGTGCACCGTGTCGAGGGACCAAAGCCCCAGATCACCGATGGGGTCAACTGGATTGAACGTACGAGTGCAGCACCGTGGCAGCCACGCGCTGGGCTGAGTGCCGTCGTGCTCAACGAATACATCTATGTGCTCGGCGGATCCCAGAACGACGACGCTTCGATTATTGGCCCAAACGGTCGGGCTCGTCAGTACTACAACGATGTCTGGCGTTCCCTCGACGGCGCTGTATGGGAACTGATCGCTCCGTCGGCCGGCTGGAGCGAACGACCTGGCCACCAATGCGAGGTCCTGAGACAGGAGTTCGTGTGCTTCGGCGGCTTCGGGCTCGTCGAGAATCCCATGGACGTGTGATCGACTTCGGACGGGGTCGAATGGACACTCCTCGCGGACCCGCCTTGGAACGCCGAGGACCAGACCCAGGTGAAATACGACTTCGACTCCATTACTGTCAACAACAACGACAGCCCGATCATCATGACCTTCGGTGGTGACCGAGAGACCTTCGACTTCGCCGATCCCGAGAACTACCTACGGGTTGATGATGATGTCTGGGTCTTTGGGCCGGCAGAATCGGCTGGCCTCTTGCCTGTGATGTCGCAGTGTGCTGCGCCGGGCCTGTTGTGCGTCGCCGACGGCCCAGAACCCGACAACACTCAGTCGTATGCCCGGGCCCCCGAATGCTGCCCTCGGCGGTGCAGCTTGGCCCAAACCATCACGGTTACTAGTCGTAGGTGATCACGCCGCGAATGTTCTTGCCAGCATGCATGTCTTTGTAACCCTGGTTGATGTCTTCAAGCGCGTAGGTACTGGTGACCAACTCGTCGAGCAGCAGGTCGCCGTTCACATACATGTCGAGCATGCGAGGGATGTCAGCAGTCGGATTTGAACCACCGAACACCGAGCCCTGAATACGCTTCTGAAACAACGTGAGTTCGCGGGCATTGATCGTTATGTCGGTGTCGGCGTGACCAATCGCAGTGACCACAACAGTGCCGGCCTTGCGAATCGCATCGAAGGCCTGAGTGACATGGTCTGACTCAAGCACGCCGGTGCACACGATCGCCGAATCGGCACCCTGACCGTTCGTGCGCGATCGCGTAAACTCGATGGCTTCGGGCATCGAAGCAAAGGCTGCGGTCGCTCCGACCTTGCCCGCCATTTCTCGCTTGAGCTCGACTGGGTCCACGGCGATCACGTGGCTGGCGCCGGAGTGACTCGCTCCCTGTACGGCATGAATACCAATGCCGCCGACGCCCATAACGATCACCGTGTCGCCCGGAACTACCTGTGCCGAATTGACAGCCGATCCCCAACCGGTGCCCACGCCGCAACCGGCCAGGCAGGCCGAGGTCAGGGGCAACTCTGCTGGCACCTTGATCGCGGCTGCAACATCGATCAGTGTGTGCCGACTGAATGTCGAGATGCCGCACATCTGGGCAAGATTGCGGTCGTCGCCGGGTAACGACATGCGAAAGCTACCGTCTTCACGGCATCCGTCTCGCAAGAAACGACCCATATCGCACAAGTTCTGCATGCCGGTGGCACACCAGCGACACCGGCCGCACGCAGGCAGAAACGACATGACGACATGATCACCAACCGCCCACCCGCTGGTATGGGGGCCAACCTCCACGACGACCCCAGCACCCTCGTGACCCCCGGCGAGCGGAAGCGGCGCGACGGTGTCACCGCGCACGTAGTGATCGTCGGAATGGCAAAGACCGGCTGCAGTCATCTCGACCAATAACTCGGCTTGGCGCGGCGCTTCGACATCGATGTCGACAATCTTCCACTCCCCTGGCGAATCGAAGAGAACTGCTCCGCTAGTACGCATCTCGCCGAACCTAGCCCAACACGGTGCGTGCAGGGGACCTGGGCCACAAAGCCGAGCGATTGCTAACCTCGGGTTTTCTCACGCGGAGCGAATCATGAGCAGACTACAAGACAAAGTGGCCATCATTACCGGCGGTGCCGGGGGCATCGGAATCGCCGCGGCGAACAAGTTCGTCGCCGAGGGCGCAAAGGTGCTGCTCGTCGATCTCGACCAGGCGGTACTTGCTGACGCCGCCCGCGAGCTCGGTCACGCAGCAGCGTGGTGCGTCGCCGACGTGTCAAAACCCGAGGGCTCACAGTCCTATGTCCAGGCCGCTACCGAGGCCTTCGGCGGTGTCGACATCCTTGTCGCCAACGCTGGCATCGAGGGGCAGGTGAAGCCAATCGTGGACCAGGACGTCGAGATGTTCGACAAGGTCATCGCCGTCAACGTCCGCGGTGTGTGGTTGGGCCTGAAGTACGCGATACCAGAGATTGCCAAACGTGGTGGTGGAGCGATCGTCATCACATCCAGCGTCGCCGGCATCCATGGTTCGCCGGGCGTCTCTCCCTATGTCACCAGCAAACACGCCGTCGTCGGCATGATGCGCTCGGCGGCACTTGAGTGCGCGCCACTGAATATCCGGGTGAACACCGTGAATCCTTCACCGGTCGAGACGCGGATGATGCGCTCACTTGAGGAGGGAATGATGCCAGGTGCCGCTGCATCGGCGCATGACTCGATTGCCCACAGGATCCCGCTGGGCCGCTACGGCGAACCCGGCGACGTCGCCAACCTGATGTGTTTCCTCGCCAGCAACGAAGCCGAGTTCCTCACCGGCGGCGTCTACATGGTCGATGGTGGGATCTCAGCCGCCTGACCCACCTTTCCCTCGGAGTGCTGACAACGACGCGAGTCGTGCGGCGAGAACTGCTGATCGAACCCATCCGAGGACCCGGCGGGTGGAAACATGGAGCCCCACTCGCTGGCGAAATGTGTCTCACGTCACCCAGCAACTGTCGCCGTTGCGACCCTCGAGCCTCGTCCATTCGTGGACACTATGGACATACCAAAACCACTCGACACGTCGTTAGGACACCGCCAATGATGTACTTCACGCCTTCGCAGCGGCCACCAATCATCACCGGGACACCTATCCCGTATCCGAACACTGTTGGGGCGCAGTCAACCCGCCAAGTCCTGTTCTTCGACGAGGCCGACGCACTCTTTGGCAAACGCACCATTGTTCGGTCGGGCCGGCGCCTTTAACATCATCACTGTCGAAGGTGTCGCATGGATCTTGAGTACTACAACGCCTATTGCGGCTCGCTGACAGCCACGACCCATGTCATTCAGTGGGGCGACGCACACGTGTGGAAGGTCGGCGGCAAGGTCTTCGCCATCGCCGGCTGGAACGACGGCAACAGCTTCGCGGTCACATTCAAGACATCACCTGACGAGTTCGACTTCCTCATCGCAATCGACGGCGTGCGGCCTGCCCCGTACCTGGCATCACGAGGCTTCACCTGGGTGCAGCATTACCGCTCGCCCGGCCTGGCCGACGATGATCTACGCGAACAGATCGCCGAGTCACACCGACTGGTCGGCCTCGGCTTGTCTAAGAAGAAACAACGCGAACTCGGACTGCGAAACGACACGACCGAGACCCATTAGGTCTCGGCAGCGCCGCCTAGCGCAGCTTCAACCGACGTAGCCGGGAGATCACTGAGATCGAGGCGTCGTCGCTGCTACCACACGGGCGCCCCAGGCCCCCGCTACGGGACCGGTGCGATAGCGAGTCGAACCCAGATCGGGTCGGCAAGCGTCTTGAGTACGCCGATATCGTTTGGCGTGTCAGCCTGCCATGGAACATCGACCACCGGTAGATTGTGTCGTTCCTCCCAGCTCGCCCTCACGTCTCGTTGGTACGCCGCTTCGGCTGCCCACCGTGAAAGGTTCTCGACCAGTCGAGGGTTGGAGACCGTTGTGGTTGCGCCAATCCAAGCCTCGGGGAGGGTTCGGTTGAACACGATGATCGGTGTACGGGTATCGCCGGGTCGTTCGACGACGAAGCGATCAGCTTCGATCAGCGGCAACGGATCGTTCGTGGTGACCAACACCATGTGCGCCCGTTCCATGTGAGCAGCGATCGACTTCGACCGGAGAGCGATGCCGTCGTAGGTGTGCCGAAGGTCGAACAAAAAGTCACCCACATCCTGCAGCAAGCCACCTCCGAGGACGCCGTCCATCAGACGGAGCGCGGGCTTCGTGGCCCGGTCAAAGAACGTCTTGCGGCCAGGCAGGCGCCCGCCCGTGAGCATTCGTAGCACCCGACCTCCGACCAGCGCTCGCATCTGAGCAGGAGCGGTGAGGAAATCAATTCCACCGCTCGACGGCGGCGTATCAACAACGACCAGATCCCAGGCTCCGTTTTCGACCTGCTCCGACATTTCCTCGGCTGCGGCGTATGCAGCGCCCGCTGGGAACTGACGAGCGATGGCGTCGAAGAACGGGCTGGCTACCAGGCGCTCGGCTACTTCAGGCGGCGCGTGACGACGTGCGATCGCCTCCCACGACGCTCCGGCATCGAGCATGGCCGCCCACAGTGTTTCCAGATCAGGGTTCGGATCAGCGATGTTGCTGAGTTTCTTCAGGCCAAGCGCCGTCGCCAGCCGTCGGGCCGGGTCGACAGTGAGCACCAACGTACGTCGGCCCTCGAGCGCCGCTGCCACCCCAATGCCTGCGGCAAGCGTGGTCTTGCCCACTCCCCCTGCACCTGCGACCAGCACGATGTCGGTCATGACACCACCTGGGTCGAGAGCTGCTCGGCAACGTCGGCCGGGATGTGTTCGCCAAACAGCAGCGGAAGGGCAACGTGGTTTGGCAACTCGCGACGCCAGCGCTTCTGCCCCTCATAGAGCCCACGGTGCAACAAGCCAGAAGCGCGCACCGCCTCATCTTGCACAGCGTTGAGGGCAGCCTCGCTAACA
>Ga0209630_10002244_pt1 | contig 18971 bp, 30 predicted proteins | sample COG_01_FD_184745 | JGI IMG/M metagenome (GOLD analysis project Ga0209630, IMG submission 184745) | Pelagic Microbial community sample from North Sea - COGITO 998_met_01 (SPAdes) (version 2) | ecosystem: Environmental > Aquatic > Marine > Neritic zone/Coastal water | place: Helgoland, sampling... | reverse complement strand
GTGCCGAGTCCGAGACTGGTTCTGACAGTAGCACCAGTTTCATAAGCAAAAGCACCTGCACCTGTGGCGACAATAAACTCTCCGTCGGCAGTAGGCACACCCAGCGTATTCAAATCTTCAAGAACTCCTGTGGTTGTAATAGTCCCTGTGGTTGTGATTGTTCCACCACTTAATCCACCTGATGTGGCTATTGAGGTGACTGTTCCACTTCCGCCACCGCCTCCGCTTCCGTTAGCGGCAGCAGTAATTCTTCCTTGAGCATCCACCGTAATGTCGGCATTGGTGTAATCACCAGCAGTTACGGCGGTGTCTTCGAGATTAACGACCGCAGTATTGGACGAGACTCCATCCACAACACTTGTTCCTGTGCCTCCAATGATAGCGATGGTTTCGCCGTCAGTAATGGTTGTGAAACCACTATCATTAGCCCAATTAAAATCTCCCATGGCTCCGATATTGGTTCGGGCTTGGGAAGCCGTAGTGGCACCAGTTCCACCAGAGGAAACGGCTAAATTTCCAGAAATGGTCATGGTTCCTGAGGCAGTAATTGGAGAGTTGGAAATTGAAAGTCCTGTGGAGCCTCCAGACAGTGCGACAGAAGTTACTGTTCCACCCGAAGCCGAAGAAACGGCAGAGTTTACCCAAGCAGAACCATTCCAAAGCAAAACTTGGTTAGTTTGTGGGTCAGAGACTTGAGTAGCACCAATACTCGAACTACTTGTCTTTCCTGAAAATGAATTAGGAGATGTCATAAAATGTATGTGGTAGAACTACTATTTATATTTTGGGTATCTTAGATGGTCGTTAACATCTCTAATAATAGGTCCAGCACGTTTGGGCAATTCGTGTTTATGCCAACCATAATATCGATCGGCGGCTTTTCGCCCATCAGATTTCCAACCTTCGCATTCTCTCCGTTTTCTACGAAATCTGTGATCCAATTCATCGAGTTCAATATAATGGCGGGGTCCATGATGTCGAGAGTTCAAAACGCCGGGGTTGAAACCATTGAAAAAAGTGCGTCCACAATCAGGACACTCCCAATTATGGGCTTCATAACAAGCGTTACAAATCGGTCGGTTGGCTTGTCGGTGGAAGATTTCCCGGTCGGCTCCGCTACTGCACAGGGAGCATTTAAAGTTTACCCAAAAACGATCTTCTTTGGGGTTACTCATCGAAAAACACCCAACGGGTCAAGTCCACGTCTTCAAGACCCATGTCGACCTCATTGAGATGGCGGAAAAGTTTGCCCATATCATCGAAAATGTAATTATGGTTCATAACTCCGTAAAGCCAAAGAGATACATTTTCTTTTCCATTGGAAGCAAAGACCAAAGTGGGTTTCTTTTGATGAAGGGCATTTTGTAGTTCCCAAATAGTTCCAAAGGGTTTAGCATCCATATCAATGTAAACAATAACGAAATCGCTACGGTCAAGCATTCGCAAGTCAATGTGGGCGATACCTTTCATGTAGGTAGTTAATTCATCGAACCGACGTTCTTCTTTGAGTTGCATAAGATATTTCTTTTCATCTCCGATTTCACGATACTCGGCTTGGTCAGTGGGTTTATCACAGGGATCCATAGCAACAACTCCTTTTTGTTTTAACCACAACTTGGCTCGGTTTCTCCAACCAACACCATCATCGGCAGCGTGGTCAATAGGTCCTGCAAGATAACAACGAAGTCCTTTTAGTCGATTCAATCCAACCACTCCTTAACGGCTTGACAATTAGAGTGTAAGCAATAACTGGTTTTTACTCCTAATGAAATTGTTGGGGGGCTCCACCGATGTTTGTGGGAGTCATCTTGTGGAAGTGGGACAGTCATTCAACAACCCTCCAAACTGTAATTTTAAACTCAGCAATATAGGCATCGCCGGGAAGATTGTCAGTTTGGTTATCGGAACCCTCGGAAAGAATTTCAATGGTGTGGTTGCCAGAGGAATTGACTAACCATGTATAATTGTTTACGTTGGTATTATGCTGAACTGAAACATTAAGGCCGGGTCCAACAATTGAAACATTTACATAACCTTGTTCCCAAGTCAAAGGCTCGTGAAATCTTGCCAAAAGAGTAAGGTTAATTTCGGTTCCATTTTCGAAATATAGTTCAGTAGTGTTTCCATTACCCATAGGAAGCAGATTATCAAATTGATAAGAATAAGTTAGGTTGGTTTGTTCAGATTCCATAACAACATCTTTTTCAAGAATGGGTTGGGCTTCTTCTTGCAAACATCCTGTTAAGGAAGTAAGTAACAAAAATACAAGTGCGTAGGCTACCTTCATAGTAGTGGCTTAACGAGACCACCCTTATATAGTCTTTCGCTTTTTTCGGACTATTTTAACTTTTAGGGGTGCGTAGGGTGGAAGATATCGTTCAGAAGAACAACGCTGATGAACTCGACGAAATTGACGATAGAGATAAACATCTCCAGAATTTATAACTTGTCCACAAACCAGACAGTGTTCAAGCATAACCAGAAGTTATTGTTTCTAACTACTTATATGTTACGGTAATAATGCTGCCAGCATCGCTAACTTTAAGGTTGGATGCTGCTTTCAGATCATTAATAACTTCAGGTGAAACTCCCATGCCCATAACTTGCGTAGCCGTAGACATTCCGCCGGGGATGGCTCGGACCAAATCACTCATAATGTCGTTGATTAGTTTATTGCCGACAGAGATTTGTTCAACCATTCGCCAACCAGATCCGGGCGAAGATTTAGATTTCTTAACTTCTCCTGTGCTGTGGTTAACCCAAAGATCTGCAACAAACATTTTATTGGTTTGAGTTTTAGGGCTGGGTCGCATTATTGGTCCAGTAGGTTTTGTAGGTTTATCTCCTTTTCCAGTGGGTCCGGTAGGTCCAGATGGATCCCATCCTCCACCAACATCGCCTTCGCCTTGGCCTTGGCCTGATTCTCCGGATTCACCGCCGGGTTGTCCGGGGCCCGTTGATCCTCCTGTGTCTCCGCCGGGACCTGTGCTACCGCCAGTGTCTCCATTATCTCCACTTTCTCCGGATTCACCGCCTTCGCCTTGGCCTTGGCCTGATTCTCCGCCCTCTCCACTACCTTGGCCTCCTTCACCAGAGCCATCGCCTGACTCTCCGCCTTCGCCTGATTCTCCGCTACCGCTACCTTCTCCAGAGCCTTCGCCTGAACCTTCACCTTCTCCTTGTCCTTGGCCTTCGCCACCTTCTCCGCTACCGCCTTCTCCTTGGCCTTCGCCTCCTTCACCAGAGCCATCGCCTGACTCTCCGCCTTCGCCTGAACCTTCTCCAGATTCTCCACTTTCGCCGCCTTCGCCGGATTCTCCGGATTCCCCTCCTTCTCCTGACTCTCCGCTTTCACCAGATTCACTGCCTTCGCCGCCTTCGCCGCCTTCGCCGGAATCTCCGGACTCACCTTGACCGCTTTCATTTTCGCCGGGGTCGTCGCCACCGGATTCGTTGGATTCACCAGATTCATTACTTTGACCAGTTTCACCACCCGGTTGTCCAGATTCGTTTTCTTCCTCTCCTTTGCCATCATTTTCTCCAGAACATTCTGAACATTCATCATTGGGCTTGGGAGCGGGGTTATCACAGTTATCATTACTGCATTGAGGTGCTTGGAATGGACCGGGAGGATCCCAAGTAATAGCCATATTACCAGAAGTATTGATATCAATTTCTTCAGCATTCATTTCCTCGACGTTAGCGTTACGAGCCGCTTCGACACGATCAGCAGGAGAATATAGAATCTTAATAACGGCTCCATCAGGGTAAACTTCGAAAGCAGGTTGATTTCGGATAGCATCTACGATACTTTCATCATCAAGATTGGTGAACATTAACTCTTTGGTTCCGGGAATAACGGCGGCTCCTTTTCTCTTCAATAAGATAGCCAGAGATTGCATGGTATCTTCACAGACGTCTCCATCAATATCAATTCGATAAACTTGTCTCCATCCTGTGCCGGGTGAATTTTCTCCGGTGCGGATTTCACCAGTGGAAGTATTTACCCAACGATTGGTTTTCCGAAGTTCTTCTGGATCGGGCTGGTCTTCTTGGTTTTCTTGGTTTTCTTGTTCACCGCCGCCTCCGCCGCCGCCTCCGCCACCGCCGCCACCGCCGCCGCCGCCCCCACCTTTGCAGTTATTACAGGAGGCAGAATTGGGCGTCCAAGGTCCAGTCGGGTCCCAAGAGATTCCTTCAGCAGCAAACTCAGTTTGCATATCGTGGAGTTTTAAAACCAATTCACAGAAGTTAACCTGTCCTTTAATGGTTTGAACTTCCGCAGAATCTTCATCAGTCATAGCAATAAAAAGTTCGGTAGCCGCATCAGTAAGATTTTCCAAAATTTCTTCACGGGTGGAAGAAGCCGCACGGAAACGAGCCTGTCGATAAACTTCCATTAGTTCTGGGTCTTCAAACATATTGTTCATTTCTTCATCGAGAACATAAGCCCATGCCTCGGGATTGTCAATTTGCTTTTGAGAAAAGAAATACCCTTGAACCTGCGATAGGTGGTTGAGAAGTTCTTCACGGTTAATTTGACTATCGCCACCCATCTCAATTAAAAGTTGAGCAGCACTTGGGAAGGTAGAATCATTATCTCGGATGAAGTTAGCCATAGATTCAAGTTCTGCCATAGTGATAGATTCGTCACGGAAGATCCAACGGCCAGAGTTATCTCTGGGTTGTCGGGGGTCAAAATTAGCATTGAAAGAATCAGATTGCATATTTATTGGTTAGTAGCACAACTACTTATAGTTTACTTTTCTTTTAGTATCCACTCATGCCAGTATGTGCCTTCCCAACCGTCCCATTTCATTTGTAAAATAAAATGATATTTGGGTCTACAAATGTCGCAATCAATGAATGGTTCGGTGTCTTCATCACGAAGATCTCCAATAACTTCTCCATCTCCGCAAGGGCAATAACGACTGATGGTAAAAGTGCTCATCAGCAAAAACTGTTTGCCGTTTAACTATTTGTAGTTATGTTTCGTCAATTAGATTGGGATGCAAATCCCACCAATGGTCATAATAATGATAAATCGGAATAAAACAAAGCATAGAATAAATGGTTAATGGGCCCATCATAGTCCAATAATCCATACCAGTTATCCCGCACCAAAGAAGGGCAAAAGGTTGAAATGCCAAAGTGCCATAAATGGGCCTAATAAATGATTTAACCCAAACCTTCATCACCATTCCTCCTTGGCTTCAAGACCCATGTGTGGGAGGATAGCAAGTTCCTTGCCCTTGGCCTCGACCATAACGTCGATAGTGTTGCCGTAAGTGTCGGGGATAGCATGAATAAGAATAGAGTGCTTAGGTGTAGGCTTGTCGTTGCCGACGTGCAACTCGTGAGACTCTGAATAGTGAACGGTGGGAACAATGTCGTCAGGCCAAGTGCTGATAGCCAACTCAAGTGCCTGTTGCTCGGTCAAACCGCCAGTGCAAAAGTGGTGGTGGTGATAGTCGAAAACAATGGGAATCTGGGTGTTCTTGTAAACGTGCTCGTAAAGGTCAGAAACAGAATACAGGGAAGCACGGTCGTCATTCTCGACAGTCAAACGAGAAAGAGCAGATGCTGAAAGCATATAGGAATTGCGACAAAAACGAGCAAGTGCCTCGTCAGGTTCACCGTAAGCACCGCCAACGTGAATGTTGATCTTGCAATTGTGGTTAGCAGGCAAACCCATGCGATCGCAAAGGTCAGCAGTAGCGTTGAGTTCACGAATAGTTTTGAGAACAACATCTTTTCTGGGTGAAGCAAGAACATTAAAAGGTCCGGGGTGGAAACTCAGACGGTGGTCGTGAGCAGAAACAAACTTGCCGATAGCAGCGAGAGCATCGGAAACAGGAAAATACTTGTCGAGGTCGTCAATAGTGTAAGCAAAGTCAGGATGAGAAAGGAAAGGAACCATGTCTGAAGACATACGGAACAAACGAATGCCCTGAGACTCGTTCCACTGAAGAATAGAAAGCAGGTCAGTAATGTTGGAGTAAACCAATGAAGCAATATGAGAAATACCCTTGTCCTGTGCAGTAGCCAAACGACAAGTGCGGTTGGTAGTGATACGTTGTTTCTTGGGGACGGTGTCGCCACCGAGAGTCATGTTGATGCAAGCATAACCAAGTCTACGGATAGTCATATCGATTCCTCTGGTTAACACCCTTATAAAGGCTTCGGTTATTTCCAGTATTGTGGAACGTAGGAACCACTGTTTCTATCGAAATGCATCAGAATCAATCGGTCAGAAAGACCGTGTCCATAATCTTCCCATGCTTTGAGGAAGGAAAGGGTAGCACTGGTAAGTCCAGTTAGGTAAAGATAAAAGGTGTTAGCAATTTCACTATCCAAATCATATTCAATAACCCCACTGATCCAATCAACTGCTTGTTCATAAAGGTCATCAAAATCCAAAGGATTTTCAATGGCTTCTGTCCAAACATAACCATCAACAGGTATTTCGTGACGACCGGCAACTAACCCAACATGAAGTTCGCTCATGGTAATTGGTTTTACCACCATCTTTATATAGTTGATGGGGGGAACAGATATTATGGGTAATCACACCGTATTACTTAATCCGGATAAAGGATATCCGGCAAATGGTGTGGAGTTAGTGTTTCCTTTAAAATGGATGCATAACTTTTTAAAGAATCCTGAAATTGGAAATCCAATTAATTTAAGAATGATTCTTGATTTTTTGACTTGTTTTAATGGTGATTTTACAGATAGCATCGATTGGCCAGAATATGACATTGACAATCCCAGTAAAGCCAATGCAAAAGAAGCAAATCATGAGGAATTACTCGGATGGTTACAAGCATTGACTGACATGTTGTTTTCAGGGACCTTGACTAATTTGACTGATACTGAAGTAGCAGAATTACTTACAAAGTTAATTCCGTTTTCAGTGCTAACTGGTTGGGACATGGAAATCGGAAGTCAAGATTGGGGTTTTTTAATACATCTACTCGCAAATTACCCAGATTTGGATGAAATAAGAGTTCAAGTGGGTGATACCAGTCTTCTATCCGTGTTGGCTTCAGGGGCTATTGATAGTGTTGGCTCTCTTAGAGTAACAAGTCTCAAAGGATGGTTTGATTTTGATACCTTGCATCGCTCCCCAGAAGGTAAAATCGTAGATTACAAAGATGTCTACGAAAAAGATCTTGATCCTCGATATATGAAAAATATGGATATAATTGAGTTTTTAACAGCAAATACTGTGTATCCTCCAGCATTGTATAAATGGGGAGAAAGGGGTTCGCATTATGCCTCAATTAACAAGAAGGTGATTAAATGAGTGGTATTATCAACTGGTTAAAGCAAAACAGAGTCTATATAGTTACGCTAACTTTATATGGGGATCCTGATTATCATATGGATATTTTTAAGGAGCGTGATCCAGTGAAGGAGGCAAAACTTGCACCCTTTCAACAATGGGTATTTAGTGATGGTGAATCTGCTAAAATTGCTTCACAAAGTATCTGTGAAGCAGTAATAAAGAAAGGAAGTGAGGTAGGCAAGACAATCGATCTTGTTGTGAAGGAAGAGGTTATAGAAAATAGTAGTGATGTAGTTTTATGTGTGGAATTAAAATGCGATGGGGACACACAATACAGATTGTATGTGACTGCTTTTTCAAATAAATCTGGTGAATGGATATGAGACCTTATACAGTAATCAGTAAAGATCGGGATGGTGACACCTTAATTCGGGTTCCAACGGAATGGATGACTGCTTTTATTAACGAAAAGGGTAAAATATATTTTAGGGATTTTGTGGATTCTATGTATGACAAGGATCTCGGTAATGACATATTGGATGATGGTTGGAAATGGCTAACCAAATGGTTTAATGATAGAAATGAAACTATGTGGGATCCTGCTGATATCGATAGAGGTGTGGGAACTGGAATTGGTGATGTCTACTATCAAATCTGGAGCAAATTTGGTGGTGGCAGTGACTGGTTAATTTTATGGGATCGAAAATCCGGTGCTATCAATGATATCAAAATGGATGAGGATGATTCAATAGTAATGGACGTAGAGTTTTTAAATATGGAATTTGGAGTTGAACCTGACGCTTCTTTATGGTTGGCTCGTGCATTCTACAACCTTACTATGAAATCTGGAGATATTTATGTGGCGGGGGACGCAATAAATTGTCCTAAAGATCGAATAGTTTCACTGCTGCAAACCAAGTAGCCGGAACGGAATCATTACCTAAGACCCACAAGCGGTCCAGCCGATTGGTAAACCCATCAGCCACTCCACGAAACTGGCCTGAAGCCTGCTCTGGGAGAGCGGGACTGAGGTGTGGGGTAGACTCCAAGATTTCGGACCAAGCCTTGGAATCCCGAGGGACTGGAGGGTAGGGAAATCGCTGGGTGATTCTGCTAATTCGCTCCAAATCCTGATAGCCGTCGGAAGGCTGTCCGGTGACTTGCCCTCCTGCATTTTCTTGATTGTTCTTTTCAGACCAGAAGGTCCCTTCCAATCTCGGTGTCCGGGGGTCGGCCACAGGTTTCCCACTGCTATCTCGGGTGAGTGATAAGAAGAGTCGTCGACGTCCATGCGGGTAGCCGAATTGCCTTGCAGAGATCTCTTCTGCTTCCACTTGGAAACCCATGGATTGAAAACGGCTAACTGCTCCAAGGAATGATTGAGATCTGATAAAATCGGAACGAGTCTCGAAGAGGGCTCGGGGTGCTTCAACACCTGCCAAGATTCGGCAGACGGATTCCAACAAAGAGGTGTCTTCAAGACCCTCGGAGAGGAAGACTCCAGTGAGGAGATCCACTTTGCCACACCAAGGTATGCAATTGAAGGTTTCAATCTGATCCCAGATAGGAAACTCAGGTAGGTGTCCGCTTTCAATGTTCTTGATGAGGGTGGCCACGGCATAAGTCCTGTCCTCGACGACACAGACGGGACGGAATGTGGCTCCATAAGCCATTCCGAGTCCCAAGAGGGAGCCTCCACTTGCGGGACGTAAAGCCAAGACATTCATACTACCCAAAAATTATGATGGCTACCACCTACTTGTAGTTAACTACAAATAGTGGTGGTAACAATATTGGAATATGGATTCTGGAATCTGGGTAATTAATCCTGCATTTTTACAAATGGGTAGGTTAGCATATCAAGAGATAATTAACCAATTACCTCAGAGTTGGGCCCATGGTGACGGAACTGACAAGGAGTTGACAGAAATCCTGTTAGCGTTAGTGATTATAAATTCTATTCATTGGCGACACTCCATGATCAAATATCCCAACACTAAGCATTTTTTGGATGCAGGTATGTCTACACCAATAGGAGAAAAACTGGAAACATTCATCAAAAAACAAATTGACGAAAAATGGTTGAAAAAAAATATTAAAACTACCTTGCTTCCTAAACTTGCTTGGGGTGGTGCTCCAGATGTAATAAGGGAAACTGCCAAAGCATATTTAAAAGATGGTGTCGATGGCTTTAACCTCTCAGCCAAAATAGGCGATTCCAACGGAGAGGAAGATGTAATATTTGATAGATCATCTGGTTTTAGTTTTCCAATTTATGGGTTCATAATGAGAATTATACCCCAGTCAATTAATTACTCTACCCTCAAACTTTTTCAATAAGGATTCCTGAATATTTCAATTTTAGTAAAAGGTCAGAGGCTTTTCTTTTTGCCTCTGAATAGGTGCCTGTGAAATTATTCCAAAGAATCCAATTACCATCTACATATCCCTTTATTGCCCATTTTTCCATTTTTGATACCTCCCTGTCTTCAAGACCCCATTATGCGTTTCCAGATGCTGTTTTTGGGTGCAGGATCTGGTTTTTTGAGGTCAGTGGAGCGAACGGGTGTGGGGGTATCCTGAAGTTCTTTTACAGATTCGTAGGCATCACCATTTTCTTTGGCTTTCTTATCTTCGTAAGGGGCGGCTACTCGACGATACAATTCTAACTTAGCACATTCTAAGGCCCCAACTAAATCGTTAAGTCGTGAATATCGAATACCTTCTTCAGTAGTAAGGTAAGCATCACAAAGACGAGTAATGGTATAGTTCAGATCTCCCATACTACCCAAAATATCTCGAAGTTGTTCTACCAAAGGATCAATTTCCTCTCTTTTATTGTTATCAATATATGGCATTCTAAATCAACCTCCAACAATCCCAAACAATCCAAAACAAATTATACCAAAGAAAAACAAAGCACGAAAAAGTTTACCAATCCTTTGTAATGGTAATTCATCCCAAAAATCAAAAACCATATCAACCCTCATCCCACTCTTTAATGGCATCGGAGTTAGCCAACTCATCAATTTCAGATTCAGTAATTGGAACAATGAAAACATTCTTTCTTTGAACAAGCAAAGAGAGAATAGCAGTCATTTTATGTTCCATAGAAATTAGTTGGGCACGATATCCTACTAACTGAGCAAAAAAGAGAACAATTAAGAGATAAATCATCCAATCTTCCCACATGATATCACCTTACCTACGCTACCCTCATATACTTTTGCTTTAAGAATTGGTATAACCAGCAGAAGGATTGTTCTGATCTACAAAGGAAACCACTGATGATTGCCCGCTTTGCAAGTTGTAAACACTAAGATAACCCATTTTAGGTTTGTATCCCAACATACGCATGAAATCAGACTGTCCTTGGAAAGTGGATGAAACTACCAGTTGAGATCCACGATATTGTTCCATTTGGTGAGCGTGGGTGTGTCCAGTAACAAAAATATCTGGCTTTTGCAAAATCACCATCTGGTCAGTCTCCTCAGGAGACAAAGCGTTCCTTTCGCCCCACATAGGTGCCAGATGTCGCTTCCTCAACATTTCTTTCATAGCCTCGGCAGGTTTTTCGTAAGTAACGTGAGCCATTCGAGGAACCATGTCATCGATACCCTTACCGTGATATGACAAGACATCAATTCCTGAAAGGTTGATACGAGCAGGATTGCCTGTGTGGATTGCAGAATTGAATTTGGATTGAACAGTGGATTCCAACACAGGTTGTGGTTCAGCAGGTCGCACGGCATCGTGGTTGCCGGGAAGAATTACAGGAGTAATGTGGTCGGGGAACAAATCCAACTTGCGAGCAAACTCTTCGTATTGAAGGTAGACATCGGTCTCAGTAAGGTTGTGTTCTTGGCCGGGGTAGATACCAATGCCGTCGCAAACGTCTCCAGAGAAAACCATGTATTTAATGTTCTTTGCAACAGGGTGGTCGGAGTTAAGCCATTGAGTCATTTTATCCCATTCCTTTTCAAGGAAATACTTAGAACCGATGTGAATATCAGAAGCAAAGGCTACGGAAACAGGGTCATGGTCTGGACCCATCTTTCGAGGGGTATCGAGGAACTCAGGAAACTGAACATAGTCTACGAGAAAAAGGTCAGTATCTTTCAAGAAGTTTCCGGTAACGCCAATAACATCGTCTGGCAACAAGGTATCGATAGCAGGATTTTCTTTACCAACAAAAACACCCATAATTCCAGTTTTGTCTTCTAACTGAACCATACGACCACCAGATTTAGTGCGTCGAATATCGGAAACAATTCCGATCATATTGAACTTACGGTTTCTGAAAACCTGCTTATCCTTCCTAACATCTGAAATACTGGTTAACTCTTTGAAACCCCATTCCTGTCGCAGAACCTTACGAAGGGTTTCGTAGCGTTCAGAAAACAAATTGACAATATCGTCTAACTTACCACTCTGTTCGGACTGACCCACGGGTGGGCCAATATGGATTTCATCAGAGTAATCACTGGCTTTGTGGGACCAAGCACCTTTAGCGTTACTGCTTTCGCTGAAATTGAAACGCCGAGTTGTCATGGAATCACCTTAGTAAGTGATGGGTGGCATAGAGTTTAGTTGGTCAACCAAATGGTCTGTGGCTTCTTGGGCTTCTTCTTCAGATTTGCATCCGGTGATAACACACTTACCAGAAGAGAAAACCAAACAGACAGACTTTGGCTCGTCAATACGATAGATGAGTCCGGGGAAAACCTCTGGCTCATATTCAGTCTTATCGAATTGCATATGTAGTGAGAGAGTGGAGAGGTCAAGAAGTCCTCCGTGATTGTAAGTAACGACAATGTTTTCAAGGCTAATGTCCTCAGACTTGAGAGGCCACATTTCGAATCCGTGGTTAGACAGGTCTTCGACCATGATTTTTAGTCCCTGTTCAACGGCTTCTTTGGACTTAGCCCCAGTGACTACGGCTTTGCCGGAACGGAAGAGAAGAATACAAACCTTTGGGTCTGCAACACGGTAGACCATGCCGGGGAATTGTTCTGCTTCGTAGTCGATGTTGAGGGTATCTGAAACCTCGTAAAGGTCGATACTTTCGGTTACTTGTGTGCTGGCTACCATGTTGACGATTTCACTCATAAACTCACCTTATTGTAATTACCCTTATATACTTTCTGTTTAATTTTTAAGGGTAGCGTCACAATGGTTGCAGGCGGTTTTGCCCAAAGGAGTGTAGCCAAAACAATCATCACAAATAAGGAATCCATTGTTGCGAGCAACTTGTCTTTTTAGATCCATCAGGTCTTCATTAGGGTCCTGTAAAACGGGTCTATCTTTTACTACCTTGGGCTTACTGCGGTCTCTGACCTCACGGCTACCCTTGGTGGGTCGAGTTTTTTGCCGACGTGGTTGGTTGAACTTAGTCATATTAAACCATCTCGTCTGACTTAACATCTACCAAGCCCAATTTAGCAAGATTTTTCCAGAAACTGGTCATGCCTGAGGCTTTAAGAACAAACTTTTTTGCCATACTGTGGGCATAAGCAAGGTCTACATCTGGAACGGTCATTTCCAGATAATCGGTGATGTGTCGGATACACATAGTTACGCAGAAGTTTAACTCTGCAATATTCATTGAAGAAGCAGATTTATCAAAGAGGGATTCCATAATGGCTTGAACCTCGGGCTTGATAGCAGATTTTTGTTTAGGTTGCCAATTTACAAACAGGGCACCATAAATTAAACGTTTTTGTTGCTCCACGTCCATATACTACACCTTGTCTTTTCGACTACTTATGTATTATGGTGTCACCCTCTTATACTTAAGGGTGCAAAATTGTGTAAGGATACAAAACAATGTCTGAAAAGCCTGCTGCTCTAAAGTTTTCACAAATAACGGCAGTATCACAATCGTGTTTTTGTAATTGTTGAGAAAATCCTGAGAATGTGTGTCCTTGGGCGATAACCTCAGCACGATAAACACAGAAACCATTGAAGGTGGAAATCACGGATGTGGGTTGATTGACAAACCCTCGTGTATTATGCCACCATTCATCTCCTTCTTTAAGACGGGTTGCCCAAGTGTCATAAAATTGACCGTTGCGTTGACACAAAGTAAATCCGGAACAAATATCGTGATCGGCAAGAAGCAATTCGGTCATTTCCTCAATGTTATAAACTACGTCTGGCTCAATGAAAACTACTTTATCAAAGGTATCTAAGTTAACGGGAAGAAAGCATTGATTACGAGCAAAGGCTAAGTTTTCAACTCGTTCTCCAGAAACAATAGAACCAAAATAGGCGGTTCGTAGTCTTTCGGTGGAAAGGTGAAAGGGAACGGAAGAATCTTCAAACTCCACGATATCATGTAACCAAGCATCAGAGCCATCAATAGAATCGTTTTCGTAAACGGAAACCTCAAACTCCAGTTCAGGATTAAAATCAATGAGTGATTTAATTTGTTTCCACCAAGTAGGCAAAGAATCAATGCGATCTCTAACGATAGAACAAATCAAAATACGGATTTTAAAACCTCCTCAAGGGAAAGAACATCATGTTCAGTTACAAACTGGGAGTTACCAATGTAAAGGCTTTGTCGATGAATCTCTTCAGTAATGGGTAGGTTAGCCTCGTATCCCAATCGCTTGATGAAAGGTTGTTCTAAAAGATTTCCTACTAAGAAAGGACGAGTTTCGATACCGGCGTCTTCCAAAGCCTGTTTAAGTTTATCACAAGCCTCGGCAGATTTACAATGGAAAGGAAGAGTCATACTGCTGTTGCCCAAATGATCGGGCTGATAAAGATGCTCACGGAATCGGTTAACTAACTTAATAAACTCATAATAATTTTGTTGTCGGATGCGAATAAAATGATCTAATTTCTTAAGTTGAACTTGTCCAAGCACAGCATTGATTTCGGTAGACCGACAGTTGAAACCATCGACGGGAAACAAAAACCGGGGGTCGATATCGGGGTTTTCCTCGGCCACAGCATCTCGATATTCTGGCTCCATTTCTCGGGACATTCCATGAGAACGGCGAGCACGAAGAGCATTGTAAACATCACGGTCGTTAGTGCAAATCATTCCGCCTTCAATAGTAGTCATGTGGTGTCCAAAGTAGAAAGAAAAGGAAGAGGCTATACCAAAGTTACCGACTTTAGTGCCTTTGAAGGTAGCCCCATGAGATTCACAACAATCTTCAAAAATGACAACATCGGGAAGGTATTGATTAATCATGTCCATATTGTTAGCCAAACCCATAAGGTGGGTGATTAGAATAGCGTCGACTCCTTGACGAGACAATTCTTTAAGGCTATCCTCAGTAGGACCATAATTTTTACGGTCGATGTCGTAAAAAACAGGGGTGTGTCCTAATTGAATGATAGAAGAAACATTGGTTGCCCAAGTGCAAGCAGGAGTAGCCACACGGGATTTGGGAGGAAGTGTAGAAAGAATTACAAGGTTAGCAGAGGCTCCAGAATTAACCATAACTGAATATTTACAACCTTGCCATTCAGACCATTGTTCTTCAAACTTCTTGACTTCAGGTCCGTTAGTAAATCTATCAGTAGTGTTGATAAAATCCACAAGGGCTGCTCGTTCTTCGGCTCCGATTGCATCAGCCATTAAAGGCCACTTATATTTATTCATGGGTATCTCTCCGTAGGTATTGACAAAAACGAGCAAAAGCATCTTCTACTCGTTGCAGATGTGTAGGGTAATAGGCAAGACCTTCTTGTATTTTTTGGTAGCAAAGTTCGGGATCCCAAAGAGTTTCTTCAATAACTGATTCCCAAACATCGGCAGCATTGATAATGTCGGCATTAACTCGGTTAGATGATTGATATGACCAAAGCCAAAAGTTTTGATAGGATAGTTCAGGATAACCTTTAATAAATACAGGTCCTTCAGGAGTAGCATCACGAATAATGGGGTGGTCGTTAGCGAAAACCAAACATCCGTTGGCAGCAGCCTCTAAAGGTGGCATTCCAAAACCTTCTTGAATGCTGGGATAAAGCAGGCACTTAGATTGACGATAGAAATCGTCCATGTGGTCATACCACCCTGCTACGGTAACATTGGGATACCATTCGTCTAATTTATCGATAAGAGTTTGGTCTTGATAATTGCCTCGCTTGATTAAAAACTTATGGTCAGGCATTCTCCCAACAAGTTGGGCTACCAAAGTAACTCCTTTGTGCGGAATGGGGTTCATAAAACAAAAGTCATAGGGGCGAGATTCCCATTCTTCAGAATCCCAAACATAATCGGCTTTAGTCTCTACCTTAAGGGGTGGTAAGTCAATAACGGGTCTGAGGTGTCCAACTTGGTCGTTGATAAGGTTAGCAACATATTTGCTTCCCATCACTTCAAGATCTGCAGGAATACTCCAAGTCCAATTAGACCAAGGTTCGATTCGGTTTCCATCTGGATCCCAGATAGTTGAAACCAATAAAGTATCTTTGAAAGAATCCATGCCTTTGAGGTGCCAGCCCAAAATATCGGTGTAATTGTAAATAATAAAAACATCAAACTTTTCTTGAGTAACTGCATCAATTAAATTTTGCAAACGAGCAAAAGGCTTTGAGGCTTTATCAGACCAATAATCCCAATAGTTTTGATCAATGGGTTTAGTTCCAGTATAGTCTTCAGAAAATCGAATAACTTCATAATCGCTTATTTCCGAGTCTCCTTGATATTTGGGAGCCATGGTATAGACAGTTAAGTTTGCACCTTCTTGGGTCATACGTTGTGCTAAATGATGGTGTGCTAATTCTGCTCCGCCAGAAACAGGTTTCCAGCCGATACAAAACCAACCAATACGAACACCATCAAGAAGTCCCATCAAGAAAGCCTCCGTAGGTCTGAGGCTACCATGATTGAAACCATCTCTTCCAGAGAGGTTTTGGGTTTCCAACCCAATTCAGTTTGGGCCTTAGTAGCATCACCACAAAGGACATCAACTTCTGCTGGACGATAGAAACGTGGGTCTTGCTTAACATAAGAACTCCAATCTGTGATTCCAACTTCGGCAAAAGCCAAATCAAGAAACTCTCGAATGCTATATGATTTTCCAGTAGCCAAAACATAATCCTCGGGTTGGTCTTGCTGAAGCATCAACCACATTCCTTCGACATAATCAGGAGCATAACCCCAATCTCTTTTAGAGTCAAGGTTTCCTAAAGAAATACTGTCTTCAAGACCCAATTTGATACGGGCTACACCGTCAGTAATTTTGCGAGTAACAAACTCTAAGCCACGACGTTCAGATTCATGATTGAAAAGGAGTCCACTACAAGCAAACATATTGTGGGATTCACGATAGTTTTTAGTTATCCAATAAGCATACAATTTAGAAACACCGTAAGGGCTTCGGGGATAAAAGGGTGTGGATTCACGAGCAGGATTTTCTACCATTTTACCAAACATTTCACTGGTGCAAGCCTGATAATATTTAATGGTGAGATCGGTTTGTCGTATGGCTTCGAGCATTCGCAAAGTTCCCATGGCGTTAACATCGCTGGTAGTTTCAGGAATATCCCAAGAAACACCAACAAAAGATTGGGCTGCTAAGTTGTAAACCTCTTCTGGTTGTGAAACTTCTAAAGCCCGAATTAATGAATTTTGGTCGGTCAAATCACCAGAAATAAAATTAAATTTTTCATGGTTTGCTAAATGTCCAGAGTTAACTCTGTTAGGAACCGAAAGTCGGCGTTCCATACCATAAACGGTGTATCCTTTGTCAAGTAAGAAATCTGCCAAGTGGGAGCCATCCATTCCATTGACTCCAGTGATTAGTGCTGTGGGCATGAGTAAAATGTGTTCAGGGACCTACTTATACCTTTGTGAAAAAGAGGTGGGAGACGGTGAGGAGGGAACGAAAAATACCCCCTTGCCCCTACTTCCGAAGAAGTAGTGGAGGCGAAGTGAACTTCCACCGTTTTACCCGTAAGGGTTGGACAACTCCCGTTGTAGTTCTGTTGGTTAAGTGACGATGCAGGAACATCTGGCAGTGAACTACGCTGCGTAAAATAGAGTAGTCACACCACCTTCTTATAGTTAAGCATAGCAGCCACAGTAGGAAGATCAGAACTCCATCGGTAAGTGACAGGTGGGTTGGTTCTATCAACTTCAATAATCCCTCGGGCAGCCCAAAGTTTGAGAACGTTTGAAGTAGCACCGGCACCAAGGGAATCAAAAAAACGATATTTATTAAATTCTGCAACTTGTGATGCAGACATCCACTTTCCTGTGTATTTAAGGGCTTGCAGGAAATGATAATGACGCTCAGCCTTTCTACCCAAACTTCGCATAATTCGAGAACAAGATACAGAGCAAAAATGAGAATTGTTATAATTATCTTGGTGAATCATATTGAATGGTTCAGCACAAGCCTCACAAATAACTGTGATATCTGGTTTGGTTCCGGGGGCGTGACCACCCTCATCCATAAGATAACACAATCTACTACAAAATCCTTCATAAATGTAATTGCGGCTTTGACGACCCATTTGGTAATTACGATCACAATGGTTACACACTTTCATAAAAAGATATATTTACACCAGTTATTTATACCTTTTATCCAAACATCGGGTCTGAAGATTCGTCAACTTCTTGAACAGAGTAAGAACTTCCTAAGGTTTGACCCACAAAATCAGCCGAAAAGAAAGTAGTTACCATTTCGTGGACTCCACGGGTGTTATCCAAAATCCAGTTGCTGACTTCGTCAACGCACTTAGTAAACATTTCTTGAAACTCTACTTCGTTGAGCATTTTATCAACAACAATGACTTTTGAAAAAATGTCTTTAATTTCTTGTTTGACTTCTCCTTGATATTCAGTCTCACTTATTTCTTGATAGCCCTCGAAAATGGCTTCACGACATTTGTTGATTTGACGTGCGACTTGAGCATCAGTAAAGGAAGGTTTTTCATCGCTCATGATTTGACATCATAGGCTACCTATTTATGTCTATGGCCAAGGTGCTCGGATTTCAATATTGCTACGACGAGTTCCATTGTAACCATTGCAAACGAAGGGTTTCTTGGGGGCTTCAAAGAATACTCGGGCAGTTAGATAACAATCATGAAGACAATAATCGATAACAGATCGATAATTTTTAGCATCCCATTCAACAGGAGCAAAAGCAGCATTCATTGTTTTTGATTCTTCCTCACCAACTACGGCTTTAACAAGATTTTGAAGAGAAAATCGGTAGCCATACTTTTCAGTTAGCAAACGGCAAATATCGATATGTCGGTTGTCCATTTCAAAAATGTTGATAATTGAACGAGCGTCGGCTCCACCTTCATCAAGAGGTTTACAAAGAATTGGTAAATCAAAATTAAATCCGTTCTTAGTAACCAAAATATAACCACTATCGTAGTAACGAGTAAGGGCTTCGGCTAAATGTTTTAAAGGTAGCAAAGAGTAAGTAGCCAATTTTGAATCATGGGCTACAAGTTGTTCGGGATCGCTAACAAAATGTTGGTCAACTGCAGAAGAATATGGCTCGCCGTCCCAAATGTCATAAATGGAAACACAGGCGGTTCTCCAACCATCGGGGTTGGAAAACTCCAGCCCTTCGGCTTTCATATCCAAATTACAAGTTTCAATATCCAGAATCAAATACTTCATGGTTCATCATCCTCATCCTCTTCTTCACCGAAAGTAAAATCTTCGATAGAAAAGGAACCGGAATTGTTG
>Ga0209630_10002243_pt1 | contig 18972 bp, 20 predicted proteins | sample COG_01_FD_184745 | JGI IMG/M metagenome (GOLD analysis project Ga0209630, IMG submission 184745) | Pelagic Microbial community sample from North Sea - COGITO 998_met_01 (SPAdes) (version 2) | ecosystem: Environmental > Aquatic > Marine > Neritic zone/Coastal water | place: Helgoland, sampling... | reverse complement strand
AGGCATAGGCTAGGTTAGAAACTCTTGAGTGACTAGTGTTAGTTAGACCAATAAGGAATTTACCGCGTTCCATCCCTGACTTAAACCAATAAATAGCAATATCCTTGCAAGGAGCCGATTTACCAGCTTGCTGCTTTCCTGTATCTGGGTTTTTAGGTAGCTACTCGCTACGACAAAACCGCAGAGCGCCAGGAGTTTGCCGACGAAAACGCCCGCCAGAAAAACTATTAGAGTGAGGCCTATATACTAAAACTCGAAATACTGACTAATTGTCGCCAGTGCGAATATCTAGAAAGGCACCGCTTGTGGATTGAGTGCAGAGATTTTGAAGCCGTTTCGAAAGAAGGAGCTGGGTTTATCCACTTCTTTTTGTAATGTCGGCTCCGGTTTGCGCGTAAAGCTAAAAGCGGCCAGAAAAATGAAGACAGAGGCTAGGAAGAACTTGAAGGGCACATTCGAATCGAGGAAGGTGCTGATCAGCATGCCAAAGGAAATTGCAATCAGCGCCTGGATTATCTCTATCAGCGAAGCCGCAAACGCAATACCCAAGCCACTGCACCTGTCATAGTCCACAGTGCTCTTTACCACTGAGAGATTTATCAAACCAGACGGAATGGTTCCAAGAAAACAAGCTAGAAAACCGACTAAGGCATAGAGCAATGGGTTATCCACCGCTACTGGTATCCTTTGGCCTGCAGATTGAACAGCGTGGCGTATTGGCCATCCATTTCCAGTAATTGCTGATGGCTACCCTGCTCTAACACTTCTGCCTGCTCCAGCACGATAATATGATCAGCCCTGCGCACTGTAGAGAAGCGATGGGAAATAATTATTGAGATGCGGTTGTCGGTGAGATCGTTGAAGTGTTCGAAGATTTCCGCTTCCGCACGCGCATCGATCGCTGCCGTAGGTTCATCCAGAATCAAGATGTCTGCCTTACTGCGCATGAATGCTCTGGATAGCGCGATCTTCTGCCACTGACCGCCAGAAAGCTCCTTGCCATCTTTAAACCAGGTGCCTAGTTGTGTTTGATAGTCCAGCGGAAGATCTCTCACAAATTCATCGGCCATGCCTTTACGCGCCGCTTCCTCAATCTGGTTGCCATCGTCGATATTATCGACATCGCCGATGCCGATATTTTCACCGACGATTAATTGATAACGGGCAAAGTCCTGAAAGATCACACCAATTTTTTCACGAATAGCATTAGTGTCCCACTCCTGCAGGTCCAAACCATCAACGAGGATACGCCCCTCTGTTGGCGCATATAGGCGCGTAAGTAACTTTATCAAAGTCGTCTTGCCGCTGCCGTTCTCTCCCACGATAGCCAGGCTTTCTCCGGGACTAATATGCAGGTTTATGTTCTTCAGTGCTGGCGTCTGTGAACCAGGATAGAAGAAGCTGACATTCTCAAAATTAATGCCGTCGTCAGGATTGGGGCCCGCTATCCCTTTTCCCGTCTGTTCCGGAACTTTATGGGAAAGAAACTCGGTGAGATTGGAAAGATAGAGATTGTCTTCATACATTCCATTTATCGAGGTAAGACTATTAGTGACTGAGTTCTGGCCAAGACGAAATTGTGCGATATACATGGTCATCTGACCGATCGTTATCGCTCCTGCTATAGCAGCAAAGCCCACCCAGCCATAGGCAAAGTAAAAGGCAGCGCTGGCAATCAGCCCAAGAATATAGCCCCATATTCCACGGCGCAGAACCAGGGATCTATCCTCTATATAGATGTTGAGGAAAATATCTACATAGCGCTGCAGGAACATCTTGCCCAGTTGCAGCAGCTTTACCTCTTTTACACCGTCTTCTCGCGTTAGCACCATCTCTAGATAGATCTGCATCCGTCGCTCGGCCGAGCGCCTGCGATGTATTCGAAACGCTTCACCGGAGAATTTCGCCTCGGCGATAAACGCAGGCACCCCAGCCACGGCCAGAAGCAAAACTGCATAGGGGGAGAATTGAAAGAGCCAGATACCTATCGTTATTAGGGCGATAATGTCTCGAAAAAGATCGAAAGTCTTAATTACCAGACTAAGTGGCCTGCTAGACGCTTCGCGTCGCGCCCGCACCAGTTTGTCGTAGTACTCTGCATCTTCGAAATGTGCCAACTCCAATGTCAGCGCTTTCTCGAGAATCATTACATTAATCTTATTGCCTAATAACACCCGTAATATGGATTGGCAGACAGTGTTGATACGCTGTGCGCCTGTCATCAACACTACCAGGCCAGCCTCCAAAAACACATAGTAGAGTGCCTCGCTGCGTAACTGAGCCGTGTTGCTGCCGTCGTCCTGAAAGGCATTGGATACGACATCCACGAATAGACCACCCACAGACGCGATAGCGGCGGGCAGCACACCAGCGAAGAGTGTGGTCAAGGCCATGGCAATAGTCAGCTTGGCGCTGGTGCTCCAGACGATCTCCAGGGCGACACCGCTATACTGAAATACAGAAATGAATTTCTTTACGGGGTTTTGAGAATCTTGCTTATCCAAACTCTGCTCGGGTCATCAATTAAAAGGGGAAAGAATAATAAAAAAGGGCCTCAGTTTTACACCAAGACCCTTCGATTTTTGTTGCGCTAAAAATTGTGGTACTTCGTTTTACCGAATTTCTTCATCCCCAATTTATAGCAGCATTACCTATAACTTCATGAACTTAAGTACAAGGCGATCTGTGTTACGACCTAATGATGGATCAAACGGACCAACTGTGTGATCGTCTGCTTCGTTGTGAAGAATATCACTGGCACCAGCTAGTACGAAACCAGATTCAAGCACAGCTTTTACTGCATCTTCGAAAGCGATTCTGTGCAGGCTAACATTGTCAGCACCAAACGTGCCTTCATGATCGATCACCGCCAGAATTCCACCAGGCTTTAACACGGCCATCAATTGACCCAGGATGCCCTGAGCGGCGGCTGGATTGGAGTTATGAAAGTCGTGGAAATTAAGCGCTGTAATAGCGAAGTCTACTGAGTTCGCTGGAGCATCTGAGATAGGTGTTAGCCACTCTTCTACGTTGCCAAGCCGATTCGCTCTGGCGGTGGCCGCCTCGGCAGAGTTGCCTCCAGGACGATTCTGCATAAGCACCTTGCCATTGGGGCCAACGGCGTAAGATAGGACTTCGGTGTACCAGCCACCGGATGCGTTCACATCCAGCACCGTCATTCCGGCTTCTAAGCCAAGAAAATCCAATACGGCTGGGGCTTGTCGGCTGGCATCTCTTTCTTTATCTGCCGCTGGACGATCGGGGTTTGCCATCGCTCTCTCTAGAGCGGCAATATCTAGCGCCTGAGCGCTGCTGCAAACCAGGCTGAAAACTGCTAGCAAAGATAATACGGATTTCATAATAACGACCCTTTCTTGTGAGTTCCTAGTGTTAATCCTGCTAAGTAAATTCTAAGGAGGCGTTCAGTTGGAAAAGCTCTCCGAGGGCGCCTACTTTTAAGTACAGGGCATAGGAGCATAAACCAAGCAAGACAGGGAGTACACCGTTATTCGATGAGTCGAAAACCGCTTGGAAGGCGCATTATTCGGGTATTTGAGGGCTTAGTGCAGGCGGCGCTCTATCTTCAGCTCAGATTCGAAAAAAGCCTTAACCTGCAGCAATTGCGACACATCACCCTCACTCTCCATGAGTGGCATGTGCATTTCAATATCACTGAGAATATTGGTGATACTGCCTGTATCCAACGTACTGAGATCCAGATCGAAGGGGAAATTAGATTCCTTTGCCATACTTTGACTGCTCCCTAAGGTGATCAGGCGACGATTTGGCCCGAATTTTCGCACAAAAGTAGTATCGACTGACTTTAAGAAATCTTCATAAGAAATTCTTATATATAGGTTTTTTCGATTTATTGAAGAATGAGGCAATATGCATGGTGTTAACTTAACGCAATTAACATCTGGTATTACACTGACCCCCGAAGTTGGTGAAGTGTCTTGTCAGCTCGACCAAGGAAAACAATAAGATTGGGGCGATCAGACCCTGATGATCTAGGAGTTTCAGGATGACGACTCTCATCAAAGCCTGGGCAAAGTTTACTATTGCCGGCCGCATCCCAATCATTGCAGGGTCGGTGCTGCTCCTGCTCATAGTTCTCCTCACCGGTAACGCCATCCCCTTTGACAATAGCACCGAGCGCTACTTCGTCGTGACCTATCCCCCGATTTTAGAACCATGACCTCGATGAGGTTTCCAGTTAATCTAACAGGACTGAGATCTCGATATGAAAAAGCGGTGCACAAAAAATACAGCACAAATTATCATCATGGAAATGTGAAGAAAGCACTTCTTGACATGGCTGCGAGCCATATTGAAAATAATGATGCCAAGATGATTTCTCTACATGCGCTTTCTAAAGAAGTAGGCATTACTCCCTCAGCTATCTACAATCATTTTGCCAGCAAGAGGGCCCTGATAATGGCAATTAAGATTCGTGTCTATCAGACAGAATTTCAATAAATTCTTGACAGAAAATTACGCAGAGTCTCAGAGTGCCGATTAGAACTGGTAGAAATGTGTCTCGCCTATTTCCATTTTTCAAAAGAACCTCTCAACTCGGCTTTCTATTTCGAGCATCGTTGCCCGTGGAATGGCTAACAGAAGAAATCGTTGATGTTACCGATCGCTGCACTATGGCACAGGAATCAGTTATCCAGACCCATTGCCTTGCGCACCATCTGATTCTTAATAGGCGTCATTTTATCGGCAGCGTTCATTCCCATGTTACGCAGCCAGCGAATGCCAAGGTCTTGTTGTGCGAACAATCGCTTGAATCCTTCCATCAACCACATCATCGAAAGGTTGTTTCCTTTGCGCCTTCGCTGGTAACGAGCCAGTACTACCGAATCGGCTATCGACCTGCCTGCCTGAATACCACCCGTCAATTCTTCCGCTAAGGCGCGAACATCCAGCAAGCCCAGATTTACCCCCTGGCCCGCCAAAGGATGAATGGTATGCGCGGCATCACCCACCAAAACGATTTTATCTTTCACATAATCGATTGCATGGCGCTGTCTGAGTGGAAAGACGAAACGTTTGTCACTCCACTGAATCTCACCGAGCTTAAATTCCAGCGCCGCTGAGAGCTCCGTATTGAATTCTGCCTCGCTTAGAGCCAGAATCCTTTCGGCCTGCTCCGGCAACATAGACCAAACGATAGAACAAAAATGCTGATCGTCATCGTTTTGTGCAACGCGCAGTGGCAGAAATGCTAGTGGGCCTGTTTCCAAGAAACGCTGTCTTGCCGTGTTGAGATGTTCGCGCTCGGTTCTCACAGTTGTCACTAAGGCATGCTGTTCATAGTCCCATTCACGGCATTCGAAGTGCGCTAGCTGTCTTAACTTCGAATTCGCTCCATCCGCAGCAACCACCAGACCTGCGCGAATAGATTGTCCTTCGCCGGCATTGAGTTGCACGCAACTGCCCCACTCATCTGCAATAGTTTCGAAGGAATCAATTGAAAACGGGGAAATTGCTGTCACATTCTCAAGCTGTGCTATTCGGTTGTGCAGCATTGTCGTGATGATCGAATTTTCCACGATGCTGCCTAATTCGGGTTCTCTTATCTGGGTCGCTGAAAAACTGATTGAGCCGGTACCTTCAGCGTCCCACACCTCCATTGCCTGATAGTTACACACTCGCTTAGCTGCGATGCCATCCCAAACCCCAATATCCCTAAACAGCTGCTGTGAGGCCTGGCTAATCGCGCTGACTCTGGGGTCAAATTTATCGCTACTCAGTTGCTCTAGCGAATCACTAGCGGGCGTAAGGGGAAGGCGATCGATCAATGCTATACGCAATGAGGTGTCGGCGAGCAGACAGGCGAGGCTGGCCCCCACCATTCCGGCACCGGCGATTACGATATCGAATTCAGTTGTTTGTGCTACAGCCATGGTTGCCTATTATAGGCTGTGTAGACTCTATTCCCTAGCCGTGTTCTAGTTTCGTGATTTCCTATTTACTGCTAGACTGCTCCGCCTATGGTGGCTTAAGCGAGCAGCGTAAAGCCTATATCGATATTGGAGAACTAAGATGAGTAATGTTGTTAGCGCCGATCAGATCGGGAACTATGTAGGTAAAGAGGTTGGTGTCACAGATTGGCTGGAGATCGACCAGGACAGAATCAACAAATTTGCCGATGCTACTGGTGATCATCAATACATCCATATCGACCCCGAACGTGCCGCACAAACCCCATTCGGCACTACGATTGCCCATGGCTTTCTCACGCTCTCCTTGATGAGCATGCTCAGTGCAGACAATGGAGGCATTAAGCTGGAGAATGCCGTAATGGGCATCAACTACGGCCTGGACAAGGTTCGCTTCATTAACCCGGTAAAGGTTGATAGCAAGATCCGCGCGCGATTCGAACTTGTCAGTGCCGAGGAGAAGAAGCCGAATCATTACCTGCTCAAGCACAAAGTGACTGTAGAGATAGAAGGTGAAGATAAACCTGCCTTGATCGCCGAGTGGTTAGGCATGACTGTAATAGGTTAATGATGCGGTAGATTTATATTCTGCATAACCGTCAAAACTATCGAATTTAGAGAACTCAACACATGAAAAAATCACTACTCGCTCTGCTACCGTTTCTCACTGCCTGTGCCGGAGAACCTCCTCAGAATATTGGCGTTAGAGACGGCCGATTGAGCCCCTGTCCCGAATCTCCCAATTGCGTATCGAGTTTCGAGAGCGATGAGGAACATTCGATAGCGGCTCTGGATGCGACTCTGGCCCAGATTCAGCGGGTAGTTCTGGCACTGGACGAGGCCAATATAGTCGAGCAATCAAGCGACTACATGTATGTGGAGTTTACCAGCCGACTCATGGGCTATGTTGATGATGTTGAGTTTCTCTACGATTCGGCAAGTAATCAAACTCATGTCCGGTCGGCATCGCGCCTGGGTTACAGTGATTTAGGTGCCAACCGTAAACGTATCGAGGCAATTCGCACTCAGCTGTAACCGAGTATCTAAAAAGATTTATCTACTTTTTTGTTGAAGCCGAAGGCAATTTCGTCCGGCTCCTTATTCGCTCTAGCTCAGGCCCATAGCTCGCTCTGCCAGACTATGGCGAACCCTTGGTGAGAGCTCGATAGCAAGCAAACCAAATTTCCTTAGCCACACCTTTGCATCATTATTACTGGAAAAGAGTTTAGTGATGTTGTGGGTGAATTGCGTAGTCAGCGCCTGATCTGCCTCCTGCCGCGCTACATATTCCGACAGCATGCTCATATCTCCGAGCGCTGCTTCCTGTTGCATCGCCTTGCCTAACACGTCGACCAGAACGCGTGCGTCGCGCAAGGCTAGATTCAAGCCCTGCCCGGCAACCGGGTGCAATGTATGCGCAACATTGCCCAATAGCGCTAAGCCAGGACGGACCTGCTCCTTTGCTAGTGAGAGGCTCAGTGGATACACAAACCTTTCACCTATATTTGTTATCTTACCCAACTTAAAGCCAAAACGTTCCTGTAGCAGAGACAATAGTTGTTCTTCGTACATCTCTCGAAACTCGGCAGCCTGCTCGACCGAAAGAGTCCATACCAGAGACCCTCTATTCGTTCCATCGATGGCTTGCAGTGGCAGTATGGCGAGAGGGCCTGTGTCGGTGAATCTTTCATAGGCGATATTATTGTGCGGTTTTTCGAATACGATATTGGCAATAAGTGCGTGCTGATCATAACGCTCGATCGACTGCGAGATTCCAAGCTGCCCACAGACTGGAGACTTGCCCCCGTCTGCCAGAACTACCAGAGAGGTATCAACGATTGCATCGCTATCTCCATGCTGCAGACGAAGCTGCATTCCTCCCTCAGTAGCCTTTATCGATGAGACCGCGGCGGGAGATAGCAGGTTGATTTTATCCGAACCTAGCAATCTGGCATTCAGAACCTCGCCCAGGCGTTTGTTCTCAACCACATAGCCGAGGGCATCTACTTTCTGCTCCTGCGCGCTTAAGGAAACCGCACCGAGGCGGCCCCGGTCGGAAACCTGAATCTCATCGATAGCAGAGACAGCCGCTCCTAGTTCTTGCCACACAGCAAACTCTTCGAAAATTTTTCTTGAACCGAAAGACAGCGCCGTGGATCGCGCATCGAAACTAGACTGCTTTACTAAGCCATTATTCGGCGCAATAGCCTCGATAACCAGCACAGAAATAGGACTCTCGCGCAGTAGATTTTCCAGGGCGCAACAGAAACTTGCGCCAACCATACCCGCGCCGACAACAACGAGATCATAGAATTTATCTGGATTCGATATCTGCATTAACTAATGAACCGCACTCGCCATAAATGACTCGATCTCTTCAACGGTCTTTGGAATACCCTTGCTAAGGATTCTATTACCTTGCTTGGTGACCAACACATCGTCTTCAATACGGACACCGATTCCCCGCCATCGTTTCTCGACTTTCTTATTGTCTGGCGAGATATAGATGCCTGGCTCGATAGTCGTTACCATACCTGGTTCAAGCAGACGCCAATGGTCATCTATCTTGTAGTCACCCACATCATGCACATCCATGCCGATCCAGTGCCCTACCCGATGCATGTAAAAATCACGGTAGGCCTCCGCCTTAATCAATTGGCTCGCTCTACCCTTTAACAGGCCAAGTTTAATCAGGCCCCGAGTAATTACCTTCACCGATGCATTGTGCGGCTCATCCCATGATGCTCCCGGGGCAACTGCATCTATCGCGGCGTTCTGCGCATCTAAAACCAATTGATAGATCGCTTTCTGTTCGGGAGTGAATTTTCCTGTCGCAGGAAATGTGCGAGTTATATCGGATGCATAGTATTCGTACTCACAGCCCGCATCAATAAGTATCAGGTCTCCCTCTTTAACCTCGGCGTTGTTCGTGTTGTAGTGCAGGATGCAGGCATTATCACCCGCTGCAACTATTGAATTATAGGCTGGAGCGCGGCTGCCATTTCGAGCAAAGGCATAGAGCAGTTCTGCCTCCATCTCATACTCTTTAATTCCAGGCTTACAGCAACTCATGGCACGCTTGTGTCCCTGCGCTGAAATTTTTGCAGCCGTTTCCATTAATTTAATCTCTCCTGCGCTCTTGAATAGCCGCAGTTCATGGAGCAGATGATCGAGCACGAGAAACTCGCCCGGCGGGTGTGCTCCCATCTTCGCTTTATTCCGAATGACTTTGACCCAGTCCATCACCTGATTGTCGAAATGGTCATCCTTGCCCATAGAGTAGTACACGCGATCACGCCCTTCGATTAAACCTGGCAGAATGTCATCGATATCACTGATTGGAAATGCGTCGTCAATGCCCAGCTCCGCGCAAGCCGCATCGGGGCCCATGAGAATGCCAGTCCAGAGCTCTTTTAGCTTGTCCTTCTCCTGGCAGAACAGTACTGTTTCGCCCTGCTTGCGCCCCGGTATCAGAGCTAGAAAGGCATGCTCCTCGGGGAAGCCGGTGAGATAGTAAAAATCACTGTTCTGTCGATACGGGTATTCGGCATCGCCGTTGCGCATACGTGGCGGCGCCGAGGCCAGCAATGCGATGCTATTCGGTTCCATCTGCGCCATCAGTTCTTTGCGGCGAAGCTTCATTTCACGGTATTTACTACTCATTTCTTCCTCAGATACTTACATTCAAATTTAGCGCACAAGCATATAGCTCTCTTATAAGGGAACCAAGTACCAATTTTTGCAATTCCATTATTGACCCTCCTGCAACACGGCTCTATAGTTAGGGCATTGTTAATGTAAATCCTAAACTAATGCCAATAGTGCGTTGCGGGCATTGAGAATTAGGACCATCCGAGAATAAGAGAAGCTGCAAGATGAGTGAAGACAGATTCCAAACATTGAGCGAAAAAGTCGATGATCTTATCGACCTTTGCGCGGACATGAAGCGTGAAAACCAGATCCTGAAGGCTGGAGAGAATTCCTGGCAGTCTGAACGCAAGCAATTGATGGATAAGAATAAAGAAGCGAAATCGAAACTGGAATCTATTCTCGTGCGCCTTAAGGCCATGGACGAATCCTAGTCAATTCTCGCCGAACAGTCGGTGAGCAGTTTCGGTATTAAATGAAATTATTTGGGTAATGTGATGAGCGAACAAAAGACGTCAGTACAAGTTAAAATTCTGGATAAAGAGTATCAGGTAAATTGCCCGCCTTCCGATCAGGAAGCGCTGATTAAGTCTGCCCGCTACCTCGATGAGAATATGCGCAAGATTAAGGGCCGCGGAAATATTCACGGCGTCGAAAAGATTGCCGTAATGGCTGCGCTGAACATCACCCACGATATGCTACGTAAGAACCGACTCATCAACGAGACTCGCCACGCCACGGCACAGCAGGTTCAGGGCATAGAGGCCAAGATCGATTCCGCTATCGCCCAAAGTCGGCAGCTAGAAATCTAGTCTCACGTATCGACTAGGGGCAGCTGATTGCTTTTTGGCTGTCCCTATCCCTCCTCTCCCGCTAGCCTTACGCATCTACGAACTATGCCGCAAGGGTCTACATAGCGCCATTAGCTTCGCGTAAATACATCACCACTTAGAGCTCGTCTGGGCAGAGTAACCCAACGAACAAGCAGGGCCGCAGGCCCATGAGTAGGGATACTCTACCCAGGCGTGCGATGCACGCGCCTTAAGACTAGGCGGATCGCCGGGCATAGGAAGTGTCATTTGCTCAGGAACCTAACTATTCGTAAACAGCACTGTCTATGTTCGGCTTGGGTCTTCCGAATTCATAACTCAAACAGTGAGCCCCCCACTATCCTTATCCTTGCTGCCCGATATATACTTGTGACGATAGCTTCCTAGAACATTGGCCAATCAAAAATTGTTCTTGAGCCGATATCTTTATCACCGGAGGCAACTCGATAGGTGTTGTTGTGCATGTCCGCTAGTCGGAAAGCCTTATGCATCGCGGGTGCCACCACCTGAACCTTTGGGTTCAGGGCAAATTTGGTAGCGGTGTTCCGGGAAGCTTGTTAGTTTTTAACTTTAATTCGTTATCATCCTTCTATGACTGATACTCGTAATACGCTACGTTCTTCGCTTCGCGAGTCGCGCCAGAAATTGAGCCCAGCGCAGCAAGAGACCGCTTCGGTCGCCTTGTTCAATCTTCTGGGAAACCAAGACTTCTTTCGTGTGGCCCAGCGCATCGCGTTCTATCAAGTTGCAGACGGCGAGATCGATCCACGGATGCTGCTCGATTTAGCTCTTAGTGAAGGCAAGTCCTGCTTTCTTCCTGTTATCGAGCAGGATAATCCCGAGTTCGTTTCTTTCTCTCCCTATGATGCAAATACAGAACTTCTACCTAACAAATGGGGAATAGCGGAGCCACCGGCATCCGAGGTCATATCGCCAACTAATTTCGATGTAGTTTTCGTACCGCTAGTTGGGTTTAGTAAGGATTGTTTTAGGCTGGGAATGGGCAAAGGCTTTTACGATCGCACCTTTAGCTTCAAGATTTTTAATCGGCGCAGCAGCCCGCTACTTGTAGGTCTTGCACACGAGAGCCAGTTAGTCAATTCATTTGCGGTGGAGAGCTGGGATGTCCGCCTGGACGCGGTTGCCACCGACAAAAAAATATACCGCCCAGATACTGCATAGGGCGGAATACCGAGCTTACTACCTATCCTTGGCTCATCTTCCTTGTTGATTATCTTAGAACTGGTCTCGTTCTGGTCTCATGCATCGCTAGCGCGGCGCTATGAGAGGTCACACTTGTTTGATTGGCTACAGTAATGCGTTATGAGCAACACCACTAGCCAGCACGCCCACCACAAATAGGGTAATAACTACCATAACCATGTCTGGCTTCTTGTTCATAGTTGTCTCCATGCCATTTAATGCTCAAGAGCTTTAACGTCTGTTCTGCCAAAAGCTTTAATTTCCTTGAAAAAACAACTAACTAGCTAACGAAGCTCGATTTAATTATCGAAAATTCGAAATTTCTATTGCGCTGAAAAAAATGCTGCCTATAATGCTGTACAAACATACAGTACTTATTGGGTCGATTTTAAAATGACAATTATTCGAAACCATTCCGACACGCATTTTCAATACCAGAGCCAGTATCAGCCCTCACAGGGCAACGCTATGCATGACGGGGGCTCTAGCGATATAGACGAGCTCTTGCAAGACAATCCCGCACTGTGGCGTGGCTGCGATATGGCAGGTCAGGGCACGACCGGTCGCAGTACCGGGTTTACGCAACTGGACGCAATTCTCCCCGGGCGCGGATGGCCCGAGAAAGGTTTAATGGAGGTCGTTACGCCTCATTGGGGCATGGGTGAGCTTCAGTTATTAATTCCCCTCATGCGCTCAGTCGTTGAACAGGGCAAATGGATTTTATGGATATCGCCTCCCTATTTACTCTATGCCCCCGCCTTGGTTCAGGCAGGCATTAATACCGAGCAGGTGTTGGTGGTGAAACTGGACACCTCTTGCAAGGATGCCTTGTGGAGCATGGAAAAGGCGCTGCAGACCGAAAACTGTGGTTTGGTTCTAGCCTGGCAGAATTGGTTACCGACGAAGGTATTGCGCCGTTTACAGCTGGCAGCGGATACAGGAGATACACTGGGAGTATTGTTCAAGCATCATGATAGTGAGCACTCACCATCACCAATACGGCTTAAAATAGAGGATTCTTACTCCGAAAATGCAGGGTTTAACGAGTCTGAGGTAACCGTTATCAAGGCCAGAGGCAATTTCCGCTCTCTCAGTGCGAACATTAATCTGTACCAACAAGCCTGACCCGTTTGGAGCAATTTCTTGAAAGATCCAGACAGCGAGGCACAGCTCCCTCTGCCCTCTTTGGCGAGGGAATCTGGTGCTCAGGTCATCAAGCTGCCCGCCAGTCCCAACACTGTAACGGCGAACCGGCCCACTGCAAACAAGGCTAGTCGTAGAACACCGGCAAGGCGTATCAGGCCCAACAAGCTATGGTATGCACTCTTTCTCCCCCAGCTCACGAACCTGGCCCCATCACAGCAGAAGAAGTATTTAAACCAGTTAGCCGGCCACATTCAAAGCGTCAGCTCTAATGTGAGCTTTCACCCACAGGCATTGGCCTGCGAGGTTCGTAGCGGCCTGAAATACTTTGGTGGCATCGACACGATTCACCAAAAACTAAAAAAACTGCTTGAAGAACAATTACGGCAGTGGGATTTAGATGATAATTTCCTCTATGCCGCCAGCCCTACTATTAGCGGCAGCTTGTTGTTGGCCAGATCTGGGCACAATGCTCTGGTCTATCGGAAAGAAAATTTACGCTCTGCACTAGGCCAGCTCCCCACTGATGTTCTGCACCTAGACCGCGAGCAGGGACGGCGTCTCCATAATATGGGAGTTCGTTATTTGAGGGACATCTGGCGCTTGCCAAGTGACGGTGTGCGCAAACGCTTTGGTAGCAAATTTGTCGACCAGCTAGACAAGGCCCTAGGAAAGGCCCCCGAGCCGACATGCAACTATGTCCCGCCTCCGGCATTCATTACTTCTTATGATCTTCCCTATGAATTAGAAAACCTCGATCGAGTGTTGCCGATAGTCGATGAACTGTTAGCACAACTTTGTGATTTCTTACGGCGACGAGATCTTAGTACCAGCCATCTGATTCTTTCTTTACTGCATGAGAAACGCGATAGCACCGCCGTTAGTATCGGCTTACGCCAGGCAAGCAGATCACAACAGCACCTCATGCTTTTGCTAGAAACTCATTTTAGCCAACTGTCTATTCCCGCTCCGATTATTGCCATTAAGATAGAAGTTATAAAGTTCGACAGTTTTATTGCCGAGAGTAATTCACTACTGAAGGAAGCCGTGCCAAGACTCTCTAGACGAAATGACAATAGTCTTGTTCAGTTCATGGAACAACTGCAAGCCAGGCTTGGCAATAATCATATTAAATTTGTTAGAAGTGTAGCGCAGCATTGTCCAGAGCATGCCAGTGCGCAACTCGATTATAACGATGAGTCTAATCAGCGAAACAGCATAGGCAAGGTGAAGAAAGTCTCTAACAATCCGAGACCTCTATGGCTGCTACAAGATCCCGTGCTGCTTCATATCAACAAGGGCAGGCTCTTCTATCGCAAGCCTATCGCTATACTAAGCGGACCAGAACGGATAGAGACTCACTGGTGGTCAGGAGCGGATGTATGCCGAGACTATTACGTCGCCAGAGAATCTAGCGGCAGCAGACTATGGATCTATCAGGAGAAAGGCAGCGTGAAAAAGTGGTACTTGCATGGCATATTTGCATAACCTCAGGAGCCTAAATTGCGATACCATGATTTACGTTAATACTTAGAGCCCTTGTTTATTACAGACTGCTATTGAGTGAGGGACACAGGCTACACATCAATGAGCAGCATTAACATAGCAAATTTACACTGGGGATCAGCTCTTAGTAGTAGAAGCGCTATACTCCTCTGTGTTCTTTCCACTGCCTTTTCATTCAATGATTCGATAGAAGCTGCCGAACCCGAAGTGCTGCCTCAGATCAGTTCCTGGCAGTGGCTGGAGGGGAGGAGAGATCAAGTCTCCCGAAACGTGACAGCCCTGGGACGTAATCTTGACGCCTGGCTATCTGGTGAGAACATTGGAGAAAACGCGAACGAGACCTACTTACGTATCCGCCTTAACCAGCAAGCCGCCTCATTCGAAGGCTACCACTCACGCCTAAAGATCGACGGCAGCCTAGACCTGCCCCAAACCTCGAAACACTGGAAGTTGATCTTTGAATCCGATGCGGCAGAACTCAATTCTCTGGAAGGTACAGTATTGGGAGTTGAGGCCTCGGCAGAATCGATAGGAGGCGTCAGTTACCAGCAAAAATCTGGAGGCTCCTGGCAACTGAATCATTCTATCGGTCTGCGGGCTAAGATTCAGGCCGATCCGTTCTATCGTTTTAAGTCGCAATATGAAAAACAAATGAATGAAGACTGGTCTGCCGGCTATCGTCAGAAGATCTGGCACTACAAGAGTCAGGGCTGGGGCTACAATACTAACATCTCTTTCAATCGAAAGATCGAAGAGACAAAAATACTGCAGTTTTCTTCGGAAGTAAGATATCAGCAAGACCGCAATCAAACCGAGTTCAGCCAGACTATTGCCCTACATAACTCTCTCGGGCAATTCGAGACTTTGAGTTATGAGCTCGGCATATTAGGCATCAACAAACCCAACATAAGAATCAGCGACTATTATGTGGGCACACAATACCGGCGAGCGATTCGTGATCAGTGGCTATTCCTTGAAGTGATTCCGCAGTTAATTGTATCCCGTGATGAAAACTGGCGGCCGCAGCCAAAGCTTGTGTTAAATCTTGAAACGCTTTTCTTCGATATTTAATAGTGCTTCACACTAGGTAAAGTTTCGTGAAGGTAAGTTCATTGCACCCAACCAGTGACTGAGATCGACTAGCTGTCTTGCGATAAGATGAGTAACGTCATCACTGCTTTGAACATGACCTACGACGCCTATCAGCACTGCCTGTCTTACAATCGGACGTTGCTTCTCTCCTAATTTCGGCCAGACGACTACGTTAACGAACCCGCTCTCGTCTTCCAGGGTTAGAAAGGTAACCCCTGCGGCCGTCTGTGGTCGTTGACGACTAGTGACAATGCCTACCACCTTAATGATGCTCTCATTACTTCTGCTTCGCAGACCACTGGCCCGCTCTACGCCATAGAGATCGAGATGCGGCCGCAGCAAGGCAACCGGATGTCTGCGCAGGCTAAGCCCCGTACTCCCATAGTCAGCCATTATATTATTTGCCTCGGAGGGCACCGGCAGCAAGACATCTATTCCGAATTCGCTGTCTTCGATAGCAAGCCCCTGCCCATCCGAAAAAGATAGCGGCTTGTCGGCTCCCGCGACCATCCAGAAGGCTCGATACCTGTCTCCACTTAGCTTTTTCAGCGCGTCGGCGGCAGCAAGACTCTCTATGTCTTTCTTGTTCAATGCCGTTCTGGTAAGTAAGTCTTGCACCGATACGAATCGCCCCGAGTCGCGTGCCAGACTTATCGCTTCGGCCCCAGCTTCAGACAGCCCCTTCACCAGACTGAAACCCAGACGCAGAGCGGGCTGCGTAGGCTTATGTTTGGCGAACTCTAGAGTCGAGTTATAGCTACTCTCATTCACATCGACAGGGTGAATCGTAATGCCATGACGCACGGCATCTTGTATTAGTTGTGCGGGAAGATAGAAACCCATAGGCTGACTATTGAGCAGGGCACAGCAGAATGCGGCGCCGTGGTGATACTTCAGCCAACAGGAGACATAGGTTATCAGTGCAAAGCTAGCGGAGTGCGACTCGGGGAAACCGTAGTCTCCGAATCCTTTAATTTGGCTATAGATGCGCAGGGCGAACTCTTCGCTATAGCCACGGGCACTCATGCCAGAGATTAATCTATCGCGAAATACCTCAAGACCTCCCTTCTTCTTCCAGGCCGCCATGGCTCGACGCAACTGGTCGGCTTCGCCGGCTGTGAATCCGGCCGCCACCATGGCGAGCCTCATGATCTGCTCCTGAAAGATGGGCACCCCCAGTGTCCGCTCTAGCGTCTCTCTTATCGCCTCGCTTTCGTATTTTATCTTGCGAGGGTTCTTACGCCGCTCCAGATAAGGGTGCACCATATCGCCCTGTATGGGGCCCGGCCTGACGATCGCTATTTGAATTACCAGATCATAATAGTTACGAGGCTTTAGCCTGGGCAACATGCTCATCTGGGCTCTGGACTCGATCTGAAAAACCCCCACCGTATCGGCTTCACAGATCATGTCATAGACAGCTGCGTCTTCTTCCTGAGAGATCTTGTCCATGCCAATCTCTTCGCTGCTATAACTATTAACCAGATCGATCGCCTTATGAATCGCGCTTAACATACCTAGCGCAAGCACATCGACTTTAAGCAGGCCAAGAGACTCCAGATCGTCTTTATCCCACTGAATGATAGTTCGGCCAGCCATGGCCGCATTCTCGATGGGCACCAGATGGGATAGCGAGCCCTGGCTAATCACGAAACCTCCTACATGCTGTGACAGATGCCTGGGGAAGCCCATCAGGGACTGTGCAAGATATAGCAATGTTTTAATTTTTGGATCGCTGTAATCGACGCCAGAATCGGACAACTGTTCCTCCAGGTCACTACTCCACCAGTAGATAGACTTGGCCAGACGATTTATCAGCTCTTCTTCGAGACCCAGCGCCTTACCTACATCGCGTATGACACTGCGCGAACGATAGGTAATAACGGTCGCCGCTATTGCCGTACGATGACGCCCATATTTTTCATAGATATGCTGGATAACTTCTTCGCGCCGACTGTTCTCAAAATCGACGTCTATATCCGGCGGCTCCTTGCGTTCGGTAGAGAGAAACCTCTCAAAGAGAAGCTGTGCATGATCGGGGCTGACCTCGGTTATGCCAAGACAATAGCAAACTGCAGAGTTAGCGGCAGAACCACGCCCCTGACAATAGATATTTTTACTGTTCGCAAAACAGACAATCTCATGCACCGTCAGGAAAAAATGTTCGTAAGCTAATTCCTTAATTAGTCTCATTTCGTGTTCGATTGTTTTTTTATTTTTTTCTGAGATTCCTTGCGGCCAGCGCCGCTTAATACCCTCTCTGGTTAGCTGCCAAAGCCAGCTATGTGCGGTATACCCCTGCGGTACAAGTTCACTGGGGTATTCATAGCGAAGTTCATCCAGAGAGAAATCACAGCGATTGGCTATAGCGAGCGTCTCTTCGAGTAACTTTGCCGGGAATAGCTTCCGTAATTTTTCTATAGGGCGCAGATGCCTCTGCGAGTTTGGCTCCGCCGCAAAGCCAATTTCTGCCAGGGGCTTAACTAAACGTATTGCTGTGAGCGTGTCTTGCACGATGCGACGCTCGGCCTCATGCATATAGACACCCCCTGCGGCGCAAAGGGGGATGGCGAAGCGCTCCCCCAACTTCTGCAGGCGACCCAACCTTACACGATCGTCGCCCCTTAGAAGTAGCTCAGCGGCGATCCATAACTTGTCTGATGATAGAGCCCGCAAATAGCTGGCCTGTGATTCGATACAGGCGTCTGGATGTTTATGTTCAGGAACCCACAGCAACATGCAGTCGCTGGGAAAATTATCCGCTAACAATTTTCTATCGATTAGATACTCGCCCTTCTTTGCTCGTCTGCGCGCACACGTTATTAGGTGGCTCAGTTCGCCATAGCCCTTGCGATTAGCTGCTAGCAATATGATTCGCAATTCGTAATCTATATCGCTGGTTCTCCTCTCATCGGCAACATCGACTAGCGTATCGCGCAAGACGAACTCGCTTCCGACGATTAATTTAATGCGCCGTTCCTTCGCTGCCATATGCGCCTTAACCACACCCGACAGCGAACATTCATCGGTAATCGCAATAGCGCTGTACCCCAAGGAGTCTGCTCTATCCACTAACTCTTCCGGAAAGGAGGCGCCACGCAGGAAAGTGAAATTGGAGATGCAGTGCAGCTCGGCATATGTCTGCACAGCAACCGAGTTAACGGTAGCTTCTCCATCTGAGACGGCATGGTTAAGAGTCGCGCCTGCCGCTGCCTGAGAAGCAGGGTCGAGTGGTATGGGGTGATGTTGGGTCATGATATGGAGGTATTTTTATACTGTATGTATATACAGTATTTTGAGTCCGGCCAAAAGTCAACTCATTGCTTCGTTAGCTTGTGCTGGGTGTGGATTTCGATCTTCGGTATTGACAAGTTAACTACTAGAATCGAGATAAACCGCTATTTCCAACTACTATTATCGCCGCTGCCTCTTCCCAAGTCGCAAAGGCCCGTTGTCTAAAGAAACGATAATTCTTAGCGGATACTAAGTGCCGCCCAAGGTTGAACAAATTGTAAACAGCTGCATGTGCACCCAAAAACCTCTGAGCTTGCTCCATAGATTTGAACTTACGCATGCCCCGTTCTCTGACCCGCGTAGGTTCG
>Ga0209630_10002238_pt1 | contig 18983 bp, 27 predicted proteins | sample COG_01_FD_184745 | JGI IMG/M metagenome (GOLD analysis project Ga0209630, IMG submission 184745) | Pelagic Microbial community sample from North Sea - COGITO 998_met_01 (SPAdes) (version 2) | ecosystem: Environmental > Aquatic > Marine > Neritic zone/Coastal water | place: Helgoland, sampling... | reverse complement strand
TTCTCTTAGGAGCTGCTTTTCTCTTAGGAGCTGCTTTTCTCTTAGGAGCTGCTTTTCTCTTAGGAGCTGCTTTTCTCTTAGGAGCTGCTTTTCTCTTAGGAGCTGCTTTTCTCTTAGGAGCTGCTTTTCTCTTAGGAGCTGCTTTCTTTCTATAAGCAGCAGTCTTTTCTGCAGCTTCTGCTTTTAGCTTGGCATTTCTTTTACGAGTCCTTGCAGCCTTTTTTGCTGCAGCACTTCTTTGGGCTTTAGTCTGAACCATGCAAAATTTTAGATTCTGAACTTGCTCAAATATAAGACAAGTTAACTTTTTTCATTCTTTTACGTAACAACTGATGCATCTTTTATCTAATCAAGTTTCAAATTAAAAAAAGATTAGTTTATTAACAAATACTGAATCCCAAGATTGATTCTGAAGAATCAGAGATGAGACAAAAATGAAAATTGCCGTTGTTTATAATGACAAACCAATTGTACCTGATGATGTTGTAAACTTTTTTGGAATTCATACTTCTGAATATTATAGTCAAAAAACAGTCTCAAAAGTTGCTGCTGCTTTATCTGAGAATGGTCATGAGGTCAAAATCATTAACGGTAACAAAAACATCATCAATGAACTTCAGTCTTTCTTTTCTAATATTGAAGTTTCTGGCATGGTGTTTAACATGGCTTATGGAATTCAAGGGGTAAGTAGATACTCTCATGTTCCATCAATTTTAGAAATGATTGGTGTTCCATATGTAGGGTCATCTCCTGAGACACATTCTGTTTGTCAAAACAAAATTTTAACCAAAATTATTCTAAAAAATTATGGAATATTGACTCCCAAATACTGGCATTTCAAATCTCCGTCTAATAATTTTAACAAGGTTAAATTTCCAGTAATCATCAAACCTGTAATGGAATCAAGCTCTTCTGGAATACACGTTGCAAAAGATCCTCAAGAATTATCTCATTTTCTAAATAATGTTACACATGACTTTAAACAAGAGGCACTAGTTGAACAATTTATTCCTGGTCGAGAATTTACCGTAAGTATGATTGGTAATTCGCCTAAAGTTGAGATACTTCCCATCATAGAGTTTGATTTTGGTCATGATCCTATGTTGATTCAAACTAAACAAACAAAATCAAAAAGATTAATTTCTAAGATATGTCCAGCTAACATTCCATTAGATTTAGAGATAAAAATTAAAAAAACTTGTTTAAGAATTTTTGAAAAATTGAATCTACATGATTATTGTAGAATTGATTTAAGATTGGATTCATTAGGAAATCTCTATGTTTTAGAAGTAAACTCAATGGCAAGTCTTGGCTCTGGCAGTTCTTTAGTAAAATCTGCAAAAACTGCAGGCTTTAATTTTAACAATATAATTAATCGAATTTTTGATATAGCAGTTATGAGATGTTTGAATATGTCAATTCCTTCTGGAATAACCTATGTTAATGAGCAATCAAAAAATCAATCTAATATAGGTATTTGATTTTTTTAATTCCTAAAATTACAATATCTGGAACTACTAGATATCCAAATGTTTGAAATACTAGTTATTGTGATAGATAGTATGTGTGGAGACCCAATATCGGATATTCTATACTTGGCAATTCCAACTGTATTATTGGGTGCTGGAGCTTTCTTTATGATGGGAAAAGACGGACGTAAAAAAATAGAAGAAATTTTTCAGAAATCTAGCTAAGTTTTACGCACGAAAAAAACTCAAAACTAACCAAAACTGACACAATTTAGTTTAAAACAAATTTTAATAAAATAAAGTATCCTGCAAATCCTGACAAAAATAAAATTCCACCAATACTTAGAATTTTCAATATTACAGAAGGCTGATCTGATTTTTCCAAATACTTTCCAGTAACTAACCTATAATTGAAAATAGCAATTACAGGAGCTATGACAAATGACAAAATAGTTGCAAAATCAACTAATTCCTTTAGATTATCTCCAAACTGTAGTACAGTAACTAGTGAGCCTGAGGCTAAAACAACAAGAAAAATAGAATACATTTTTCTTGAACTTTGAGACTGATTATTCTCATTTTTACCAAATAGCAATTCAACTGTTCTGTTTAAAGCCCTTGAATACCCATCAAACACTGCAAGAATTGTTCCAAACATTACAGTAAATGCAGATGCAGAAATTACGATATAGCTCCAATTACCCATTACACTACTGTACATTGTAATGATGGCATGGGCAAATTGTGAATTATTGTTAGGAAGTTCTTCTCCCGAACCATAAAAGATGAAAGTACCTAGGGTGACAAACATTATTGCCATTATTCCAGTTAGAATATACGAGATTCTAAATTCCAACAAAGTTACTTTTAGTTTTGGTCGATAGTTTGATTGCTTTATTTTCTCTAATGTCCATAGACTATTCCAACTTGACAAGTCAATTGCAGTTGGCATCCAACCCATCAATGCCAGTAAAAAGAAGATTCCTGTTGTTGTCCACAGTTCTTTTGGAACAAAATTTTCAACAGGTTCAATTGGCCCGTTAATTACAGTAAGAGAAAATGCAAGTACCGTAGAGATTACTAAAATAGTTACAATGACTTTGATCAAATTATCTAATAGATGGAATTTACCTACTCCCAAAATCAATACACATGAAATGAATAACAGTATGATTGACCATTCACCCAAAAATTGTAAATTAAATAAATTTTCAAAAAATCCTGCAGCTACAAATCCCACTGCACCTGTTACAAAAAACATCGAAGAGACTGTAATTATGAGATACAAAACTAGAATTGGAGTTCCTAATTTTTTGTATCCATCAATAATACTTGTTTGAGTAGAGTTTGCATATCTAGAACCATACTCAAAAAAGGGATATTTCAGTACACTAACAAGTACTACAAACCCAATAATCATTAATCCAAAATCAGCTCCTGCTCTAGTGGATTGAATTAAGTGAGATACACCTATTGCAGTGCTAGCAAATAGCAAACCAGGTCCACTGATTTTAATAATTTTTGATAATGTTTCATTCATAGTAATAAATTCAGAAATTATTTCACTGTATTAAAATTAAAATATTATTCTGTGGACTCCATATCAGAATTTTTTTGATGATTTTCAGTGAATCCTAAAACCACAGAATTGATACTAGCTAATTCCCCGTGAAGTTCACCTATGCTAAGGGAGATTTCAGTACCATCAGGTTCTTCATATGTGAATTCAAAATTATTATTTATCCACCAACAATCATTTGTCAACACATTTCTCAAATCTACATTAAAAAATGTTCTAAGACCGGCTTTGTGAAATACAGAAACTCCATTATTTTTGTAATCTCCTAAATGATCAATCATCTCATTATAACCAGGATTAGATTTTGTTATTCCAAGTTTTTCAAAATTTAAAGAGAATTTTAAACATGATTTGTATATCTCAAAATATGATAGTGTTGCTTGAGCAAACATTGTAATTAAATCAAACATTATAGATTTATCAAAATCTTCAACTTTATTTCCATCAGACATATGTTGTTTTAATTGGGATATTTTATCTTCAATGGACTTTTTCTGTAATTCGATTCTATCAATTCTTTTTTGAAACGAATGGTATACTCTTCCCGTATTTTTATGAATTAATTGATTAGATACCAATAATGGGAAAATTTCAATATCAAATTTTTCTCGGTATTCTTGTAAAAGTTCAGCATAAATACTCAATACAAATTAAATTACTATCTGGATAATAAATTACTAATCTATGGAGTAAGGCGGTCGACATCTCTTGGATAAAATGTTGTATCTCTAATATTTTCAGTACCTGTTAGAGCCATAATTAATCTCTCAAGACCAATACCACAACCAGCGTGTGGTGGGACTCCATAATCAAATGCATTTAGGTGATATTCAAAGGAATCAGTTTTCATGCCTTTGTTACTCATTCTTAGAGCCAATTCATCACGTTTTTCAATTCTTGTACTGCCTGAAGATAATTCTAAATCACCAAACATCAAATCAAAGGATTCAGAAATTTTTGGATTAGACTTACTATCTTTAACATAAAATGGCTTTGGACCCAAAGGCCAATCGGTAATAAAGTAAAATCCATCTAATCCAATTTTTTTAAGATTTGATGGATACAGATCATCACCCCACTCTGTTTTAGCACCTGCTTTTTGCATTCTATCAACTAAATCATCATAAGTGTATCTTGGAATAATATCAGGAACTGGTGTGGGAGTAAATTCAGAATCAGGATTATTTTTAATATATTCATTTACTGCGTTAATTGAAACTTTTATGATTTCTTCAATTCTATTCATTACATCATTGTAATCTACAAAAGCCTCTTCCAAATCAATAGATATTGCTTCAGCTAAATGTCTGTTGGTTCGAGATGGCTCAGCTCTAAAAATTGGTGCAATTTCAAACACTTTTTCAAAACTCATTGTCAATTGTTCTTTGTATAATTGGGGACTTTGAGCTAAAAATGCTTCTTTGTTGTAGTAAAATATTGGAAACAGTGCAGCACCACCTTCAGTTGCAGTTGCAATCATTTTTGGAGTATTAATTTCAACAAAATTTTGATCATTAAAGTAATCCCTAATTGTTTTTAGAACTAAACTTCTAGTTTTGAAAACATGTTGTAAAACATTTCTTCTAAGATCAATAGGTCTTACTTCTAAACGAGTATCAATATTTTTTACAGTTTTTACTGTTGGTTCAAATGGAGGGATTTTTGTCACTTCAGAATAAACACGTAATTCTGTTGGAATAATTTCATATCCTCCAGGTGCTTTTTCAGAAGATTTCACCTTACCAGTAACTCCAATTGAAGAATGAGCTTTTAGTGAAGAAATTTTTTCTCTAATCTCATCAGAACAATCACCTTTCTTTGCTATTACTGAAAGACTACCATTTTTGTCTTTAATTGTTGCAAAACTAATATTTCCATGACCTCTCACAGTCAAAACCCATCCCATAACAGTTACTTCAGAACCATCCATTGAGGAGTTAATTTGATCAGAATAATGAGATCTACGTAAGTTTCCTAATTCAGTTTCAATCATAATTTATAATATTTCCATATTTTCTGGTGTAATTAATTTTTTCAAAAAGATCCTTCAAAATGTTCAATTTTCATAATGTTTTTACATGCCTATATTGAAAATCAAAGCAATATGGCAAATATCTTGATTGGACTTGTTATTGCAATGTTTATAGGCGCAGCAGTCTATGTAGGATACGTTTATTCAGAAAATTATGAAGATGATTATGCTGGAGGCCACAGCATACCAGTAGATCTACACATTCAAGAAACAACCCCAGAACTATTACAAGTAATTGAAAAACAAGAAGGATTTCAATCAATTATCTAATTCTAATAGTTTTAAATTAATTACCGAGAATTTCTGATAATTGTTATGACTCTCACAAACAAAGAAAAAATGATCTCAGTGATTTCTAATGGTATTGCAGTATTTTCATTATTACAAGAAAGAGATGAATTACCAAAAAACACCACAATGTATGATTTTGTGTTAAAAGTAATTCCCGAAGATATCAAATCAGAATTAAGCGTGGAATTAATTGATGAAGTATTTCGTTATGTTACATCTGCACATAATTCATCAAGAATTAATGAATCAAAATAATAATGAATATCTCTAACAAATCTAATTACGAAGTAACTATATCAAATTTAACTTCAATTGATTTAGTTGTACTTGCAGCTATGCACAATACAGATTTGAAAACAATGATCAAAATTAGTGCTTTAGAGTTAGTAAAAAGTTGTGAAAAATTTTTTGATTTAGAAATGATGCAAAAAATGAATCATGAGCCATCAGCAGAATTAAAAACAAAAATTCAAAATTGGTTGAATTCAATTGAATATAAACAATATACTCAAAATACAAATCAAACATTAAGTGTAAAGGATAAAGAAAGTATTAGAAAAATCTACTCAAAATTGGGGTTAAAACCTCATGATTTATCTGAATTAACACAAACAGGGGAGTTATTTCTTGAAAATAAAATAAAAGAAATAAAAAACAAATGGAAAATACTGATTAATTATAACAAATCAAATAATTCCACAAAACTAAAAGAAGAGATTGACAAATGTAGTAAAATTATCCCCATATTGTTTACAATTGGAATTGCAAATCCAAGTCTATTTTCTGAGATGTTTAAAACAATGAATTTGAGTATGTATGATTATCTGTCAAAGAATAAAAACATACATCCAATATTTCTACATTATTTAAAATAAAAGAGATAAATTTTACAGAGATTTTGGTCTTACATGCATTGTGATGATAAAAGAACATTATTTGTCCTAAAACAAGAAATTGAAAAAACATGGGATGAGTTAAAGGAGGTAGATTTTAACAATGAGGAACTCATCAATAAATTATCTGAGGAAATTCAAGAATATTTTGAGTACAAAAATTCACCTTCAAATTAAAAATATGAATTATGATAAAATTACCTTGACTTCTTTAATTAACGATCAATAGTTCTAACGTAGTCTGATGTTAATTCATTGTACTCTATGCACAAATCAATCAATATTTACTGTAAGAGTCATGGATTTTCATTATTTTATTGGTAATAACATTAAACCGCGATCTAAATATACTAGTGCGATCTGATATTAGATATGTCTTGGTGAGATAAAGAACGTCGATACGTCATATCTCTTCAGGGCATCGAAATTATCTTAATCACAGTTCTTTACTAATATTGATTTTTTGAGGTATTCATACTCAACAAATCATTAATTGAAATATTGTCAACCTATAGGTAATTTGATGATTCCATTTGCCACTAAAACCATTAATCCTACAGGAATTCCGGCTCCTACTAAAATTGAGCACAATACCAAAATATCTCTTTTATCCATAATATAATAAAAAATAGTCCGTATTTATTTTAAAATGAATCAGTTCAATAGACAATTCATTTGATTATAAAATTTTCTTGATGAAAGAACCATTTTTAAAAAATCTTTATTTTTCTATTTCCTTTTTCTTCATTTCTGAAATGGCCTCCATCTTACCTTTGATAAAAGCTAAATCATATGTTCTTAACAATACTTCTTCCCCATCTTCAAAATTAGTTTGCAAGTGTTTTGCCATATTTTTAATAATTTCTTCCTTTGTTGGAATTTCAGAATTATCATCCATTATGAAAACCTGTTAGAAATCATCATCAGGATCTTCCCCCCTATCAATTGCATCATTATACTTGTCAACTTTGTGATTGTATTCATCTATCTTTTTGTTTTCTTCATCTATCTTTTTGTTTTCTTCATCTATGGAATTATTTACACCCATGTTGAATAACCCCCCTCTAGGGTTACTGCATTGAATCCACCTTTAATCAATTCATCAGCTGCAATATTGCCTCTATATCCAGTTCCACAATATGTACAAATTTTCTTATCTTTCAAATCTTCAATTTGATTTTTCTTTACATTTCTAATGCACAAACCCAAAGGCATAGGAATAGAGTTTTCAATAACTCCACCTGATAATTCATCAGATTCTCTAACATCCAAGATCACAAAATCGTTTTTTTGAGACATCAATTCTTTTGCAGTAATTTTATCAGCCATACTTTTTCTGATACATAGAGTAATTTATCTTTGAAGGTAAGGTTTTTGAGACAAATTATCAGTAAACTAGGCGTGATTTTATAGGATATCCCCAATAGTTCATAAAGTACAAAATTTGAGTTAAATTAAGAAAATGACTGCCATAGCAACGTTGGGATCTCATTGCTCTTTACAAGTTTTAAAAGGTGCAAAAGATGAAGGCCTCAAAACAATGTTAGTTTGTGAGAAAAAACGTGAAAAATTATATCGTAGATTTCCATTTATTGATGAATTAATTATAGTAGACTCATTTAAGGAAGTTTTAGATCAAAAATGTCAAAAAACACTTGAAGAAAATAATGCAGTTTTGATTCCACATGGAACTTTAATTGCACAAATGAGTTCTGAAGAAATTGAATCTATCAAAACCCCCGTATTTGGAAACAAATGGATTCTAAGATGGGAATCAGATAGAGAAATGAAAGAAAAACTAATGAGAGAAGCAACACTTCCTATGCCAAAACCAGTTACAGAACCAAAAGATATTGAAAAGTTAGTTATTGTAAAACGACAAGGAGCTGCTGGTGGAAAAGGTTACTTTATGGCAGCAAATGAAGATGATTACAATACAAAAAGAAACCAGTTAATTTCTGAAGGCATACTTTCAAAAGATGAAACATTATACATTCAAGAGTATGCTGCAGGAGTTTTAGCATATTTACAATTCTTTTATTCACCCTTAACAAATGAATTAGAATTTTTTGGAGTTGATCAAAGACATGAATCAGATATCGAGGGTCTTGGAAGAATTCCAGCTGAACAACAAATGAAATCAACTAAAGTTCCATCATTTAATGTGATTGGCAATAGCCCCCTAGTTTTGCGAGAATCTTTACTGGATGAAGTATACACAATGGGTGAAAATTTTGTTGAAGCTGCAAAAAGAGTTGTTTCACCAGGAATGAATGGCCCATTTTGTATTGAAGGTGTATATGATGAAAATGCTAAATTTACATCATTTGAATTTTCAGCAAGAATAGTTGCAGGTACCAACATCTACATGGATGGTTCTCCATACTATTCATTATTGTTTAATGAAAATATGAGTATGGGTAAAAGAATAGCAAGAGAAGTAAAAACTGCAACAGAATCAAATCAGCTTGACAAAATTACTACTTAGAAATAATGACATTAAAAGATAAAATTAATAAAATTTCTGCAGTAGGATTAATTTCATCTGGAGTAATCATAGCAGCAGGATATGTTTTAGAAAATAAAACTTTGTTTGGATTTGAAAATGCAATGTTGCTTTATCTATTATTGCCATCTGCATTTATTTGGTTTGGTACAAGAAAGAATGGATGCGGTAGTTGCAATCAAATTCCGTTAGATTCTGAAAAAAAATCTAACTAAACAGAGATTTTTTAGGTTTTATTTCTACACCGTGTTGAGATTTTATTATGTATTTATCTCTGATTTTTACACTTACCCAATCAATAATCAATACAGTAATGAGAACTATAACTAAAAAGATTGCAGCTTTTCCATACTCAAAGAATTTTATATAATTAATAATGAAAAATCCAATTCCACCAGCTCCAACGATTCCCAAAATACTAGTTTGTCGAACATTGTAATCAAACATGTACAATATCTGACCCAACAAATGAGATGCAGATTCAGGAAGTACAACGTATCGAATTAATTGAAATTTACTAACACCAATTGAACTAACAGCGTCCATAGGATCGGAATCAATGGTTTCAATTGATTCGTATTGTAGTTTTGTAACAAATCCTATAGTATACATCACGATTGCCAAAACTCCGGCATATGGTCCCAAACCCACCATAATTACAAACAATAATGCCCACAATATGGAAGGAAAAGTACGAATTATGGCCAATAAAGCACGAGTAGGTGCATAGACATACTTGCTATTTAGATTACGTGCCGATAACATACTAAGAGGTAACCCTACAACTACACCAATCACAGTTCCAATGAATGCCATTTGAAGAGTCTCAAGCATTGCCCATAATGCGGTTGGGATATATTTCAAATCTTCAACTATATTTTCTAAAACAAATATTTCCGAAGCAATAATTGCTAGATTTGGAATACCTTCGGCAAAATCCAATGGATTAGCTTCTACGTTGTATGATGCAACTACAACTAATCCCACAATTATTGCAATTATGATGTTATTCTTTGGTGTCAGTGTTATGCATCTCCATTATTTCTTCAATACTCATATCTCCGGTTTGGAAATCTACAATTGTATCTCCTTCCACGCCAATCTCTAAAATTTTTTGGCCTTCTTTAATTACTGCAACACGATTTGCATATTCCAATGCAAGTTTCATATCATGATGAACCATAATTGCAGTAAGATTCATTTTCTTTTGAGCATCTAAAATTAAATCCATTATTTCTCTAGATGTGACATGATCTAATTCTGAGACTATCTCATCAGCTAGTAGAATAGTAGGTTTTTGCATTAATGCTCTAGCAATTGCAACACGTCTTTTTTCCCCTCCACTTAACATGTATGCTTTGCGTGACTCTTTTCCAGATAATCCAACTAATTTTAAAATACGTTTTGCTTCTTGAATTTCATTTTCAGGAAATTGTTTCATAATTGATTGTATTCGATTTAATCTAGGTAATGCCCCAATCAAAATATTATCTAGTACACTGACATTTTTTACTAATCCTAAGCTTTGTGGAATGTAGCCAATTGTATGCATCGTTTTTTTGAATTTTTTATTATTCATATTGGGTGTCAAATAATCAATTTTGATAATTCCTTTACTAGGAACCATCATTCCATTCATTAATTTTAGAAGAGTTGATTTTCCAGAGCCAGACTGACCAACAATAGCATAGTTAGTACCTCTATCTATGGATAAATTTACTCCCTCTAATGCATAGCTTTTAGAATCATATGAAGTCCAAACATCATTCATTTGAATAATCTTTTTTGTAGAAATTATTGAAAAAGAAGAGGTTTTAGCCATTTGAATTTGTTTCATTTCTAAATAGCTGGGTTTTATTTGCTCTTATCATACTTGTCCAATATTTTTTGATCTAAACCAGTTAGAGCATCAATAAATGTACCAAATTCACCTATGTGCATAGTGGTTGTTGTTGGTACTAATGCCTCTGCACCATACAAGTCTGTCAATATTGAATTGTGTTCGTCGTAATTGAGTTCAATTAATGCATCAACTAAATTATTTTTGGTAGATTCAGACATACTGGAACTTACCATAAATACATGTGATGGAACTGGACCAATTGTGGTCACTGGACGTAGTTTTGCTTGATCCTCAAGATCTAAGTATTTTTTTGGAGCAATATCTGAACCAAATGCTACATCAACATCACCATTAAGAAGTAAATTCAATGCTGCCTTGTAGCCTCCAGCAAATGTGTAACTTTTGAAGTTATTTGCAAGTGCCATTTCTAAAGCAACAATGTCATCACCTTGAATATCTACAAGTCCAGAAGTAACCAATGTTCCCATCGGTCTAACAAAACCTGAAGAACCAGTAATACTGGTAAATGCAACGCGTTGTCCTACTGTGTCTTCTAATGAATTAATTGAATCATTATCTGCAAGTGCCCAAACAGTTGCTTGATAGTTAACTTTTCCTTTTACTAATTCTGATAAGACAGCTTCAGCACCAGTTCTTTGATGTGTAATCCATCCAGGACCAGTATCCATAAAGGCAGCATCAATATGACCAAATCTCATTCCTTCGATAATGGTTTCATAGTTTGTTGGAACAACTATTTCGATATCAATTCCAAGTTTTGATTCCAAAAACTTTTCTAATGCTTCAGCTTTTGGCGTTAATTCATCAGCCTTTTCAACTGGTATAAATCCAATTGTTAAGGAATCAACATCAGTAATTTTTGATTCAGATGAAACATTGATAATTTCATTTTCAACTAGATATTCTATTCCAGTAAGAAAAGTTTCGTCATCAATTGTGTCTTCAGCCCACCATGCAGCATTTGTTTTAATCCATGTAGGAATCAAACTTTCTGCCTCGGCGTTTTGAAGTACAGTTGTTGTTGAAACACCAATTATTGCTAATGCAATAATTAATGTCAAAATTTTCTGTTGTTTCATTGAGATTCAAAAATTAGTTTCAGCTAAGATTATTTAAAGTCAAACATGTTTCTACTTTGTTATTCTAAGTCTATAGAATGAGAATATGTAATATTTCTATGAATTTGATTTTGAGTTTAGGGTATTTGGGTGTAAATGTAATTTTGGTTGAAGATCATCTAAAGTAATTTCCACCTTACCAATCCTACTACGGTAAAGTTTGATTTTTTTACCATCTGAAGTTATCACATATTTATCAACTTCAGCCAAAGCAAGTTCTTCTAAATTGGATAATGTTTTGTAAACTGTTGATATTGAAATTTTTAATTCTTCAGCTATTGTAGGTACATCTTTTGATTCATTTTTTACTGAAAACAATACTGAACGAGTGCACACATTACTCATAGCCTCAATAATCTTTTGATTAATATCAAATTCAGATAGCTGAATTATGCTTTTTTTAGACACATTATTTACTATTTGAAACCAATATTAAAACTGGTTCAGGCTTTTTAATAGATATTTCAGCCTGTTTAATCCTACTTCTATAAACTTTGTATTTTCTTCCTTTATCAGATAACATCCATTTCTCTACCTCAATCAATGTTAATTCTTCAAGATCTGATAATTTCTTGTAAACAGAGCTAAGGGGAATTTTTAATTTATCAGACAATTCTGCAGCAGTATTTCCCTTTTTAACAATGGAAAATAAAATTGCTCGTGATTCAGAATCAGCTAATGCTTCAATTACTTTTTGACTTATATCATATTTTTTTAATTGTGGTAAAGTTAGTTTTCTAGACATATCTTTTGAACAACTACTTTCTATATAAACAGGGTACAATTATTCTCATTCTTTAGAACAAGAATTAAGAATATTTTATGAAATAAATTTATTTTTCAAATTTATTCCAAAACAATCCCAATATTATTCCCACAGAACCCCAAAACGAGGTAACACCCAATACAGATACAAATCTAAACTCATTAACTAAATTCATTGGTGCTGTTATCTCATCAGGATTATCAGGCATTACAATAAATGCAATTATCATTAATCCAGCATATCCAATTAATGCAAAATATTTTTTATTTTTATTTAATTTTGTGAATAATTTGTAAAATACAATTACTCCAATACCAGATATAATTATGAAGGAAACATACAAAATCATTCGTAATACTACCGTATCTGCTTCACCTACTGTGGGCGGATTTGTAGGATACTTCAAAAAGGGAATTAGATAAAGTGTGAACCACATGAGACCTGACAAAAATACTGCTTTTGTTACAATGTTTTTTCCAGGTAAAGAATTTCTAGATAATGCAAATACAATACCAAATAATGAACCCATTGCAAGTCCCAAAATTACTCCAGCTAATACTTGACCACTTTTTTGCCAAATTCTATAACTTTCATATTCTGCCCAAAATTCCAAAGTATCTTCAGCCTCTCCAGATGCAAACAAACTCTCATTTTCAAGCCCTATTGCCTGATCCAAATACGGTTCAACTATAGCAAAATTTATGGTTCCATGAACTAAACCTGCTAAACCACCAGAAATAAGAACAATTGAAATAAAAACAATAGTTTTCAATGATTGAGTAAAAATTCACCGAGATTAATAGAATGCGATAATTTCATTTGTATATTGTCACTAGTGACAAGGAAATCCTGCTGCATGTCTCATATCGTGAGTGAGTTCATGAATTGTAAGGTCTGTAAATGCTTGTTCACCATATACTATACTAAAGATATGGCCTTGATCAAAACCTACAACAAATAACCCTGCTGCAAAAACTATGGCCAATGCCAAAATTGCTACTTTTGATACAGCAGATTTAGATTTGTTAATTTGTCTAACTTCAGACATCAAAATTACCTTTTGTTGAATCTATTTATGTTCTTTGATGTACAAAAAAGATCCAAAAAATAAGAAATTTGTATCAAAAAAATAACAAAATCCAGGTTATGAATCTAAATTCATTTAAGAAAAAAATCCAAATAAAATTTAATCCAAAATTATAGATTTCAACAAGATATTTACAATATTCATCGAAGATGAGATTGTGAAATATTATTATTTTTTAATTCCAATTTTGATCGGAATTATGGCAGGTTCATTTTTAGTATTATATCAACCACAAAACGCAGATTCAAAAATATTAACAGAATCAAATTTGATAGAAAATGGTTCCCCAGTATTAGGAGATTCTAATGCACCAATTACAATTTTGGAATGGGGAGATTATCAGTGCACATACTGCTACAAATTTCATCAAGAGACATTAGAAATAATTAATGAAGAGTTTATCAAAAAAGGAAAAGTAAAAGTTATTTTCAAAGACTTTCCATTAAATGGGCCAGATTCAAAACTTGCTGCACAAGCAAGTTATTGTGCCAATGATCAAGAAAAATATTGGCAATATCATGATGAATTGTACAAAAATTGGGGTGGTGAAAGGACAGGATGGATTACAAGAGAGTCGTTAAGTGAATTTGCAAAAGAAATACAATTAGACATCAATGAATTCAACAAGTGCTTAGATGAAAAGAAGTATGAAAATAAAATTAATACAATTTATGATTTTGGAAAAGAAATTGGAATTGATGCAACACCATCATTTTTAGTATTTAATAATGAAAATATCATTAAAATCAGAGGAAATCAACCACTAGAAGTATTTTTGAAAACATTTGATGAATTAAGATAAAAAAAATCATCCAAATCAATATTGATTAATATCCGAGAATTAGGACAATTATTGAATGGTAAAAATCAACATAGAGAAACAAGATTCAGTTAAACTCTATAAAATTAGAAAGACTTTAGAAGAATTATCTAAAAAATCAGGTAGAGGAACAGAACTAATTACAGTATACATCCCAAAAGGAAAACAACTTCATGAAATTATTGGATCATTACAACAAGAACAAGGTACTGCTGACAACATAAAATCAGATTTAACAAGATCTCATGTCGTAGATTCTCTTGGAAAAGTAGTTTCAAAATTAAAAATGTACAAAAAAACTCCTGAGAAAGGATTAGTAGTATTTTGTGGTGCCTTACCGCCAGAAGAGGGAGGTCCACTTGGAAGTGAAGTAGTTACAGCATGGGAGATTGAACCTCCAAAAGATTTGAATCAATATCTATACAGATGTGATGACCATTTTCATGTTGATATCCTAAAAGATATGCTAAAAGATGATAATCTAATTGGATTTTTATCCATAGATGCAAAGGATGCAGGCTGGGGATTATTACATGGTGATAAAATTGAAGTTTTATCACAAACAGGTTCAGGAGTTGCAGGAAAACACAGACAAGGTGGACAATCTGCAAAAAGATTTCAAAAATTAAGAGAAATGGAATTAAGTTATTTCTACAATCGAGTTGCACAAACTACAAGAGAATATTTTATTGATATTTATCCAGTAAAAGGATTAATTATTTCTGGACCAGGTCCAACAAAAGAAGATTTCATTAATGGAAATTATCTAGAATACAGATTACAAAATAATATTATCAATACAATAGATGCAAGTTATTCAGGTGCTGAAGGCATTAGAGAAGCATTTGCCAAATCAGGAGACATCTTAGGTAACTTCAGATTAGTTGAAGAAAAAAAATTAGTTGAAGATCTATTTAGAGAAATTAATACAAATACTGGTAAGGGTTCATATGGATTACAAGAAGTAATTGAGTTTCTAAAAAATAATGTTGTTCAGATTTTACTGATTACAGACAATACAAATCTACATAGAGTAGAAGCAGAATGCAAACGTTGTAAAAAAATTCAAGAAGATATTATAGAAAGACAATTAGTCATTCCAAAAAAAACAGAATACAAAAACAATCCATGTCCAGATTGTAAAGCAATGGATACAGAAGTTAATGAACAAGATATTGTAGATTATTTACAAATTCTTGCAGCAAAAACAGGAACACAGTTAGAAGTTATTTCAGGAAGTGCAGAACATGGCAATATGTTGTCAAGTTTAGGAAAGATTGGAGCAATACTAAGATATAATCCAGGTCACACTAAGTAATAGCAGATTTTATTTTTTCGGCTAATTCTGACAACACATCATCAGTTGGAATTTGACGTTTAGTCCAAACAGTACCTTTGTCATTATATCTTGGAATAATGTGAATATGTACATGAGGGATAATTTGTTTTGCAGCCTTTCCATTGTTTTGAGCTAGACTAAATGCATCTGCACCGGATCCTAACAAAACAGCTTTTGCAATTTTTGGAACCAAAGTGAAAATTTTACCTACATCCTCAGGGTCCATATCAGTAATTCTTTCATAATGTTTTTTTGGAATTACAAGGGTATGACCATCATCAATAGGATATTTGTCTAAAAACACCAAATGACGGTCATCTTCGTACAATATGTGACCCTCACGCTTTCCAGATAGGATATCACAAAAAATACACGCCATAACTAAGTCCATTTTTGATTTTATTTATTGTTTATATCGAATCTTTTATAGGGGTAAATTTTAGAGTTTGAACTGTTATGGGTCGAAGAGAAAGAAAAGAGCGTGAAATAAAGCGTGAAAATTATGCTACTAAACACTCTGCAGAGAAAAGAAAACAGACCCTAATTGCAGTAGGTGTTTTAGGAGTTATTGCAGTAATTGTCGGATATGCAGGATTTTTGTTTTTGAACATGACTGTAGAAGCCCCTGGAGGTCCTGAAAATGCAGGAGCATTAGGAAGTGACCATTCACATGCAGCAATTTTAGTGAAAATATTTGGAGATGAATTTGATTTTTCAGCACCAGCTTACCAAATTAAATCCCCATGGATACACTTTGAGTCTCGAGATGGTTCGACTATTCACAAACATGCTACAGGTGTAGAGTTGGAATATTTGTTTAATTCATTATCCATAGGATTAGACGAACAATGCTACATATTTCCAGATGGAAAATCATTTTGTACTAATGAGGAATATTCATTGAAGTATTTCATCAATGGCGAGAGAGTTTCAGATATCAGAGCATATGAGATAATGGAAGATGATAAAATTTTGATAACATTTGGTGGAGAAACAGATGAACAAGTTCAAGAATACTTGAAACAGTTAGAAAATCAAGAAATTATTAAATAGATAATTTTTTTATTATGATCAGAACAATCAGGAGTGATAACAATGAAAAGATGCTGTGATAAAACTGAAAAATACTTTATAGAATTCAGAAAAAGAGACGATAATGAATTAATTTGGCTAGTATGTGATGAACATTTTCAAAATGAAGAATTTAGAAAAAATGTTCAAAGAATTCAACCTGTCAATTAGTTAGGATTTTGATTCTTCTTTAGTAGTAAACTGAGCTAGTTTATCAAAGAACATGAAATAACCACATTTAGTGCATTTTAAAACAGTTAATTCAGTTGTTAAAAATTCCTTATCTTCAAATTTTCCACCTAATTTGACATTTTCTCCTGCAATCATTGCTTTATTGCTTTGACAAACAGGACATGCAAGAGCTTTTTGTTCAACTTTTGAATCATCAGACATATTCTAAACATTAAATTTTTACAATTTAAATGATTAAAATTTTTACAAAGCTAACTAACATTCATGTAATGGCAAACAACAGCTTTTACACATACTTCTCAAAGTAAATTTTTTCAGATTTTCTTCTAACGTTTCACCGTCAGCAACCACAGTATTGGTGTAGTGACCATTGTCACATTTGAGTTTATGAAGTTTGAACATCACAAAATGTGTAAAATGATTTCAACTTAAGCGTTTTGATAAGATAAATCCAGAAATAAATAATAATTTATTCAACAAAGTCTAAATTATACCAATTTGAAAATTGTCTATTATGGAAATATCTAGTAGAAATGTTGTAGAAGGTACAGCTAGATCACCGCACAGAGCCATGTACAAGGCTATGGGGCTTAATGATGATGATTTGTCAAAACAGTTTATCGGTGTATGTCATACTGGTAATGAAGCAACCCCATGTAATATCCATCTTCCACAATTAGCTTTAGAAGCTAAACGTGGAGTATCAGATACAGGTGCTACACCTAGAGAATTTTCAACAATTGCAGTAAGTGATGGAATTGCAATGGGTCATGAAGGTATGAAATCATCATTAGTTTCTAGAGAAATAATTGCAGATTCAATTGAAGTGATGGTTAGAGCACATCAATACGATGCATTAGTGGGAATTGCAGGTTGTGACAAAAGTTTGCCTGGAACAATGATGGCAATGGCTCGATTAAATATTCCGTCAGTATTTGTATACGGCGGAACAATTAAGCCAGGAATGTTAGATGGAAAAGAACTCACAGTTGTAGATGTGTATGAAGCCGTAGGCGCTTATGATGCAGGAAAATTATCTCTTGAAGATTTAAAAAATATTGAAAATGTAGCATGTCCTAATGCAGGTTCATGTGGAGGTATGTTTACTGCAAACACCATGGCCTCAATTTCAGAAGCCATCGGTTTAGCACTACCAGGTAGTGCAAGTCCTCCTGCAGAAGACAATAGACGAAATAATGTTGTATACGATACAGGTGTTGCATGTGCTAAACTCTTAGAGATGAACATCAGACCAAAAGAAATCTTAACTTTTGAAGCATTTGAAAACGCAATTATGATGTTAAATTCTGTTGGAGGTTCAACTAATGGTATTCTACATTTACTTGCACTTGCAAATGAGGTAAATATTGATTTAACATATGATGATTTTGAAAGAATTAGAAAGAAAACACCTCATTTAGCAGATATGAAACCTGGTGGAAATTATGTTATGGAATCATTAGATAGAATTGGGGGCATACCATTTGTATTAAAAAAATTATTAGACAAAGGATTACTAAATGAAGATTGCATTACAGTTACAGGAAAAACAATTAAAGAAAATCTCAATTCTTTTAAATTTCCTAGTGCAGAACAAAATATTGTAAGAACAATTGAAAATCCTCTACACGAAGTTGGAACTGCAGTTATTCTCAAAGGATCTCTTGCTCCTGAGGGCGCAGTAATAAAAACAGCAGGAGTAGAAATGACGAAATTCACAGGAAATGCCAAAGTATACGACAGAGAGGAATTAGCATTTGATTCAGTATCCAAAGGAGAAATTGACGAAGGAGATGTAGTTGTGATTAGATATGAAGGACCAAAGGGAGGTCCAGGTATGAGAGAAATGTTAGCAACTACAGCTGCATTAGTAGGTCAAGGGTTAGGAAAGAAAGTAGCAATGGTAACAGATGGTAGATTCTCTGGAGGTACTAGAGGATTTATGGTTGGACATGT
>Ga0209630_10002236_pt1 | contig 18995 bp, 17 predicted proteins | sample COG_01_FD_184745 | JGI IMG/M metagenome (GOLD analysis project Ga0209630, IMG submission 184745) | Pelagic Microbial community sample from North Sea - COGITO 998_met_01 (SPAdes) (version 2) | ecosystem: Environmental > Aquatic > Marine > Neritic zone/Coastal water | place: Helgoland, sampling... | reverse complement strand
CTCATAATTCATATATATTTTATACGAGCCCGAAAGTACATTTTTTTTTTGAAATGATATGTAGAGAATCTGTTTTGAGCGATATCTTTTACTGTTCTATCTAAATTATTTAATTTCTATCTATAAAAAGGTGTCATTATTAGCTTGTTAATGATATTTTTGTGAGCCAAAATAAAAGACCATGAAATTAATACAACTTTCTACATTCATATTTATTATCTTATTAACTTCTTGTGGAGTATCTGATAAAGAAGAAGTGATGGATGAGTCTATTGTTGCTGAAGAATCCAATTTATGTGACAGAGTTTGGTCCGAAGATGAAATAGATTATCATACATTATCCAATTATATGGATGTATATGTGTCACATATACACTTAGACGTTGAAATTTCATTTGATGAGAAAAAATTATTCGGTAGTGCTACTCACACTATCGAGAACCCTTGTAATAAAGAGGTAATTGTTTTTGATTCTCGATCTTTAGATATTACATCGATTACTCTTAATGAAGGAGAGGAAGCTACTTATGAAATGGGAGAATATGACGAGTTATTAGGAGAGTCTATAACGGTTCACATTAAAGAAGATACTAAAAAGGTTAAGATTAATTATTCCACTACTGAAGGGACTCGTGCATTGGATTGGTTAGTTCCAGCTCAAACAGCGGGTAAAGAAAATCCGTTTATGTATACGCAAGGCCAGGCTGTATTAACAAGAACATGGCTTCCGTGTCAAGACACTCCTGGGCGAAGAATAACGTATTCTGCAAAAGTGAAAGTTCCTAATAACCTAATGGCAGTAATGAGTGCTTCAAATTCTACAGTTAAAAATGAATCTGGGGTTTATGATTTTGAAATGAAACAGTCCATTCCAACCTATTTGATGGCTATTGCAGTAGGTGATCTAGAGTTTGTTGAAATTGATGAAAGAACCGGTGTTTACTCTGAACCATCTATGGTTGAAGCTTGTAAATATGAGTTTGGTGATATGGGCAAAATGGTGGACGCAGCGGAAGGTCTTTATGGAAAATACCAATGGGAACGATACGATGTAATCGTATTGCCGCCAAGCTTTCCATTTGGAGGAATGGAGAATCCAAGATTAACTTTTGCCACACCAACTATAATAGCTGGAGATCGTTCTTTAACAACTTTAGTAGCGCATGAGTTGGCGCATTCATGGAGTGGGAATTTGGTTACAAACTCTAACTGGAATGACTTCTGGTTGAATGAAGGTTTTACAATGTACTTCGAAAGAAGAATTATGGAGGAACTTTACGGTAAAGACTATGTGGATATGTTAGCCTTACTAGGATACCAAGATTTATTAGCGTCTATATCGTCTTTAGAGCCTAAAATGCAAATGCTTAAGTTAAAAATGAAAGGCATTGATCCCGATGAAGCAATGACCGATATCGCTTATGAAAAAGGGTATTCTTTTTTACGTTTAATCGAAGAACTTGCTGGACGTGAAAAGTTTGATGTTTTCATAAAGGATTACTTTACCGCTCATAAATTTCAAACAATGACAACAGAGGTTTTCGTTACATATCTTAAAGAGAATTTATTGGAACCAAATAATATTAAGTTTAATTTGAATGAATGGGTCTACGAATCCGGTCTTCCGAAAAACTGTCTTGTTGTTGTTTCTGAAAGATTTAATTCGGTTGAAGCTCAATTAGCTTCATTTTATGAAACAAATGATGCGAGATCTGTTACTCCCCAAGATTGGTCAACGCATGAATGGTTGCACTTTGTTCGTCATTTTAAGCCGGAAACCACGGTAGATCAAATGTCAACCTTGGATGAAGCATTTCATTTAACACAATCAGGTAATTCTGAAATAGCGGCTATCTGGTTTGAAAAAAGTATTAACGCTGGTTATGATAACATTGATGTTGAGTTAGAAGCATTTTTAATGAGAGTAGGTAGAAGGAAATTTTTACAACCGCTTTACAATGCATTAGCAGCAACCCCCGAAGGAAAACAAAAAGGCTTCGACATCTACGTTAAAGCTAGAGATAACTATCACTTTGTATCTGTGAGTACAATAGATGCAATTCTCGGTTATTCACCAAGTTAGTACTACCATTCTTCCTATAAAGTCTTTATCCAAAATGTGTAACTTACTCGATTAAATTTATAACTTTGAATAACAAAGTACTTTTAATCGAATTTTTATGACTGAAAAAGAAGAACAATTAGGACATTTATCCGAGATAAAAAACATGATGGAAAAATCATCTCGGTTTTTATCATTGAGTGGGTTAACAGGAATATTTGCTGGGGGTTATGCTCTGGTAGGCGCATATTTAGTTTATAGTGACTTTCACATTATACCTTCTAATACTGCCAGAGTTAGTTACGCAGAATTTATTAGTTCTGGCAACGATTCAGTAATTCTAAAAATTCAATCGTTATTTCTCATAGGGGCAATTGTTTTGGTATTATCGCTTGTTACGGGTTATATATTTACAAGTAGAAAGGCAAAGAAGCAAAATTTAAATGTTTGGGATAGTACCACCAAAAGAATGGTTATTAGCCTTTCTATTCCTTTAATTGCTGGGGGTATATTTTGTTTAATTTTAATTAAGCACGAAGTTGTTGGCTTGATTGCTCCTGCAACCCTTATTTTTTACGGACTAGCATTGTTAAATGCAAGTAAGTACACATTTAACGATATTAAATATTTAGGGGTTTTGGAAATTGTTTTAGGTTTAGTTTCTGCATATTATATAGGAAGAGGTCTTCTTTTTTGGGCAGTGGGATTTGGTATTCTTCATATCGTATATGGAACTGTAATGTATTATAGATACGATCAGAACAAATAGTAATTTCGGTGCAAGGGTTTAATCAATTAAATAAAGCTTTTGATAGTCGTGTAAGATTAGGTCTTATGTCTATTCTTGTTGTAAATGATTGGGTTAGTTATAAAGAGATAAAAGAAAACCTTAGTCTAACAGATGGTAATTTAGCCAGTCATGTCTCATCTTTAGAGAGAATAAAATACGTGGAGATTAAAAAACAGTTTGTTGGAAAGAAACCTCAAACGTCCTATAGAGTCACTAAATCGGGGAGAAAAGCGTTTGCTGATCATATTGATGGATTAGAAAAGATACTGAAAGGGTAATATTTTTTTTATTTGGGCTTGAGCTTTGTAAAACAAAGTGCTTTGCGAATTAATTAATAGGAATATCGCTTTTTTTTTAAAAGATTTTCTCTAATTATTAGATGCTTGTTATTACCAGAATTGTCAAAAAAACCTTACAGTTCAAAGCTGATTTTATACATTAGCCTGATATTTATCCATAATTAAAGGTAATAATATCATTTCTCACATATTTATTTAAGAGAATGGTAAAAAACCCTTACTATTATTAAAATATTTCTATTTTTGCTAAATAGGAACATTCAAAAATCAAGAAATGAAAAAAAATATGCTTAAGTGGAATGTAATAGCCCTAGTTGGCTTGGTAATTGGTTTTTCAAGTTGTGGTGAAGAGGTCAGTCCAGAAGGGGAAAAAGTTGTTACAGAAGAGAATGTTGAGGACACGACTTTTTTGGATATGCCAGAATTAGATGCAGACATGGCTTATTCAGTTCCAACTCCAAATGAGTTGTTTGCAGTAATAAAAGAATCAGGTGTTTTATATGATGGCTCGATTTTAAATTCACCGGATAACATAGAAAAGTATTCTTCTAAAAAAATTCAAGCTCTTAATTTTGGTGTTTATTTTGCTGATTTAGCTTTTGCGAGTAGCTTTGAAGAAAATGCTTCAATTCTAGGTTATTTTAGTACGATTAAAGTTTTAAGTGATGAACTTGGAATCTCTAATGCGTTGGATGCAGCGATTTACGAAAAAGTTGAAATGAGTCTAGAAAGTAATGACTCTGACTCTTTGTTGTTTCTTTCAAATGATACTTATTTTCAAGCGTATTCTTATTTAGAAGAGAATGAGCGAGGTTCAACTTTGGCATTAATTGTGCTTGGAGGATGGATTGAAAGTTTATATATAATGACCAACCTGGGAGCGTATGAAGAAGGTAGCAATTTAGTAGCTCGAATCGGAGAACAAAAACTTACGGTTGGAAATTTAATGGGATTTATGATGAAATACCAAGACGACTCAAACGTTGCTGAAGTAATGGAAGAGTTAGCAGATATTGAAGAACTATTTTGGAGTTTTGAAGAGGAAGTAGGTGATGATGTTTCAACCTCACAAGAAGGTGATGTATATGTTCTTTCAGGAGGTTCTACAATTATGGTTTCGGCAGAACAATATGAAAAATTGAAAGAATTAGTTTCTAAATTAAGAAACGAAATAATTGAAGGAGAGCTTTAAAATATAAAATTTAAGTTATGAAAAGATTATTTACAAATCTGTTTTTAGTTGCTTTAGTAATAGCACCTAGTGCTTTGTTTAGTCAAAACTGTAGGAATATTGTTAAGTACTGTGGCCATGCTAAGCGAGATGGGTTTTTACGCAATGGGCAGTCTCTAAGTGGAGCCTTTGTGCAAGGCGATACGGCAGAAATTACTGTTATTGTTTATAAAAACATGGAGTACAGAATGTCTCTTTGTTCGCCAACTCACGATGAATTGGATGGGAAATTTGAATTCAAAATTGTCGAAAAGATTACAAAGCCATATTGGGATGAAAAAAAAGTTTCTAACGTAGAAGAAGTAGCAAAGCGTGATGAGAATGGCGATGATATGTATGACGATTTTGGTGATATTATCTATGAGGAGGTAGCGACAATTAAAACCATTAAAACAAGGCGTTACAAAAAACAAGATGTTGTACGTTACGATAATAAAAAGGATGAAGATGCTCAGGAATTTATCTTTATTTCTGATAAAACAAGAAAATTAACTATTAAAGTTTATATACCTACACCTGAAGGAGGTGATGAAAGTCAAGGTCTTGGTGCAGAAACCTATGCTTGTGTTGGGTTGTTGATTGAGCACCAACCAGGACCAACAATTGGATTTAATAGGTAAAATTTGATAACTTTATTTAAAGCCCTGCTCATAATGAGTAGGGCTTTTTTATTTTTGGGAAATGAATATAGAAGAGATATTAAAGAAAAGTAAGAAAATTGTAATAACAACACATCAATCTCCAGATGGCGATGCAATAGGATCTTCATTAGCATTGTTTGGTTACTTAGTAAAAAAAGGTTTTGATGTAAGTATCGTTGTTCCAGATAGCTTTCCTAAGTTTTTAAAGTGGATGGAAGGAGCAGATAATATTCATGTTTATGACTATGATCAACATGTTGTAAAAGGGCTAATAAGTGAAGCAGATTTAATATTTAGTTTAGATTACAATGATTTATCTCGAGTAGGAGGCGTTGGAGATTTAATTGAAAAGTCTACTGCTTATAAAGCAATGATTGATCATCATCTGCATCCAGCAGATTTTGCAGATTGGACGTGTAGCGATACATCATCTTGTTCGACAGCTCAACTCATCTATAACTTTATTGAAGACTTTAATGATTTAGATTTAATCGATGATCAAATAGCAGAAGGCATTTATTGTGGTATAATGACTGATAGCGGATCATTCAGATTTCCTTCTGTCCAAGCTAAAACACACTTGATTGCAGCGGATTTAATAAACAGAGGGTTAAATCATTCTCGAATCCATGAATTAGTGCACGATGTAAACACGTTACCTAAATTACATTTATTAGGTTTTGCATTAAATGAAAAACTAAGAGTGTTACCAAATGTGCCTGTTGCGGTTATTGCAATAAGCTGTGAGGAATTAAGCCGATTTAACTACAAGAAAGGTGATACAGAAGGTTTAGTTAATTACGCGTTATCTCTTGAGGGGGTTGAAATGGCAGCATTTATAAAGGAAGATGATAATAAAGTAAAAATGTCATTTCGATCAAAAGGAGATATCGCTGTGAATGAGTTTTCAAGCCAGAACTTTAGTGGAGGAGGGCATAAAAACGCAGCTGGTGGTGTTAGTTTCACATCGTTTGAAGAAACAGTGAAATTATTCGAATCTAAAATTGTTGAATTTTTGAAATGAGAATACTTTTTGTAATATCAATATTTTTTATAATCAGTTGTCAGCCCAAACCAGAGGTAGAAGTTTTTGTTGAACCTGATTCAGAAATATCAATAACGAAAGAGGAATCGATAGAAATGCACCGAATGTGGGTAAAAGATGAGTCCTATAAAATTGATCGATATATCGAAAGACACAATTGGAATGCAATTTCCACAGCGTCAGGGGTGCGATATTATATATATGAAAAAGGTAGCGGTATTCCCGTAGAGAAAGATATGCTTATTACGGTTGAATTTGAAGTGAGATTGATTGATTCGGACACTACCCTTTGCTATACTTCTGATAAAAACGGTGAACACACTTTTTTGGTTGGAATGGATAACGTAGAATCGGGATTACATGAGGCTGTTAAATATTTACATGTTGGAGATAGAGCCTATATAATATTGCCTCATTTTGCAGCTCACGGTCTGTTGGGCGATATGAATAAAATTCCACCATTGTCCACAGTACTTTATGATATTTATGTTGTGGATGCGAAAAATAAATAAAAAAATATCCGTATTAGTTTTGGCTGCCATTATCTTAATTGGATGCGAAACAGAAACTCCCGAATATTTCCTCACCGAAGGAGGGTTGAAGTATAAATATCAAGATATAGTCGGAGAGGGTAAAGAGCCTCAAGTTGGAGATGTTTTGTCTGTAGCAATGAAATGGAGCACTATTGAAGATTCGGTATTCTATACATCAGTTAATACAGGTTATAATGGTGCTGATATTGTAAAGTTGCAAAAACAAAATAAACCAGGGGGCATAGAGGAGGGGTTTGCAAAATTAAAAGAAGGCGATAGTGTTACGTTCTATATTAATCCCGAAAGATTTTTTAAGGAGTATATTCAATCAACAACACCAATTTTTCTAATTGGAGATGCAGAAATGAAAATTGACATTCGATTAATTAAAGTTCAAAATAAAAAAGAGTACGAGTTAGCTTTAATAGAATGGCAGCGTCTTAAGGATTTTGAAGAATTTCAAAAAATAGAAAAGGTACTAGATTACTGGAATAGCAGTGGAGATTCCATAGTTGAAGTTGATGGATTGTATATAGTCTATGATGCTGTTGATAAGGGAGAACCTTTAAGTTACAATGAGATTTTTGAGCTACATTATATAGCTACTTTTACTAGTGGTCAGGAGTTCTATAATACCTATAATAACGGTCACCCAGATGAGTTTCAATTTGGTAAAAATGGACAGATGGTGGAGGGACTTAAAAATGCAATTTCAATAATGAAATACGGGCAAAAAGCTAAGGTTTTAATACCTTCTGATATAGGCTTTAAAGCAAAAGGGTCAGCAGGCAACATTGTGCCGCCATATACGCCTGTCATTTATTATCTAGAAATTTTACCTAAGGTTGATCATGATACTTTTATTGAAAAGTAAATTCAAACTCTTCAACTGAAACCATTTCGACAGGTAAATCAACTAAGTCAGCGAACATTTTACCTTCTTCTTCCAAATCAGGGTCGTCACTTTCGAAGTACCATTTTACATTAATATTGTTACCTGCTTTTTTAATGCTTTCAAATCGTTTAAATATTTCATAAAGTAATTTTGAAGAACTCGTATTAAAATATTCAAGTTTTACCTCAATATTAGTCTGAGAAGCAGGCTGTTTAGCATAAGCATCTAGCCATGCTAAAACAGGTGTGTATATGTCAATTACATTCTCAGGAAGAGATCTTCCCCAAATTTCAAAATTTCCATTTGGATCTAAAATAATATGTGGTGATTTCCAGCTTCCTTCTATCTGTAACTTTTCCATGTGAAATTATTTTTACACTAAAATAGGCTTAATTTTTAAGATTTATTATCAATTATTCATTTTAGTTTATAATTAATTAGCCAATAAGGAACATACAAGGTCTTTTATTTAAATTAGGAGTGTGTTTTTTCCAATCAATAATTTTTTTTGATTGAATAAATTCATTCTCTAAAGATATGTCTGCAGCTAAGCATAGCGTTGTGTTAGGAGAACATTGCTTTAGTAAGTCTTCCATTAAATGACTATTCCTGAATGGAGTTTCCATGAAAATTTGAGTAACACCACTTATTGCTTGTCTCTCTAGTTCTTTAATTTTTTTAATTCTCAAGTTTCTGTCCTTTGGAAGGTATCCATTAAAACAAAAATTTTGACCATTCATTCCACTTGCGATTAGTGCCAGTAAAATAGATGAAGGTCCTATCAATGGAACAACTTTAATGTTCTTTGAATGCGCGATACTTACAATGTCACTTCCTGGGTCTGCAATTCCCGGACATCCAGCTTCACTAATTACACCCATATTGCTTCCTTCCAATGCTGGATTTAAAAATGATTCAAGCTCAACAGATGAAGTGTGTTTATTTAAAACAAAAAACTGTAATTCATCGATATCAATTCCCCTTTCCACTTTCTTTAAAAAACGCCGAGTGGTTTTGATATTTTCAACGATGAAGTACTTAGTTCCAATTATTATTTGTTGAACATCTTTAGGAATTACAGCGTCAATGGTTGAGTCACCCAAGGTTGTTGGTATCATGTAAATTTTACCTTTCTCCATTATGATATTTTCTTTGTAATTATTTCACATGATGCATCCAGTAGTTGATATACTTTTTCAAATCCAGCATCACCACCATAATAAGGATCTGGAACAGGTGTATTATCTTCAGGGTTTATTTCGTTTAATATAAGCTGTACTTTTTCAATGTCTTTATTTGAGTTTGCTAAAGAAACGATATCCGACAAGTTAGAACGATCCATTGCATAGATAATATCAAAATCTTCGAAATCAGTAGAGGAAAATTGTCTAGCTTGTTGCTGCGAAATATCGATACCATATTTATTCGCTATGTCTATAGCCCTGGGGTCAGGTCCTTGTCCAATATGCCAACCTCCCGTGCCAGCTGAATCGACTTTTATGTCGAGCCCTCTGCTGTTTACTTTTGCCCGTAATATGCCTTCTGCAAGAGGAGAACGACAGATATTACCTAAACAAACCATTAAAATTTTCATATTCAATCTTTGTCGCAAAAATACTAGATTTTTAGATACTAGTTGCCCAACATATCAAAACCATCCCCCGCATAATAAAAAAGTAAAAACTAATAACCGTCATTCTGAACGCTATTTTACTGAAAATTTATTTTCAATGTAAGATGAAGTGATGAATCTATTTAGAAAAGGAAGATTCCATGCTGCATTCCAACAAAATGGAACAAAATTTTGCTCCAATAGTCAATTACAATGTCTTGAAAAGAGTTTTGATTTTATCGAAAGAGCTGCCGCTGTGCATTAAAGCGCATCAAAATAAAAGCGGCCTTCTATTTAATTTTACAAACTTGCTGCTATAGACTTAGATAGATTTATTCTATAACGAAGTAACATTTCCATTCCTCCTCTGCCGTTTGTCGCTAAAGAAAGTCCTGACATGTTAAGGTCATAACTCAAGCCCAAAGAAAAATCTGAAAAATTTAAGAACAGAGTTGTATAAAATGCATCCCCAATTCTCACATAAGTGCCTAGTGAAATAGTTGATTTGTCGTAATATCCAGTGTATTTAGAACTTTCTTTAAGAGAGTATATAAAGTCCGTTCCAACTGAAAATGCTTGATTTGGACCTTGTTTAAAGTAAATCATATTTGGTGAAAAGGCTATTTTAGAACCATTTTTACCAAACTCACCTCCTCCGTGAATAGTATATTTTTGATAAAGGTTTTCATCTCCATTAAGTAATGTATTTTGTGGCGTTAATAAGTGAGCAACAGAAACACCAAAATTTATGGAATTTTGATTGTTCAGTTTTCCAAAGTAATACAGTCCTGAATTAATGTCAAATTGAAAAGATCTATCAGTAACCAAGGTTTCGCCATTCTCTAAATTTGTATCAAAAGTTGACCCTGTCCATTGTTGGTCCCAAGTTAAGGACTCAATACTTGCGAACCTTTGAAAAAATGAAGGTTGAATGCCTAGTGCTAGTTGATGATTATCAGCTACTTCAATTGCGTAACTTATGCTGATGTTGGCAATGTTTGTTGTCAATTGACTATCACCAGATTTATCGTTGTAAAAATTGACGCCTAACCCTAAAAAACTATTATTTGATTTTCCTTTCATCAGTTTAGCATCTGCACTTGCCGAGATTGTATTGTAAGGGTTTGAACTAATCGATTTCCATTGGTTTTTAAACCCAGTAAACACTTGGATGTCACCAGGGAAAAAACCAGTTGCCCCTGGGTTTATTGCTATTGGTGAGGCGTAAAACATACTATAGTGTCTGTCTTGTTGTGCTTGTCCATTAATAAAGATAACCAAGGCTAATATGCTAAATGCTAATTTTCTCATGTCTTTTTGTTTGAACAATTTATTTTACCAAAGTTATGTTTCCTTTTAATGAGCCTTTTTCCCCACTGATGTATTCGTATTCCAAATAGTACGCAAAGACACCTGTATTTTCCGGTTGTCCTTTATGGTTACCATCCCATCCTATAGATAAATCGTTGGATTCAAAAACCTTTTCACCGTATCTATTGTAGATCATTAAAGTAAAAGATGTAATTCCAGAGCCTCTTACAAAAAGTACATCGTTATGCGTGTCATTATTTGGAGAGAATGCAGTTGGTATTCCAATAACTGATTCTACCTCTTCAATTACTTCTGCTGTTTGACAAGTGGTATCTGTACAACTTGTTGCAGTATATGCAATTAAGCAAATTGAGTATGTTCCTTCAACGGTATAGGTAACAGATGGGTCGACATCGGTTGACGTTGTTCCGTCTCCTAAATTCCATAAATAGGTTACTGCATCGCTAGATGAATTATTGATAAGCACTAAAGTTTCGCCAAGAGAAAGTGGATTGCTAGATAAGTCGAAATCTGCAATGGGAGCACCTGAATTACTGATTGAAATTGGACCAAAAGAATCCATACAGCCATTATCATCAGTAACTACCAAAGTATACTCACTATTGGTTAAGTCCGTCGCATCCAAGTTTCCTGCTACTCCATTCCATGTATATGAATAAGGAGTAGTTCCGCCTATAGCCGCTATTCCAGTAATTGAACCATTTCCTAAGTAACAATCCTCATTCGTTATATCAATTAGGGTGGGGTCAATTGATGGCCCTCCAATAAAACCAACTATAATTGGCCCCATGTTAGAAGAGCAGCCATTTCCATCAGTTACGATAAGTGTATAAGCTCCTTCTTGTAATCCCGTTGTGTCCTCAGAAATAGAGCTGTTTAAGTCCCAGAAATAAGTATAAGGAAGTAATCCTCCTGAAGCTGTTATTCCAGTAATCGAACCATTTGCAGAAAAGCATGTCTCTGGGCTTACAATAATTGAAGAGCTATCAATTGTTGGTCCTAAATTGTCTATAATAGTGTATGGATTTGTTATAAAGATGCACCCTGAGTTATCCGTAATTGTAAGTGTGTAAGTTCCTGCTAAAAGTCCTACTGTATCTGCGGTAAGGCTTGTGGATCCATTCCAATCAAACGTATAGCCTGGAGTTCCACCAGAAACGGTTATGCCTGTTAATGATCCGCTTCCTAGCGTACAAGCATCATTAATTAATACTAAGGTAGTTGTATCAACAGTTAGGCCTAAGTTATTTACAATTACAGGATTTGAAACCACAACGCACCCTAAAGCATCCGTTACAGTAAGTAAATAACTACCTCCTCCTAATAATGCAGTGTCAGCGGTTAAAGAAGTGTTGGTATTCCAGCTGTAACTAAGTGGGGCGTTTCCACCAATTGTGGTAATTCCGGCTATTGAACCATTTATCGAACCACAAGTCTCATTTGTTATTACTAAACTGGATGTGTCCAATAAAGGAGCTGTGTTGTCAATTACTGTATAGGGTCCTGTTTGGTTTGTGCATCCACCAGCATCCGAAACAATTAGGGTGTAGCTACCTGCTGCAAGATTTGTTGTGTCAGCTGATAAAGTAGTATTTCCATTCCAAGAATAACTTAGCGGAGCTGTTCCTCCTGAGGCCATTATGCCAGAGATATCGCCATTGGAAAGTGTGCATGATTCATCTGTTATGCCAAGCCCACTTATATCAACTGAAGGTCCTGCAACATCCGTTATCAAATGTGGTCCAGAAGAAGTCGAACATCCTAATCCATCAGTTGCCACTAATGTATAACTACCAGCAGCAATATTTGCTAAATCCTCATCCGTTGAAGCTGAACCATTCCAAGTATAAGTAATAGTTCCGGTTCCGCCAATTGTAGTAATTCCTGTAATTCCACCATTCATATTTCCACAGTTTTCGTTCGATATAACTATGCTACTTGCATCTAGGGCAATGCTTAAAGCACTTCCGATAACATAAGTTCCAACAGTAGTTATACATCCCTTTGCGTCGATTACCACTAGGGTATAACTACCTGCTAAGGCACTCGATAAATCCAATGTTGTTGGCGTTCCGTTCCATTCATAAGTCAATGGAGCGGTTCCGCCTGCTATGGTAATTCCAGAAATTGTCCCGTTACCAAGGCCACAATTTTCATCTCCGATAACAACAGACGCATCGTTAAATGTAAGTGGTGGTGAGATAATTACGGAAACAGGTATTAAATAATTTCCAGGGCAGGTTCCAACCCAATATGTGGTGTTAGCAGTTAATACTCCTGTTGTTAATGTGTTGGTTCCAATAATGTTTCCACCTACTTCGGCATCGTACCAAGTTATAGTTCCAACCAAGGTTCCAGTAACAGAAGCTGTCAAAGTAGTTGAGCTACCGCTACAAATCGTGTCATTTGTTGCCGTTAAAAAGAAATTAGAAACCGTTTCGTTTGGTAATCCCGTACCTCCTGCTGTAGCTCCGTTTGCTGGAAATTCCGTTAATCCATCTGAATTAGTAACTCCATTCGTTCCTCCATTAGCTGTTCTTGCAATAGTACCATTTGAAATAGATATGTAACCTCCGCCACCTCCACCTCCAGGTCCTTCAGCTTCATTTGTATTTCCAAATCCTCCATCCATAATAATTTGATTCCCACCATTCCCACCATTTACATTAATTGAAATACCGGAAATAGAGCCATTGGAGTTTATAATAACTGTTCCTCCAGCTCCCCCTCCTCCAGCGCCATCATTTCCAGCAATATTTCCAAATGAGGCACCAGATGCAGTAATGTTTTCTGCTGTTTCGCCAAGCGACAATATACTTCCAGTTCCAGAAATATTCCCGTAGTTCAGAATGTAAACGATTCCAGCGCCGTTACCTCCACCACCACCAATACTTGATGGTTCGTTTAAATCTGCAGCTCCACCGCCACCACCAAGAAAGATCCTTCCAGTGCTATAGTCCAAAGGTCGACCTCCTAAACCACCAAGATTCCTCCTGAAATCTCCTCCCCAAGAAGCATCGCCAGGACCTACATTATTAGCGTTTAAATTTGCTCCTGAAAACGTATATCCTCCACGGCCGCCACCTGATGAGTTAAAGTTGGATATATCAATAGCTTCTTCATTCCAAGCGTTGTTAAAAGCTGGATTGGGTACACCAACACCTTCATTCCAATTAGAAATGTTTCCGGCGTTTCCACCGCCACCTCCGCCAGCATTATGAGCATTACCGCCACCACCAGCATTTGCGGGTGCGCCGCTCGAGTATCTACCTCCATGAATGTCATATTCTGGACCCCAACCTCTGATGCTTTCACCTTTTAATCCACCTGCATCAGGAAGGGGTCTTGAATAATGAGTAACACCAAATAAAGATGCTCCAGTGTTTGGAGCTGCTCCTCTAAATCCAAGTTCCGAGGCAAGTATTTGACCACTTCCGCTGATTATTAGGTTATTTTCCACTTCTATGGCAATTACACCTCCTGTGCTGCCGTTCCAGGCTTCCGTTGTTAAAGTACCATCAATTGTTAAATCAGAAAATCTTGGCACTCGAATAATTTGAACTGCACCAGAAGCGGTATAATCATTTGTTAGTCCACATCTTAATTCAATTGTAGTTCCACTAGGAACACTTTTAACCTCAACATATTCATTGTTTCCACAATTAAAATAGTCGGTTATTTGTCCCCAAGTAGGATTAATCGGTAATCCAAATAATGGTTGAGCAGGCGGTAAAGTCCAGGGTTCTGGACTGCCATTAATATCTGCTCCTTGCATTTGTATAATTAATAATAGGTCTCCAGCTTCTAGATTTCCTCCAAACCATGTGTAGGAATTACTATTTAGCGAAGAGTTTGCGACATTAATTGTAGTACTTGTCGAAGCAGCATCAGAACTTAATATTGTAAACTCATTTACGATGGTTGTTCCAGTTTGCGTGTAAGAACCATGTTTTCCTTTTTGTCCAATAGCTATACTAAAAGAAAACATAAGGATTGTTGATAGGAATAATTGTATTATTTTCATAGATTGTGATAAAGACGCCATGAGCATCTCAATAGTTGTTTCAAGAAGGGTGAAATTACAAATATTCTAAACACTAACAATGTTGTATAATTCAAAAACCCTACGTTTGAGGAAAAAGAGTACATTTGTTCGCCTTAGCAATAAGAGAATGAAGATAGCAATTTTAGGATATGGAAAGATGGGCAAGGTAATTGAAAAAATTGCTTTGAAAAGAGGGCATTCCATTCTTTTAAAGGTTAATCGAGAAAACCTTGATTTTGATTTGAAATTACTTAAAAATTGTGATGTAGCAATTGAATTTTCTTCCCCCGAATCAGCTGTAAATAACATTAATAAATGTTTTGATGCTAATGTTCCTGTTGTTGTTGGAACAACCGGATGGTATGCTGAATTTAATGCTGTTCAGGAAAGGTGTATTTCTGAAAATAAAGGATTATTGCATGCCACAAATTTTAGTGTAGGCGTTAACATATTTTATGAAATAAATAAGAAATTGGCTGCGTTAATGGATGCAAGTAACCAATATGACGTGGAAATTGAAGAACTTCATCATACGCAAAAATTGGATGCACCAAGCGGCACGGCAATAACTATTGCAGAAGGAATAATAGCTAATTTGGACAGAAAAGTAGCATGGAAAAATGAGGTTAATGTTTCTGAAAATGAATTAGCTATAGAATCTATAAGAATGGAAGATGTGCCGGGAACACATATTGTTAAATATGAATCTGATATCGATGTTATTGAGATTAAACATGAAGCAAAAAACAGAAATGGATTTGCATTTGGAGCTATTATAGCTGCTGAATATATCAATGATAAAAATGGAGTATTTACAATGAAAGATGTATTGTCTTTGTAAATAAAAATCAATAGAAAAGTAAAATGGGAGTACCACAAATATTATTGTATTTAATGATTGTAATTTATTTTGCATCATTATGGAAAATTTTTGAAAAAGCAGGTCGACAAAAGTGGGAAGGATTTGTTCCTGGATATAATATCTGGGTGTGGTTAAAAATATTAAACAAGCCTTGGTGGTGGATTTTCTTTTTCCCAATACCATTTGTAAATTTTGTAATTACAGTTGCTTGTAATGTTGAAACTGCTAGAATGTTTGGAAAGTATGCCCCAAAAGAAACTATATTAACGGTTTTGGTTCCATGGTACATGATTCCAGTTTTAGCCTATAAAGAAGAAAATGTAATTGTTGAGCCAACCGATTGGACGAAGAAAGAGGATAGAGAAAAGAGAAGTTTACATGATCATCTTACTTTATTTTTTATGGCACCATTTATTGGGCATGCATTATTAGTTGTGTTTAGGTTAACCGGCTCTAAAGATAAAGCGAATAAAAAAACAATGCCCAAGGAATGGACAGATGCACTTGGTTTTGCTATAGTTGCAGCTACTATCATTAGGGTTTTCTTTTTTGAAGCTTTCACTATCCCAACAGGATCAATGGAAAAAACGATGTTAATTGGAGATTATCTTTTTGTAAATAAATTAAAGTATGGTGCTAAAATTCCGCAAACACCATTTTCCGTGCCATTTGTTCACAATAGAATTCCAGGAACATATACTAAATCTTATGTAGAGTGGTTTAAGAACGATTATATGCGGCTGCCTGGTTATGGTGCAATAGAGCGAAACGATATCATGGTATTTAACTGGCCTGCTGGAGATACAGTTATCGTGCATGATGATGCAATTGCTCATGATTATTATTCTATTTTAAGAAATCATGCATATACCATGAGCGGGCAATCAAGTTATATAGAATTTGATAAAATAAGGGATGTGATGATGACTAGAGCCAGAGAACATATTGCAAGTGGTGGTGGATTATATGGTAATCCTTCTGGAGGTGCTCCAATTACAAAAACGGGAGGGGTAATGTCACATCCAGTAGATAAAAAAGAGAATTACATAAAAAGATGTGTCGCAGTTGGGGGTGATACCCTAGAGATTGTTAATGGAACTATTCATATTAACGGAATTGCAGAGGAAATTCCGGAATATGCGCAGTTTAACTATTGGTTTTATTTTAAAAATTATGAAGCTGCAATTCCATTTTCTGATCAGTTTCTTTATGAGAATTACGAAATTTATCCATCTGGAATTCAAAGAGGTGAAATTGAGGTTGGAGATTCGTCGACGGGTTTAAAGAAAGTCAATGTTATGATTATGCCTTGTAGCAACAGAATAGCTGCCGAATTGTCTAGTTTGTCTGGTATAGATAGTGCATCTGTAATTTGGGAACAGAATGGTACTGATGTGGGATATGCTTCAATATTTCCAAATGATATCAGTATCGATTGGACAAAAGATAATTTTGGACCACTATATATACCTAAAGAAGGTGCAACAATTCCGTTAAATGAAGAAAACTATATAGCCTATAAAAGAGCTATTACGGCGTTTGAAGGTAATACACTAGAGAAAGAAGGAGATGCTTATCTGTTAAATGGTTTAGCAGCAACTACATATACCTTTAAGCAAAATTACTATTGGTTAATGGGAGACAATAGACATGGCTCTGCAGATTCTCGTTATTGGGGGTATGTTCCAGAAGATCATGTTGTTGGGACGGCATCCTTTGTTTGGTTCTCTAAAACCACAGAGAAAGGTTGGTTTGACGGAGGCGTTCGGTGGAGCAGAATCTTTTCATTCATCAAGTAGTTAAACAATGAAGGCAGTATTGAGCTCGGTATATTGCGGCAGTATTGAATATTATTCTGTATTAAAAAATGCAGAGGAAGTATTGATAGATTCCCATGAACACTATGCGAAGCAAACTTATCGAAACCGCTGCGAGATTTATGGTGCAAATGGAAAATTAAACTTAACTATTCCTTTGGTGAGAAGAGGGCAGCGAGTTCCAGTTTATGACGCCGAAATTGAAAATAGTCACGAATGGAGGAAGCTACATTGGAGGTCTATTGAGTCTGCATACCGTTCGTCTCCTTATTTCGAATTTTACGAACATTATTTTATTCCAATTTTCGAGAAAGATCACACGCACCTATTTGAGTTAAATCAAGAAATTCAAAACAAAATAATTCAAATTCTGAATTTGGATGTAGTTGTAAAGTTAACAGAATCCTACCAAAAAGAGCATTCCGGTTATACTGATCATAGGGATGCAATTCATCCTAAAATTGCACCCAAAAATAAATTAGCAGATAAAAGGTATATTCAAGTCTTTGAAAGTAAATACGGTTTTATACCAAATTTATCCATCTTGGATTTGTTGTTTAATGAGGGGCCAAATGCAATTAGTTATTTATGATCTTGGTTATTCTCTTTTTGCGTTCTACGTGTATTGTTTATTTCACGGAGATATTTATCTGTCGACCTTTTGAATTGAACTAATTCACTTGAACAACTTATAAATTTTTGTATTGGATCATCTGATTCTGTGTACGATGCATTTAGTATCGTTTCCGCATTCGTTTTCTTTTTGTTTGCATCTTCAAGTAAATAAGTTGTTTTATGTGTATACTCATGAGATTCTATATCTACTAACTTCTTAATGTCGCGATTAAGTGTTTGTAAATTATTTTCTAGCCCTACAATAGCATTAATATAGCCAGTAGTAGCTATGTCATTTGCTTTTTGCATTTCTTTCATTTTTTCTTCCGCATCAGCAATAGTTAATGCTTTTTTCATTGCAGCATCAGCTTTTTCAAATTGTGCATCTATTTTTTTCGAGAAATACGGGTACTTATTTTTGTAATTTGTTATTGTAGTTTTATTCTGTTTCCAAGCAGCTTCTTCATTTTCAACACTTGTGCCGCATGAGAATAAAAGGAGTGTTAGTAGGATAGTAAATGTTTTATACATGATTTTGATGATTAATTACCTAAAACTGTTTTATTAAGCTGTAACGCCCAGTACTTCAACCATTTTCTTGCCAAGATCTGCTGGCGAATCAACAACATGAACACCACATTCTCTAAGGATGGCTTTTTTAGCAGCAGCTGTATCTTCTTCTCCACCAACTATTGCACCTGCATGTCCCATTGTTCTTCCAGCAGGAGCAGTTTCTCCAGCGATAAAAGCTACAACGGGTTTTGTTCCGTTAGCTTTAATCCACTTTCCGGCTTCAGCTTCTAAGTTTCCACCTATTTCACCAATCATAATAATTCCTTCAGTAGCAGGATCTTCCATTAATAATTGAACAGCATCTTTAGTTGTTGTTCCAATAATTGGATCTCCTCCAATTCCAATAGCTGTTGTTTGTCCTAAGCCAGCTTTTGTAATTTGATCTACTGCCTCATACGTAAGTGTTCCTGATTTAGAAACAATTCCAATCGTACCTTCTTTGAAAATAAAACCTGGCATAATTCCAACTTTAGCTTCTCCAGCAGTCATTATACCTGGGCAGTTAGGGCCAATCAATCTACAATCTTTATCTGTAAGATATTCTTTAACAGGAATCATGTCTGCTACAGGAATTCCTTCTGTAATACAAACGATAACTTTAATTCCTCCCTCTGCTGCTTCCATAATAGCGTCAGCTGCAAAC
>Ga0209630_10002235_pt1 | contig 19013 bp, 21 predicted proteins | sample COG_01_FD_184745 | JGI IMG/M metagenome (GOLD analysis project Ga0209630, IMG submission 184745) | Pelagic Microbial community sample from North Sea - COGITO 998_met_01 (SPAdes) (version 2) | ecosystem: Environmental > Aquatic > Marine > Neritic zone/Coastal water | place: Helgoland, sampling... | reverse complement strand
AAATAAATTATTTAATAAATAAATAAATAAATTATTTAATAAATAAATAAATAAATTATTTAATAAATAAATAAATATTTTTTTCTATTAGATATTATAATGGGTAAACATAAAGATAAAAAAAAATCGACTACAAACACAAAATTATTATTTATGGGTATGGGAATTATTGTTGGTATGTTAGTGACTATGGTAATAATATATATTATTATACCAATGATGCAAATGATGTTAACAAAGGATGCATTATTACCTGAACCAAGTGATCCTATTAGTCAATCTATGTCAAATGCTCCTATGCCAAATTCTTCTATGTCAAATGCTCCTATGTCAAATGCTCCTATGCCAAATGCTCCTATGTCAAATGCTTCTATGGCAGGCGGAAGAAGATTATTTAAAAATAGATTCAGATAAGTAAATTATATTACATTTTTTTTTTATATATTTAAGTGACATTATTCTGTTTCTACATCACTATCATTTTCACTACACGATGATATTGTTATTTCAATAGAAGATACATCGCTTAATATTTCTTCGTCTTCTTCATTATCTTCACAATCATCTTGTTCTTCATCATGATTACCTTCTAAATTAGTTTTTTGTTTTTCATCACTTGTAAAATCGGACAATTCACTTAATTCATTCTCATTTGTTTCTGATGAAATTGATATATTATCATCATCATTAATAAACTCTCTATCACTAGTATGTTCAGATAATTCTTCTTCTATTTCATCATCAGTATTTTCTAATGACTCAAATCCTTCAAAACAAAATGCATAAAATGTATTATAATCTTCTATTGTTAAATCAATTATATTATTATTTTCATATTTAATAAAGTATAAATCATTAAAATATAAATCACAGTCGCATGGGGGCGGTAAATCATATTTATTTTCCTCACCAGCATCACCGTTTATACAACCATATAATACATATGTAAAATTATTATAATGCCATTTATTTATTTTAGATATATTTTTATTACTTTTAATAAAATCAATATTATCCTTATTTACTGGTTTTAGATTTCCTTTTTTAGAAATTTTGATTAATAACATATATTAATACATTTAGTAATCTTTAAATATATTATTCCATTTTTTTTTATATTTAATATAATTTATATTAATATTAATAGGACATATATTTTTAATATAATTAAGAATCTTATTTTTACTTATAATATTTAAATAAAATTCAATATTTTTTATAAACCTTATATCAGAATCTTTAAACTTTTTATTAAATCTTATTAATTTATATATATATAATAATGAATATGATTTACAATTAAATGTATCTATATAAATTGTTATATAATTTGATAATAATAATGATTTTTCTATAATTCTATTAATAATATTTTTTATATTTATATAATCAGTTCTATTAAAACTATTGATTGTTATAAGATATAATGTATTACTTTCATATAAATTTATCATTATATAAATTAATAATAAATAAAAATATTTCTAAATAATATGATTGAAAATAAAACTATAAAAAAAACTAATAAATCTAATAGATTAAAAACGAATAAATCTAATAGATTAAAAACGAATAAATCTAATAGATTAAAAACGAATAAATCTAATAGATTAAAAACGAATAAATCTAATAGATTAAAAACGAATAAATCTAATAGATTAAAAACGAATAAATCTAATAGATTAAAAACGAATAAATCTAATAAACTGATAAAATTATCAATTAAGAAATCTAAAAAATCTACTAAATCAAAAATTAAGAAAAAAAAAATAAGTATTAAAAAGTTTATAGATAATTTAAATTTATATGATGATAATAATATATTTAATTAACTTATTAATTTTAATTAATTTATTGTAAGAGATTCTACCTCAACACAAATTTTATCAACACCGCATCCAATATATTTTTCCATATATAATTGATATATTTGGTCATCATCTTCAAATAGTTTATTTTTTAAACAATCTATTAATACTTTATTATAATTATCTAAATCTCTTTTTCTTTTATCCTTAAAATATAAAATAATAGTTAATTTAATTTTTCCATATACCTTTATATAATTATTTAATAATAAATCTACCTGTTTTTTAAATTCTCTACCGTCTTTTGATATTAGTACTTTACCTTGCCAAGTCCTATAATATTTATTTACACTACATGCCATTATTGGTATTTCTATCATAATTATAATATATATATATATATATATGTAAATATATTTTTAAATTATTATTATATTATATAGAATGAATATAAGTTATAAAATTAATATAAGTTATAAAATTATAATACTATGTATAGTTGTATTCTTATTAATAATATTTTTATATATAAAATCGCGTGTAGAAAAAAAAACAATACATCCTAATATATTTAAACAACAACATGGTGGACAAAATACAGATTGTAGATTAAATGAAGTTATGAAACATAATACAAATGATAATAAATGGATTTATATTAATGGAACAATATATGATATAAGTCCTCTTATGGTATTTACGACAATAACTGATACAAATTTATTTAGAAATATTAGTTTAGAAAATGTAAATTCATTTATGAGTTTAATTAAATCTACTGGTTTACAAGATTTACATAAAATTTTGAATTCATATGAAAGTTATAATGCAGAAATAGATAAATATAATGATACATTAAATAAAAGAAATGCAGATGAACCCGGAAGTGTTAAACCAGATGAGTTTTTAAATAAAATAGAGTTTAATGCTTCTTCTGAAGATATTAATAAAAGTTTCTCTAACTTTAAATTATTATTAATAATATCTTTAAAACAATTTAGAATAGGTATAATATGTCCAGGAGGCTTAACAATATAAATAAATAAATAAATGAATAAATAAATAAATAAATAAATAAATAAATAAATAAATAAATAAATAAATAAATAAGTATAAATTATATGAAATATAAAGCATTATGTAATTGTTTATATGTAGACCAATCTAAAATTAATGTATCAAATAAAAAATTATATACTTCTCATGTAGGGACTTGTAGTATTTTATTATTTTCTTATAATAATCTAAACTTTATGGCACATATTGATGCTCTACAAAATAATAGTAATCAAATAATTAAAAAAATAACTACAAATTTCGACCATTCAAAACTTGATAATTTAACTATTTATAAGGGTCCTTGGTGTTATAAGGATTGTATGAGTACAAATATTATTATTAAAAGTTTAAAAAGTCTAAATATATCATATACTTTGTACGAAAAAAAAATAAAATGGTCTAATGATATTTATATTAATAATAATATTATAACTATAATATAATTAAACTATTTTTATTTTTATTAATTTTACTATTTTTTATTATTTTTTATTATTTTTAATAATTCTAAATTTACTAATTCCATATCATATAAATCTTTTTCTAATTGAGAATAATTAGCATTTAGATTATTTAAATCTGATAATGTATCCAAATATTTTTTATTTATATTTATGTAGTTATCTATATTTTTTTTATTTGCAATTTCTAAATTTGTATTACATTTTTCTAAATTTTTATTTTTTTTTAATAAGTTTTTTATAATATCATTATATTCACACTTATCTATTTTTATATTATTTATATAATCTTCATCATGTTCAATAAGTTCATAATCATTAATCATTATATAGTAATATTTTATTATTTTTAAGTATCACTTATTAAATATCTTTTAAAGATATTAATTATATTTTTTTATAATATTCTAATAACTCTTTTGTAATTATTTTTAAATTATTTGCGATTTCTTTACCATTATTAACATTAAATAATATAAATTTTTTAGGACATTCATTAATATTTGTATTTTTTACAAATAGTCCAAAAGTATTTTTTGAAAATATCCAATAGTTTATATTTTGATATATAAATGTATATTTATTAAATGCATTTTCCAAAATAATATCATTTTCACATAAATATAAATTATATTTTATATTTTTTTTTATATAATATAAACTACTTTCTTTTATAGATACTTCATATTTATAATATATTTTAGGATAATTTTTATCTAAAATCTTCTTATTATCATTATTATTATCATTATTATTATCATTATTATTATCATTATTATTATCATTATTATTATCATCGCTATCATCATCGCTATCATCATTATAATAAAATCTAGTTGGCAATGTACCCATAACAATATTACAATTTTAATTTATAAATATTATATATTTAAATAAAATTTATATTAAACTAATTTAAAATCTATTTAATATTGATTTTGATGCATTATATAATGAAGATGAAGAACCTCCTTCTAAACTAGCTTCTTCTATTAATAGTTTTGTGTTGCCTTTTTTTACCTTTTTAGGTTTTTTTGGTTTTTTTGGTTTTTTAGGTTTTTTAGGTTTCTTAGCAGAAGTTTTCTTAGCAGAAGGTTTCTTAGCAGAAGTTTTCTTAGCAGAAGTTTTCTTAGCAGAAGTTTTCTTCTTAGGTGAAGCTTTTTTCTTAGGTGAACGGCTTTCAGTTGAATCTTCATTAGATAAATCAAATGATGTATTACTTAAATTGTTGTTAATATCTAAATTATTATTAGATGTATTAGATAATTCTAGTGAATCACTAAGCATTAGTTGATTATTTACACTATTGTCATTATTGTCATTATTGTCATTATTGTCATTATTATCATCCATCGATGTTTTAGATAAGTCCATATCTTCCATATTAACATCACTATCTAGTATTTGTCCATCTTCATCATTCATTGATGTATCTGATAAATCTTCTGTTTTAATATCATCAACATCATTATCTGATGTTTGTTCATCATTCATAGAATCATCAGATGTATCCGAATTCATATCAGTTTCCATAATTTGACTTGTTTCTAATAAAGAAGTTTGTTCACTATCACATAATTCCTTATAGAAAGAGGAATCGACACTAAATAAATCTACATTAAACCAGTCAATAGCAGGATCAATTATATTCTTACAACTATAATTTTTAATTGCCTTGTTATAGGAACTTTTTAATTTACAAAATGATAAATTTTTATTTATATTTTCTATAAAATTCAATTTAATAGCAGATAATGGTATTAATTTATCGGTAATCTTAATTAATGTCATATTTCTACCATCATTAAATTTTAAAACATGACAATACTCTAAATCAGGAATAAATTTATTTACCGTTTCCTTGAATTCATCACTAATCTCAATATATCTTCCTACAGTAGTCATATTATCGTTACCGTTATCAATTTTGAAATAATCAAAACCTACAAATGGATGTAATTCATGATTAAAAATCTCATCTAATGGAACTTCCCATACAACTACACTATTATTTACATTCATAAATTTATTAGACATTAAATTATGTAGTATTACATCCATTTGATCTTTACTATCAACATATACTATTTCACCTGTTTTTGATAATGAATCGGTAGAAGTTAATATATTATTATTTTTAGATGAGAAATAAATTAATCCTAAAAGTCCAAGTCCAAGTAAACAAATATTATCCATATATAATATATATAGGAAATAATTTTAAAATTAAATTTAATTAATTATTTATTATATTATTTTATTATATTATATTATTTTTTATATTATTTTACTATTTTATTATTTTATTTTTTATATTATTTTATAAAAAAAAATTAATTAAATGATAATTTTATAAATTTAACGACCATATAATCTTCCAGTTGAAGGTCTTGTATTTGATTTTATATAATCTAAATCAACTTTTTTTAAGGGTTCCTCAGGATTATCAGTAGATATTACTATATTTTTAATATTTTTTTTAGTTAAATAATTAACACAATCCTTACAAGGAACTGCATTACATAATGAATATATATCAGAAGGTTTATCATATGTCCATCTTATAACATATAATGTTCCATTTTTTAGTGATATATTTTGAGATAAAAGTTTTTTACATAATCCTTCTTCTGCATGTAAACTAGACATAGACATATCCTCACAACCACCTAATGAAGGAAATTGTGGTCCATATACTTGTTTTTTATTTTTAATAAACCAACATCTAATCTTGTCATACCCGCGTCCCTTTTGCATGACCTTTCCTACAACAGTTAGTCTTAATAATTGTATCATTATTTGGAGGTGTCAACACAATATTTTGGATGTTTTGAGTAACTGAGCACATATTTGATTTATATATATATATATATAATTAAATAATCAATTTTAAATATTTTAAATTATATTAAATTCTTAATATTTATAAAATATATCATATAATATATATATATATGTCTGATTTTTGTATTGGTGATGAAATGAATACATTATGTAATAATGAATTCCAATATGAAGATAGTATGATTATTAGACCACCTAATAAAAAAAATTCTAAATTAGCTCATAAATTTATTTTTATCGATACAGATGATTACGATGTTGAAAATGGTAAGTTTACTGTAGAATTTGATGAAACTATAAAAGATATTGTAGAAATTGAACTTATGAGTTGTCATTTACCTAAAGAAGAGACACCTCCAAGTATTTATGATGATAATAAATACTTATTATTATTTGTAGATAATTTAGATTTAGGTAATTATAAAAAAATATCTAATAATCGTAATGTAAAAGAATGTTTTGCAAGATTGCCTATACTTGGTGCATCTAATAATACCTTTTTTGGTCGTATAAAAAATTTTACAAATGTTTATCAATTTAAACCAATATTACAAAAATTAAATAAACTAGTTATAAGACTTACCAATAAAAGCGGTGTTGGTATTAGCAGTTTTAATGGTTCTGCAAATGATAGTAAACAAACAGTTCAATTAACTTTTGGTATTACCTATCAAACAACTCCAGATTTATTTGATTAATTAAATAAAATAGTATAAATTATTTTTTTTTACTTTTTATTAAAAATAGTAAATCTATTAAATAATCATTTATTTTTTCCATATTTTTATCATAATTATTATTTAATATAAATTCATCTATTTTATTAATATGATTTACTACTTCTATCATAAATTCCGGTACTATTTCTGTATTTTTTTCATTTAATTTAGTATTACTATTATTATTACTATTATTACTATTATTACTATTATTACTATTATTAGTATTATTAGTATTATTACTATTATTATTACTATTATTATTACTATTATTATTACTATTATTATTACTATTATTATTACTATTATTATTACTATTATTATTATCTATATTCATATTTATATTATTATCAGTATTATTATGAATATTGTTATCAATTGTATTTAATAATTCATTTTGATGTTTATTATAACTATTAAGATATGTATCCATATTAATTTGTTTTCGTGTTTTACATTTTTTGGGATCGCATAACATAAATAATGTATTATCTTCGTCCATTAATTGAAACAAATAAAAAATTAATAGAATTTAATTTTAAATTAATAAAGATTTAATGTAAATTAAAAATATATATTTTTATTATAATGACAATTGATTACAAGAAAAAATATTTAAAATATAAATCAAAATATTTACAAGTTAAATCAAAATATATTAAGAATTCAAATCAAAAAAATAAATTTATTGGTGGAAAAACAGACATTGAAAAAAACTTTGATGAATTATTAAGTAAAAATATTATGAATAATACTAGTTTAAATACATATCTCACTAATTCCACTAAAAATAATTTACTATTAATTGTTTATGCTCATTGGTGTGGTCACTGTGTTTCATTTATTAAAGAATCTGGACAACAATTAATAAATCATAAAGAAACAAATAATATTAAATTTATAGATGGTACACAATTAAATGTTGATTTAAAAAATAAATTACAAATTACAGGATTTCCTACAATATTAAAAATTAATAATACTAGTACACAAACTAATATTATTAAAAAAGAATATATTGGAAATAGAAGTGTTAATAGTTTAATTCAATTTTTAAATGAAGCATAATTCAATTTCTAAATAACGCATAATTAAATTTAAAATATTAATCTCTATAAATAGTATCATAAATAATATCAAATATAGTATTAGTTAATGGACCTTTACATTTATATAATTTAGCTATATTTCCTATATATCCTGATTCAGGAAATATTGTATCTAGATTATATACATTAATCATATAGTCTAATATAGTTCTAAATATTAATTCAAAAATACCGCTATAATATAAGAATACAAGTAATAATAGTGTTAAAATAAAATATAATATATATGACATTGTAGGATTCTTGAAAAGTAATACATCAATAAATCCTTTTTGAATGGCATATTGACATATATTCATTTTTCCAAACATTAAGTCTTTTTCATTATATTTAGCATATTCTTCTTGTAAATCTATTCCAAAATTATTAGAACAATAATCATATGAAAGTAAAATCAGTGTTATTATAATAACAAGTAAAGTAATAGTAGTTCTATTATAAAAAAATGGTTTAACTACAAAAGTTCTTTTTTTTTTAATTGTTTCTGGATTATATGTTTCATAAGTTACATTAGCATATTCTAAAATAAATAGTGCACAAGCTAAGGGGTAAAGTATCATATATAATATATAATTTAATTAAAATTGATTAAAATTATATTTTTTTAACAATGTATTTAAATGGAGGACAAATAATTTTTAATAAATTAATTCAACATAATACACAAAATGTATTTATGTATTCAGGAGGAGCAATTATGAACCTAATTGATTGTTTTTATAATCAAAATAAAATTAATTATTTTATAAATACACATGAACAACATTTAGGACATTCTGCCACAGGATATGCGCGTTCTACAGGAAAACCAGGTATTTGTATAGTTACATCTGGTCCGGGTATTACAAATATGATTACACCAATGTTAGACGCTCAAAATGATAGTTGTCCTTTAATTGTATTTTCAGGAAATGTTCCAAAAAAAAATATGGGTACAAATGCATTTCAAGAAGCACCTGCTATTAATATTACCAAACCATTTACTAAATGGAGTTATTGTTTAGAAAATATTGATGAATTAGAAGATGTATGTGATATGGCATTTTATATTAGTCAAAATGGTAAAAAAGGAGTAGTACATTTAGACTTACCTAAGTGTATTTTATCAGATAAAAAAAAATTTAAAATGCATTCATTTAGACATAAAATTAATTTTAATAATTATAAAAATATTAGTAAATCAAAATATTACAATGTTTTTAAAAATATTAATACAAATATTATTAATAATAAAACTAATAATGAAACTAATAATAAAACTAATAATGAAACTAATAATAAAACTAATAATGAAACTAATAATATACTAAATATTAATGAAAATAAGAAAGTTAAAAATAGGTCAACTATTAAAAAGATTATTAATGTAATTAATAATTCAAAAAAACCAGTATTTTATGTTGGACAAGGTTGTAATGATTATGCAAGTGAACTAAGAACACTTGTAAATAAATCAAATATTCCAATTACAACTACCATTCATGCAATGGGTGTTTACAATGAAACAAAACCATTGTCATTAAAATTTTTAGGTATGCATGGAAGTGTATATGCTAATAAATCCATTCAAGAGTCTGATTGTATTATTGCTTTAGGTTCCCGTTTTGATGATAGAACTACTGGTAATTTGGATTTATATGCTCCACAAGCAAAAAAAGCTTATATTGAAAAAAGAGGTGGAATTATTCATTGTAATATAAATAATAATGAAATAGGTAATATTGTTAATACACATTATAATATTAATGCAGATTGTGGCGATTTTATTAAAATAATTAATGATAAAATTATTTATAAAGAAAGAAATGATTGGTTATTACAAATTGAAGATTGGAAAAAAACATATCCATTTACTTATGATGATAATAGTAAATTATTAACACAAGATGTATTAAAAATGTTAAACGAACATTTAATAAATAAAGAGAAATTCCTATTTACAAGTGGTGTAGGTAATCATCAAATGATGGCAGCACAATTTATTGATTGGACACATCCACGTAGTTTTATTAGTAGTGGTTCATTAGGAGTCATGGGTTTTGGATTACCTGCCGCAATTGGTGTAGCTATTGGTAATCCAGATAAAACTGTAATAGATATTGATGGTGATGGTTCATTTTTAATGACACTAAGTGATATGAAAACAGCACGTCAATATAATTTAAAAAATTTAAAAGTATTACTACTAAATAATAAAAAATTAGGAATGGTTGATACATGGGAAAAATTATTTTATAATAATAGAATCACTGCTACTGACAATAAACATGCTCCAGTATTTTATGATGTTGCTAAAACTTTTGGTTTTAATGTATTAAAATGTGATAATAAGAAAGATTTAAATAAAACTATTAGAGAATTTATTAGAACACCCGGACCATTACTATGTGAATTTAATGTTGGTTCAACTGAATGTTTTCCTTTAGTAGCACCGGGTAAGGCATTAGATGATGTAATCTTAAGTAATAATAATATTAATATGGAAAATATGGAAGCGCCTTCATAATGTAATAAATTAAAAGTTTAAAAAATAAAAAAAATATATTATAATTTATAAATATGGAAGATTACCAAAAGTGTTTAATATTATTAAGTTTAATTATTATGTATTTTTATTATATTAATAATAGAAAAGAAACATTTGAAAATCTAGATTCATTTATTAAATCTACTAATAATGGACAATGGAACTTTTCATCATATAATCCTTATCAAAATTTAAATGAATATACAGATTCATTTATATTATTATATAGTAGCAGTGATACTCCAACAGATGGTATGGGTCAAAAAGAATTATTAAAATATAATAAAGAACAATTAGAAGATTTTCAGAATTCATCTGATTTTGAAAATGAAATAAAAAAATTATTAAACACATACAATAATTCTGATAATACAATTAAAAATATTGAAAAACAGTTTAGAAAATTAGGAATAGAGTATGTTTATACAGTTCCACTAACAACTGCATACGATAAATTAAACTACATTAAGAATAAAACTCGACTTAAAACATCAATAAATAATTTTTTGATTAAGGATTTAAAAAAATATGTGATTGAAAAATATATTGAACCTAAGTCAATTACTAATCAAATAGATACAGATAATTCAATTGTAGTAAAACTAGAATATAAATTATTAAATGCTAATTCTATTACAAATACTTTAAGTAATTTTACTGATTATAAAATAAATATATTAAAAAAAATTAAAAAATATTTAAAATTTGATATTATTAATAATGGAACTAACTATGATGATACAAATAAAAAGATAAATATATATTTCAAAATTATTAATTATGACAATAATCAAAATATAGTAGCAATTATTAATGATAAACTAGAAAAATTATATAAAATCTTGTTTACTGATATATTAAATACAAATGATGACAAAAATATTTTACAAAAAATAAATCCAGAACTACTCACTGATTCTGAAAAAACTTTAATATATATTTCATTATATGGTTATGATACTGATTTAAAAATTAATAATATTGATATATCCCCAAATTGTAGTGTTCCAAATGGTAAAAAAACAATATTAAATAGATATGAAATAAATGAAAGAGTAACATTAAGTGATCAACCATTCAAGACGGTTACTTTAAAAGAAAGAAAACAATCTATAATTGATAGTATTAGAACAGATAATTATCCAAATATGGTAAGAGCAAATGATGTAAAAGTTGCTAACTATAAACCTGTAGCGAAAGATACAAGGTCTGAAACTACATCAGGCAATTATCAATATGGATATAATTGTAATGTTTATGATATAAAATATAATTTAAATGGTAATAACAAATATATACTTGATATTTATGATACTTATAATCATTTTGATAGTACAAAACCAACTGATGGAATAACAGCATTTAAGTATAAATATATACGTTCTGATCCAAATGCAGTTGCCGGTGATCTTGATACGTTTCATACCTCATATGGTATCTTAAATTCAGGTAATGATAATACTAATTATGATGAAACTGTTTCTAGTGAATCACCAGATAAAAGACAAACTAATTTTAATCTTAATTTTAAAATAGAAGATACTTCAACAGATGATAATGATTGTAATTCACAGAGTGTGGATACAACAAGTAGTCAAATAAAAACACAATTACAAAATTTAAATAATATTAAAGGATTAGATAAAAAAGCAAAAGATAATGTAAAAGCTATATTATATGCTAATTTAAGTTTAGAAGAATTTAAAAATCACATTAATACAGATTTAAAAAATAAAAATAAATTAATTAAATTAAGAACTCTCGGTAAAGCTTTTAAATTTTTAGATGGAATTAAAACATTAGAATCATTAACAATTTCTATATTTGGTATTTTAAAACAAGAAATAGAAAGTAGTTTAAATATTACAGAAGATAAATTAGTTGGTGCTGTATATTATATTATTGAAAAACATATTAGAGAAAATAATAATGAGTTTTTCTTAAAAGAAAAACTTTTATTTAATAATGAATTACTTCAAGATCGTTCAATTATAATACAATCATATATTCCTGAAACACCAAATAGTGAAATAGAAAAATTATTTTTTATGACAACACAAGAAAAAGTAGATTATTTTGATAAAGATACTACTATTAATGCTATTGAGTTAGAAGTTAAATTAATAGAGAAAATGAGAACTAGTGAATTAGAAAATTATTTTAAAGAAATAAATAATAATGCAATTAATAATAATTTAGAAAAAGATGTAAATGACCGTCTTAAAGCAATTATTACAACAAACTCAAATAATATTACAAGAATTCATAAAAAATTAAATAATTTAGCTGGCGGAGTCAAAAAAATTAGTGGTGGTAATCTTGATTTGAGTTCAGTTACCTTAATAAATATTCCTTCAATAACTTCAATAACTTCAGATGGAACTATTCTTCAATTTAGTCAAGGTAGTCTAGAAAATATTAAAAGTAATGATATTGTATATTTTAATAAAGACATTAGCCTCACTGCCTCGGATAGTCTTGCTAAATATACACCTGTAAGAATAATAAGAGTTATTGATGAAACATTAAAATTTAAATTACAAAATATTGATGACCCAAGCGATTTAACTTTTTATCCTGATATCAGTTTAACTAATACAGAAATTTATAAAATTAATTCTTATTCACCAAGTACAAATGTTGATGGATTATTATTAAATAATTACAATAATATGTCATTAAAAGAAGTAACATCTAATTTAAATCATATAGCATATTATAAAAATAAACTTTATATAATAGGTAACTCTGGTTATTTTACTGTTTATGATTTAAGTAAAAATACCAATAAGACACCAATACTATATGAATCATCTACCACACTCAAAATGTTGAAAATATATGAAAATTTAAATTTTATACATATTACAAAAAATGGACAGTGTGCTATTGTAGGAAATAATGGTACAATAATTTATAATAGTGACTTGAATACAAGAGGTGAAGTTTTTATACCTTATATAAAAAATACTGATCAAAATTTTAAAGAATGTTTACTACATAATAATAATTTATATTTTATTACAAATACTGATATATATAGTTTAAGTACAGTATCATCATTAGGTAATGCACTGCAATCTTCACAAATAAGTGTAACACCAGCTGGTTTTAGTTCTTTTGAAAATTTATTTATAGATCTTAAAAATACAGATAATATATATTGTTTTAGTACTAAAACAGGAAGTAGTACTAAAACAAAAAATTTAATTGAAATTACACCTACAACAGATAGTGCTGCTACTGCTGCTACTGCAACAGGATTCACTAATAAATATAGTGAATTTATGAGTTATAACGCAGATATATTTATTAAATATAATTCGCATACAAATATAATTTACAATGATAATTTTATAAGAAATAAAATAAATTTTGATATAATAACAAGTACTTTAGAAAATACTGAATCGGCGTTATTATCAGTAAATCCAGCACCAAATTGTAAAAGAGTAAATTCATTTAATATTAATACTAATGATAAACTTAGTAGTGTATTTATAAACAATGTAAATATAGGTGGAATAAGTGATAAACTAGTTTATTATAGTTTTAATAATAATAACCAGTCTAATTACTATAGTATAAATATTAACGCTAATTCTAATTATAATATAGAAAAAGGTAAATTATATTGCTTACCAAATATTAATGATTCATATTCAAATATATTTCATTATGGTTCTGCAGGACAAATTATAAATTATAATATAAATAATTTAAATAAAAATGATATAATAATAGAAGGTAATAATGTTATATTAAGTGGTTATGATAATAGTAATAATGCAGTGTTTACATTTAATACTAGTAGTGTTTCTAAAACATTTAATATAATATATTCGGACAGCTCAGGTGAAAATGAATCTACTATAAGATTAAGTGGTAATCAAAATTCATACATTTATGGAGATAATAAAAGAATTATAAGATATAATGATTACGAACCAGATATAAGTAATTATGAAATAAGGGTATTTAGTATTGTAAACGAAAACTATGTAATTAGACCATTAATAACAAATAGTGAAACTAATAAGGCATTTAATTTATTATCAAATACAATAAATATAGAAATAAATAAATATACAGAAATAAATAAAAATGAGTTTGTATCTGTTGCATTATTTGTAAATGACAAATTTAAAATATGGTTAAGACCTGAAACTGATAGTGATTTTAATTCATATATACATAAATTAAGTTTTAATAATAATACTACAAATAAATTTGTGGTTTATGTAAATGGTTTTAAAAAGGATTCATATATACTAAACACACCAGTAACAGAGTCTTCTGAAATTGCAGCAATATTATATAATGGTGAAAATATTTATAGTAATAATTCTATAGATATTACAGATATAGTAGGTGATTCAATAACTCTTTTAGTAGTTCCTGTATCACAAACGGCTTCTGTATTTTATAATAAATCTATTTCTAGTACTAAAGAAATAACTAATATTGATAAAAATGCTAAAAGCATAACAATTGGTATTAAAAATAATGATTTATTTAAATCACATAGAATCACGATAGTTTCAAGTAATACGGTTTATACAAATTTAAGAGACTATGAAATAAGTTACTTGTTAGATATTAATGTAAATAAAGCTTATAATTATTTAAGAAAAGTAAAAAAACCAGATTTGACTACAAGATATTTACTTGAAAAATATAGAACTGCAGTTGAAGATGATATTCAAATATATTTAGCATTAATTAAAAATGAAACCGACCGGAACAACGTACAAAATAGACTAATAAATGCATTTACCGATAGTGAAAGAAGTGATTATATAAAAAAATATTTAGATAGTAATTTTGCTTATAATATACCTGAAAATACATCTAGTGACAAAATAGTAGAAGAAAAACAATCTGAGCAAGAACAATTATTAAAAAGTTTAAAAATCAAATTAGATAAAATGAAAATAGAAAAAGAAATATTATCAAATCAATACAAAATAGAACAAAGAAATAGAATGTTTGAAAGTTTAGATGCAGATAAATTAGTGAAAAAAGATGATATTGATAAATTAGAAACAGAAATAATAGATATTGATAAAATAATTAAAGAGTCTGAAACTAAAACAACTAAATCAAAATCATTTTTAGATAAATTATTAGGATTTTTTACAAGTGAAGAAAAAGAAGATTTTACATTAATAGAAAAAGTAACCGAAGCAGATAAACAAACAATAATAGAAAAGAAAAAAGAATTAGAAAAACAAATAGAAGAAATGGATGAATTGAATGAAGAAGAAATTTCAAAAAAACAAAAAGCTAATGAAGATAAGATTAAAAAAATGGAAGAAGAATATAATGTAAATCTGGAAAAATTAAAATTAGAAAATAAAGTTAAATTAGAACGTGCAAGAAGTAAATTTAAAAAATCTATGCAAGATGGTGAAACTGATATTGTAAATACAAAAATGAATGATGATTTAGAAATTAAAAAAGATATTATACAAAATGAAAAAATAAATTTAGAAATGGATAAATTATTTAATGTACAAAAGAATTTAATTAAAAAACAAAAATCATTATTAAAAATTATAAAACCACAAATAGGAATACTCGAAGAGATCAATAAAAAAAATGAAGATGAAAAAGTGCAAGGTGATATAAAAGCACAAGGAGAAGCAGATAAACTAAAAGCAGATAAACTAAAAGTAGATAAACTAAAAGCAGATAAAGCAAAACAAGAAAAAATATTACAAGAAAGTATAATACAATCTGAAGAAAATTATGAAAAAATAAATATTGCTAATGAACCCGATATTGAAGAAACAAAAAATCTTATTAAGGATTTATCAACACAAAAAGTAAAAAAGGAAAAAAACAATATAAAAACTGATATATTAGAAGAATTAGATAAGGAAATTAAAAAAGAAAAAGAAGTTAAAAAGGGTAAAAAACCGTGTGTAAGTTTTATTGATTGTTATTTTAAGGGATTGGATGATAGTTTTTATACATCATATAAAAAAGAAAATACATTTATTAAAGATGCATCATTACCAAAAACAAAGAAACCAACTTGTAAACCAAAAAAGGATTGTGATGTATGTTATTTAGAAACAAATGGAGTTCCTAATTCTATAAAATATAATAACAGTAAAACAAATAATGGTTTAGATTTAACTATTAAAGGAAATACTAGTGCACATTTCTTAAATGATTATGATGAATTGCCAGATTGTCCATTTGATTCATGTATGAGTTGTGAAAATGTAAATAATTATAGTTTATTTAATAATAAGACTTTTAATGATAAATTAATTAAAAAATACACTAAAAATTAAGTGTTTTTCCTGTAAAATATTTAACTATCATATTAATAAATGATGTTAAGAAACCATATATTATTAATATATTATATAAGATTATATATAATATATATATAAATGGTCTAATTAATAATAAACCCATTGCTGGAAAACTAGTCATCAAAAATCCCGAATGAATAATAAACACCAATTGACTTATTGGTATAATATTAAATGACAATTTATCGCGTATTTTATTAAAAAAAGTTTGTATTAATATTATTATTACTATTTCTATTAGAAATACTGTAATTGCTAATGATAATATAAAATGTGGTATAATAAAATTTCTCATAGGCATAAAACTATCTGGTTCTACACCAAATAAATAATTAAAAATATTATATATACCATTAGATATTTTACCCATAATATATAATATATAATAATTTATTTATAGAAAAATAATGTAAATAATATATGTCATTTGTATCGGGTCAAGATTGGGAACCTGTTATTTTAAAAAAAACAAATACAACTAATAAGAGTAATACAAATATTAAAATAAATAATGATTCTATAATAGATGATGAAATTAAACCAACAGTATCTTTATCTAATTCATTATTAATTCAAAAAGCTCGTATGGTAAAAAAAATGAGTCAAAAAGAATTAGCACAAAAATTAAATATTGATAGTAAAATAATACAAACATATGAATCCGGTAAAGCTATTCCTGAACATAAAGTTATGATTAAATTAGAAAAAATATTAAATATTAAATTAAATAAAAAAAAGAGTCAATAATAAATAATAAAAACAATCAATTATTTAAATTTCTTCATTTTCAATATTAACTACCCTAACATCTTGTGAAAAATTATATAATTCATTAGGTTCATCTATAATATTACTTTCCAATGAATTTAAAAATAAATTTTCATCAAAATTAAATTTATTTGTATCATTGTCATTATTATTTTTTTCATTTATATTGTTAATACATATTTTTTCACTTAATATAGATTCATTATTATCTTTTTTTTTTGTATAATCTTTATTTGTTTCATCTTCTTTATTTGTTTCATCTTCTTTATTTGTTTGATCTTGTTTATTTGTTTGTTCTTCTTTATTTGTTTCATCTTCTTTATTTGTTTTATGTTTATGTGTTTCTATTATATCAACTAAACTATTATTAAATTCTGTTTCTGTCTCCGTTTCAAAATTAGTTTCTAAATAGTCTTTTAATATGGATTTAATAGGTAATAAGCGTCTAATAACTTCTTCAATAGAAACTTTTACAATACTATTTATTTGTCTTTTATTTTTTTGAATTTCTAATTTACTAATATTTTCATTAAATAAATATGTGCTTGCCCAGAACTCTTCTGCTATATGTATATAGCATTTATGAATAAAATTTTCTAATTTTGGTACTTTTACATTAATTTCTTTTTTTTTATTTTTAATAGAACATAACAATCTCATATTACTAATGAATACAGATGTAATCAAGTCTTCTATATATGGTATGCTTTTTTTTATTCTTTCTGTTTCCGAGTTTACAATAGTATTATTCCAATAAGGTATATCTGCAAGTATTTGTTGAAAAAATACTAGAACTTCATTATTTTTTTTATTATTTTTACAATTACTATATAATGAATATATACCCTTGATTAATTCACTAGATAAGTCATTAATAAGATATATAGAGAATTCTTTTCTTTTATCAACTAATAAATTTAAATAATCCATTATTATATAATATATATTAAATACAAAAAATCTTATTTTTTTTATGCATATTAAATTTATTTTTGTATAAAAAATTTATTTTAAAATATAATCTATTATTATTATAATGGATAGTATAACAATATCATTTTCTGACATTGTATACAATAATTTTTTCTTAGCTTTAATAACAAGTTTATTATCAATATTTTTATTATTTATCGATAGATGTATTTTTATAAAAAAAAATAATTATATAACATATATTAAAATATTCTTATTAGTATTTATATCAACTTATTTAGTACTATTATTTAAGGACACACAAACAAATAGTAATAATATAATAGATTTAGATATAGAAGAATCACCATTTGATAAAAAATAAATTAATAAATTAATAAATAAATAAATTAATAAGTTAATTTAAACTATTTAAAAAAAAATATATAATATATATATATATATATATAAATAAAT
>Ga0209630_10002233_pt1 | contig 19024 bp, 20 predicted proteins | sample COG_01_FD_184745 | JGI IMG/M metagenome (GOLD analysis project Ga0209630, IMG submission 184745) | Pelagic Microbial community sample from North Sea - COGITO 998_met_01 (SPAdes) (version 2) | ecosystem: Environmental > Aquatic > Marine > Neritic zone/Coastal water | place: Helgoland, sampling... | reverse complement strand
CTAAAACTATTAATATTCCTGATACAGTTGGTTATACAACTCCTTCAGAATTCACAAAAATTATTACAACTTTAAAAAACAAAGTTCCAAATATTGATAAAGCAATTTTATCAGTCCATTGTCATAATGATTTGGGTTTAGCTGTAGCAAATTCATTAGCAGGTGTTTCTGCTGGAGCAAGACAAGTAGAGTGCACAATTAATGGAATTGGTGAAAGAGCAGGAAACGCGGCACTAGAAGAAATCGTAATGGCAATTAGAACCAGAAATGATTTGATGCCTTACACAACTGGAATTAAAACTGAACTATTAAGCAAAGCCTCAAAAATTGTATCAAATGCTACATTCCCTGTTCAGTTTAATAAAGCTATTGTAGGAAAAAACGCTTTTGCACATGAAGCTGGCATTCATCAAGATGGAATGCTTAAAAATAGAGAAACATATGAAATTATGACTCCTGAAAGTGTAGGAGTAAAAAAAACCTCTTTGGTAATGGGAAAACATTCTGGAAGACATGCTTTTAAAGAAAAATTATCTGATCTTGGATATGTAGATGTTACTGACGATGTAATACAAACAGCTTTTGGAAAATTTAAAATTCTAGCTGATAAAAAAAAACATGTTTATGATGATGACATTGCGGCATTAGTAGATGATAGTATGGTTTTAGAAAAAAATGTTATTAATTTAAAATCCTTAAAAGTTTTTGCTGGAACGGGAGAACCTCAAAAAGCAGAAATGACTCTTGATGTTTATGGAGAAGTTAAAGAAACCTCAGAAACAGGTGATGGACCAGTAGATGCGATTTTTAAATGTATTAAAGTTTTATATCCCCACGATGTCAAACTTTTATTGTATCAAGTGCATGCAGTAACTGAAGGAACAGATGCCCAAGCAACAGTAAGTGTTCGAATTGAGGAAAACGGCAAAACAACAGTTGGACAGTCAGCAGATACAGATACATTAGTTGCTTCAGCAAATGCTTATCTGAGTGCATTGAATAAAATGATAATTAAAAGAGATAAAATTGCTCCTTCAATCGAGCAAAAAAAAGAGAAAGTAAGAGGGATTTAAATGGGAATATTCGATAAAATGAAAAAAGTTTGGAGCCAAGATATGGCTATTGATTTAGGAACAGCAAATACACTTGTGGTAGTCAGGGGACAAGGTGTTGTTTTAAATGAACCATCAGTTGTTGCCATTGTAGATCAAGGTGGCAAAAAACAAGTTTTAGCAGTAGGCGATGAAGCAAAAACTATGCTTGGAAGAACACCGGGAAATATTCAAGCAATTAGACCATTAAGAGATGGTGTTATTGCAGATTTTATAGTTACTGAAGAGATGATTAAACATTTCATTAAAAAAGTTCACAAAGGAAGCACTTTTGCAAATCCAAGAATTTTAATTTGTGTCCCAACTGGATCGACTCCGGTAGAGAGAAAAGCTATTCAAGATAGTGCATTAGCTGCTGGTGCAAGAAGAGTTCAATTAATCGAAGAACCAATTGCAGCAGCTATAGGAGCTGGCCTACCAATTTCAGAAGCAACAGGATCCATGGTTGTTGATATTGGTGGAGGAACTAGTGAAATTGCAGTCATGTCACTTGGTGGTTTAGTTTATTCAAAATCATTAAGAGTTGCAGGAGATGCAATGGATGGAGCTATGGTCAATTATATGAGAAAAGAATATAATTTAATGATAGGCGATAGCACGGCTGAAAAAATTAAAAAAGAAATAGGTACAGCTATTCCTTCAAACAGCAACACATATGCTGTTAAAGGAAGAGATCTAAGATCTGGAACACCAAAAGAAGTAAATATTACAGAGGAAGATACAGCAGAAGCTTTAAATGGTATTTTAAAAGATATGGTTAATGGAATTAAAGACGCATTAGAGAGTACTCCACCAGAACTATCTGCGGATTTAGTAGACATGGGTTTAACTCTTACTGGTGGTGGAGCTTTATTGAAGAATATAGACAAACGTTTTTCAAAAGAAACTGGTTTACCAGTTCATATTGCTGATGATCCTTTGTCGTGCGTTGCGATTGGAACTGGAAAAGCTTTAGATCAAGAACAAACTTTCTCTACTATGCTTACTGAATATTAAAAGCAATGGCAGCAAGCAGAGATGATTTTATAATTGCAATCCGATCTGCTTTTTTAAAAAAAAGTACTCAACAAAAGTTTTCTTTATTAACATTATTATTTATTTCGATATTTACAATTCTTTTATCTAGTTTTGATTTTAAAGTTGTAAGGCTCATCAAGACTGGTATAAATGAAATAGTATACAGGTCATCATTTGTTGTTTCAATTCCTGAAAATTTTATCAAAAATACATTTTTAGAAATTGTAGACTACTCAACTTTTTTTAATGATTATTTAAAAAATAAAGATGAATTAAACGAATTAAAATCCTCAAAAATTTCTAGTGAAATTATTGAATATGAAAATAAAGAATTAAAAGAATTAATTAATGATTATATCTCAAGCTCAGATAAGATATTAGCGAAAATCATTGTTGATCACAATAGTCCATTTTTAAAAAGTATAATTATAAATAAAGGGAGTAAGGATAATATTAAAATTGGAACAAATATATATGATCAATCATATTTAGTAGGAAGAGTAATAGAAGTTAATTTTAAAACATCTAGAGTACTATTATTGTCTGATTTAAATTCAAACATACCAGTAACAATAGCACCACAAAATATACAAGCTATAATTACAGGTACTGGCGGCAACTATGGTGAAATAAAATATATTAAAGACACATCTATAGATAAGTTTACAAAAGAAAGTATTATTTATTCCTCCGGAACAGGAGCACTTTTTAAAAGTGGGACTCCAATAGGAAAAATTAAAGATACAACAAACCAATCAAGTGATAAATTTATTATTGAATTTTTTAGTGACTTTTCTCAACTTAAATATGTATTTGCTGAGGTTATAACAAAGACTGAAATTGAAAATAAAAGTTTAGACACTTCAACTCAAGGCGAAACCCCATCAATTACCCCAATGAGTGCCAAAATTAAAATTTTAGAGGATGAATTAAAAATTGTTGAAGATATCAATCTCAAATTTAAAGGTGAAAATGATCATCTTAAAATAAAGATCAATGATTTGAATAATCAAATCTTCGATTTTAAAAATGAAATTTTATCTCAAAAAGAAAAAATAGCACAATTCAATTTTGATAAAAAGGAAACAGAATTTTTAAAGATGAATTTATATTATGGTCATAAATGTAGAAGATCTTTTTTTAACACTAAAGGTTTTACTATAGGTACTAATGATTATAAAAAATGTGTATTGAACAAAGGAAGAAAAAATTAATGGTAAAATTAAATTCAAGAAATCCACTAAATAAGTTTTATTCATGGCTTCCAATTAGTTTATTGATTATTTCAGTATTAAATGAATTCGATTTTAATTATTTACAATTAGATTATTTTTCTTTTAATTTTCCTTTTATTTTAGTTTTCTTTTTTACATTAAAAGATTTTAAATATTTTGATTATTTTGTAGTATTTCTATCTGGATTAATTAATGACACTGTTGTCGGTTTGCCACTTGGCATAAGCAGCTTATCTTATATGTTAATTTGTATTGCCACATCTTATTTTAGAAATATTACAATTAGGCCAAATCAAATAAAAGATTGGTTTTATTTTTTATTTATTATCAGTTTAATTAATTCGATTAATTATACAATTTTGATTTTGTTTTTTTCCTATACTTTAATTTTAATGGATTATTTGGTTAATACTTTTTTTACGTTTTTATTTTATATAATTTTTGTGTCAATTTTTAAAATTTATCTAAAAGGTGTTAATGATTAGCTCATCAAGTGAAAATGTAACAAAACTCAATTCGATAAATCGAAGAATGTTTATCACCGGGTCATTGAAAATTTTTATAATGATTGGTCTAATAAGCAGATTATTTTTTTTACAAGTAAAAGAAAATAAAAAATATTTAACACTTTCAGATAAAAACAGAATACGAGAATGGAAACTAGCTCCAGTAAGAGGAGAATTTCATGATTATTTTGGAAATATAATTGCTGGTAATTTTGAAGCGTATCAACTTCATATTATTCCTGAACAAGTTGAGGATTTTAGGTATGTAATTTATAGAGTAAAAGATCTATTGGAGTTATCTGATAAAGAGTTTTCAAAAATATTAAAAAAGAAAAATGAAATAAAACCATGGGAAACATTAATTGTATCAGATAATCTAAATTGGAAAAAATTTTCAAAAGTAAACAACTATCTATATGATTTAAATGGAGTAAAACCTGTTATATCAATTTCAAGAAATTATCCTTACAAAGATAATTTTACTCATGTATTAGGATATGTCAGTCAAGCTAATGAAATTGATATTGAAAAAAATGATATAATTAAGAAAAACTTTGTTCCAGGACTTAAAGTAGGAAAAGTAGGTTTGGAAAAATCCTTTGAAGAAAAACTAATAGGCACTAATGATATTGAAAGGTATGAGGTCAATGCTTATGGCAGAAGAATTAGTCAGTTAGAATTTCAAAAAGGTCAAAAAGGTAAAACTCTCAGATTAACAATAGACACTGAAGTTCAACAATTAGCCAATGAATTATTAAAAGATAAGGCTGGATCAATATGTGTAATGGATATCTACACTGGCGCAATTATTGCGATGCATTCTTCGCCATCATTTGATCCAAACCTGTTTGTTTTTGGAATAAGTCAAGATGATTGGCAAATAATTCGTAATGATCCAATGAAACCATTAGTTAATAAAACATTACAAGGAAATTATTCTCCTGGATCAACTATTAAACCAATTGTAGCTTTGTCAGCTTTAGAGAATGGAATTATTAACACTAACTTTACTGTTAAATGTACGGGCAAGACAGAAATGTATGGTCAAACTTACCATTGCTGGAAAAAGAAGGGACATGGATTTGTTAGCCTTAGAAATGCGATGAAACAATCTTGTGACACTTATTTTTACGAAATAGCGCGTAAGCTAGGAGTAGATAAGTTAAGTGAAACAGCAAAAAAATTTGGACTAGGTAAAGAAGTTTTTGGAGACTTATTTAGTATTGAAAAAAAGGGTTTAGTTCCAAATACTCAATGGAAAAAAAATACCCTTGGAAAAGGTTGGCTTCTTGGTGAGACTATGATTACTGGGATTGGTCAAGGATATATTCAAACAACACCTATTCAATTATGTTTGATGACTGCACAAATTGCTAATGGGGGTTATAAAATATATCCTAAACTTACTGTTGATGGTGAAAATAAAAATCAACCTGATGATAAATTTAAACCTTTGTATCAAGACTCTAAAAATATTAGAATTGTTCAAGATGCAATGTTTGGTTCAACAAATGAAGTTATGGGCACTTCTTATCGTTCAAGAATTAATGATCCAAAATACCAATTTGCAGGTAAAACTGGAACATCACAGGTTAAAAAAATTACTGAGAAGGATAGAGAATTAGATTTAAAAACATTTGAAATTCCTTATGAGGAAAGAGATCACGCTTTATATATAGCTTTTGGTCCTTATAAAAATCCAAGGTATGCCCTAAGTATATTAGTAGAACATGGAGGAAATGGAAGCACTACTGCGGCTCCGATGGCAAAAGAATTATTTAAAATGATAATTGATCGACATCAAAAAAGAGATGCAATTAATAATAAAAGATATTTGGAAATTTAAATGTATCAACATACTAGATTAACAAATAACAGTTTTGGATTTTTTCAAAAATTTAAAAATTTTGATTATATTTTGCTAGCATGTATCGTGTTGTTAGGTTTTATCAGTCTTGCAACCATGTACTCTACAGATGGAGGTAAAATATTATTCCATACCAAAAGTCATTTTTTTAAATTAATTATTTTTACAATAATGATGTTAATAATTTCTTTCATAAATATAAAATTTTGGTTTTTATTTGGTTATCTTTTTTATGTTGTAGTAATAGCTCTTTTAGTTTGGACATATTTATTTGGTATTCAGTCATCTGGATCCCAAAGATGGATAAATTTATATTTCTTAAATCTTCAACCATCAGAATTAATGAAAATTTGTATTATTCTTTGTTTGGCAAAATATTTCCATAGAATGAAGTTAGAACATGTGAACTCAGTTTATACAATTCTAACCTCATTGATAATCATATTATTACCAATGGGATTAGTAATCGTTCAGCCTGATTTAGGAACATCACTGTTAATTGCAATCAGTGGAATAGCTGTTTTATGGTTTGCTGGAATTAATCATAAATATTTTATTTATACTATGTTAAGTTTTTTGATCTCTTTACCATTTATAATATCGTTTTTAAAACCTTATCAAAAATTAAGAGTTTTAACTTTTTTAAACCCTGATAGAGATCCACTTGGAGCTGGTTATCAAATTATTCAATCTAAAATTGCTGTTGGTTCAGGTGGAATTTTTGGTAAAGGTTTTTTAAAAGGTACTCAAAGCTACTTAGAGTTTCTACCAGAAAAACATACTGATTTTATTTTTACACTTTTTTCAGAGGAGTTTGGATTTATAGGGTCAGCCTTCCTTCTTATAATTTATGCTATAATTATTTATCGTATTATTGTTATTGGTGCTGTATCGAGGAGTTATTTTGCAAAAATATTTTGCTTTGGTTTTGGATCTTCAATTTTTGTCTACATAACAATCAATATGAGTATGGTTTTAGGGCTACTTCCAATAGTTGGTTCTCCGTTACCTATTATGTCATATGGAGGATCTTCAATGTTGGCAACAATGATTGGTTTTGGTGTTGTAATGAGTGCAAAAGTTCATAGCCAACAAGTAATTGCCTAAGTATAATTTGTCGCTTAAATTATTCTAAAAATTAATTGTATACATTTTTATGAGTGAAATTTTTAAAATAGGTGTCGTTGGTGCAGGTATTCAAGGAATTTCAAATGCCTTATTTCTTCAAAAAAAAGGTTTTGATGTAACGATATTTGATAAAGACGAGCCTGGTAGTCCAGCTGCATCTTATGGAAATGCGGGCCATTTTTCTCCTTATGCCTCACTATCATTAAATAGGACTGACATACTTGCAGATGTTCCTGCAATGCTATTAAGTTCAACTGGTCCTCTAGCACTAAAATGGAACTATGTTCCAAAAATGATACCATGGTTTATAAAATTTATCTTAAATACAAGTAAAAATAAAATGATGCATACAGCTAGAAATATGCATCAAATTTTAGATCTGGCTTTACCTGCTTACGATGAATTGTTTGACGAAATTGATTTAGAGGGTTTGGTTGAAAATAAGGGGATCCTTTATATTTGGAATGATAAAGATTTAAAAAGTCGTGAATTAGAAATTAGAGTAAGAGATGAGTTAGGTGTTAAACAACAATTAGTTAATAAGCATGAAATTCATGATTTAGAACCTCATATTAAAAAGTTTTATCATGCAGGTGTTTATTATCCATACGCAAGACATGCAAAAAACCCAAAAAAAATTTTATTAAAATTGTTTGAGTTATTTTTAAAAAAAGGGGGCAAATTTAATAAAGCTAATATTAAAAATATAAGCTTTAATAAAGATAAACCAATTTTCATAACAGATAATCAAAGATTTTCTTTTGATAAAGTAGTGATTGCATGTGGCGCTTTTTCAAAAAAGTTAACTGACAAGTTGGATGAAAAGATACCTCTTGATACTGAAAGAGGATATCACATACATTTCAAAAATTGTGGCAAACTTTTAAGTCGACCAGTAATTTTTTCTAATAGGGGCTTTGGAATTACACCAATGGAGCAAGGATTGCGTGTAGTTGGTACTGTAGAATTTGGTGGTTTAGAAAACCCATTATCAAAATCCAGAATTACAAATTTAATTGATAACGCAAAATATATGTTGGGAGATTTGCCAGAGCACGAAGATGAATGGCTTGGGTTTAGACCAACATTGCCAGATTTTTTACCAGTAATGGGTCCCTCAAAAAATCATAAAAACGTATTTTATTGTTTTGGTCATCACCATTTAGGATGGACATTAGGCCCAATTTCTGGAAAGATTGTTTCTGGAATGATAGCCAAAGAAAACACTAATTTAAATTTAGATCCTTACAGCTCATTAAGATTCAATTAATCTATGCAACATACTAAGGCATATATAATGTTGGTTTGTGCAACATTATTTTGGGCTTGTAATTTTATTATAGGAAAGTTTGCTTTTTTTACTAACATTCCCCCATTGTCATTAGTATTTTTGAGATGGTCACTTGTGTGGCTTATATTATTGCCATTTACATATAAAGAAATTCTTAAATCTAAGAATATAATTCTCAACAATTTACCTTTATTATTTTTTTTAGCTTTAACAAGTGTAGGTTTATTCAATTCATTCACTTATCTAGCGCTAGTTCAAACGCAAGTTATTAATGCATCTCTTTTTAATACTGCGATCCCAGCAATTATAATTTTATTATGTTTCATATTTAAGATTGAAAAAACAAATAAATTTCAAATTTTTGGATTGATTCTTGCAGTCTTAGGAATTTTATCAATTATCACTAAGCTTGATTTGCATGTATTATTGTCTTTAAATTTTAATAGAGGCGACTTAATAATGATAGGTGGAGTAATTACATGGGGTCTTTATTCTGCTTTTTTAAAGAAAAAGAAATTTGATTTACCATTGCTTACATTAGTTCATATTTTGTGTACCTTTGGTTTGATCTTTATATTACCTCAGTTTCTTTATGAATTATCACAAGGGCAATTTATAAAATTTAATATTAACTTAGGGTATACACTTATTTTTTTAGCTTTATTTCCTAGTATTGGCTCTTATTATTGTTGGGCTGGGGCTGTTTCTATTATTGGTGCTAATAGAGCGGGTATTTTTCTATCTTTAATTCCATTATTTAGCACAATAATGGCTATAGCAATTTTTAATGAACAATTTCAATTTTTTCACTTGATTGGCGCAATATTAATTATATTAGGTTTATTTTTATCAAATAAAAAAATTAAAAATGCTTAAAGTTGCAATATTAGATGATTATCAAAATATCTCTCAACAGTTTATTGATATTGAAAAATTATCAGGAAAATATGAATTTAAAATTTTTAGTGAGCCGTTTATTGATGAAGCTGACACAATTGAACAATTAGCTGATTTTGAAGCATTACTTATAATGCGGGAAAGAACACCCATGACTAAAAATTTAATTGATAACCTTAGTAAATTAAAATTTATCATTACTAGTGGTTTAAGAAATAAATCAATTGATCTTGAATCGGCAAAAAAAAGAAAAATTATAGTTTGTGGAACGGAAATGAACACAAATCCAACTCCTGAATTAACCTGGGCATTAATATTGGGTTTAGCAAGAAATTTAAAAGAAGAAATAGATAATATGTATCAAGGCTATTGGCAAACAACAGTAGGATTTGAACTCAAAGGAAAAATTTTAGGATTGATTGGTTTAGGTAAAGTAGGATCTCAGGTTGCTAAAATTGGTAAAGCTTTTGGAATGCAAGTGATGGCTTGGAGTGAAAATCTTAATCTAGATACATGCAAAGAGTTAGATGTATTACCGTGTAGTAAAGATGATTTAATTAAAACATCTGATTTTTTATCTATTCATGTTCAAGGAGGAGAAAGATACAAGGATTGTATTACCTTAAAAGAAATGGATAAAATGAAAAAAACAGCTTTTTTAATCAATACTTCAAGAGGTCCAATTATTAATGAAGACGACTTAATAATTGCTTTATCAACAAATGAGATTGCTGGAGCAGGACTGGATGTTTTTGAAAAAGAACCTCTTCCAGAAAATAATAAGTTAAGATTCTTACCAAATGCATTGCTTAGTCCTCACATAGGTTATGTAACTGCAGAAAATTATAATACCTTTTACACTCAAATGATCGAAGCACTCGAGGCCTGTGCTGATGGTAAGCCAATTCGTGTTATTGAATAATAATGGAATTATCTGTTGTTAATCACGAAGACTATTTTGCTAAAATTGGTGATGATCATAAATTTCCAATAGAAAAATTTGGTGAACTTGCAAATTATTTAATTAAAAAGAAAATCGTTAAAAAATTCCATGAACCTTACCAATGCTCAGAAGAAACATTAAAAAGAGCTCATTCTGAAAATTATATTAAAAACATTAAGAATAAAACTTTAGATAAAAATGGTGTTAAAAAAATTGGTTTTCCGTTAGTTGACAGTGTTGTCCAAAGATCTTTAGTAGCAACAGGTGGAACAGTTCTAGCTTCAAAACTTGCAATCAAATATGGTCTTGCTTGCAATACTGCTGGTGGAAGTCACCATGCAAACTTTGATGGAGGTGCTGGTTATTGTGTATTTAACGATGTTGCAGTTGCCTCTCAATATTTGCTTGATCGCGGATTAGTAGAAAGAATTTTAATTGTTGATTTAGATGTACATCAAGGGAATGGTAACTCAGATATTTTTAAAAATAATAGTAATGTTTTTACTTTTAGCATGCATTCCAAATCTAATTATCCTGCAAAAAAATCAATTAGCGATCTTGATGTAGAGCTTGATGACAATATGGAAGATAAAGAATACATAAAGATACTTAAGTTTTATTTAGATCAGTTAAATCAAGAAAATTTTGATTATGTCTTTTATATTGCAGGTGTCGATGTCCACTTTAATGATCGTTTAGGTAAATTAAAAATTTCAGATGAGGGAATTAGAGAGAGGGATGAATTAGTAACGGAAAATTTCTTTTCAAAAGGCATACCCCTTTGTGGTGTTCTTGGCGGTGGTTATAATAAAGATTTTAAAAAGCTTGTTGAATTACATTCTTTTTTACATCAATCCTGTGCTAAATTAATATAATTATATGACAAAAAAAAATCCCAACCTTACCGCAGAACAAAAATTAGTTTTGTTTGAGGATGGAACAGAACCTCCTGGAACAAGTGAATTAAATAATGAAAAGCGTAAAGGAAGTTATTATTGTGCTAACTGTGAAGTGAAATTATTTGACTCCAACACTAAATATGAAAGTGGATCAGGTTGGCCGTCATTTTATGAGTCTTTACCTGATGTTTTCGAAACTAAAACAGATCATTTACTAGGTTATGCTCGAACAGAATATCACTGTAAAAATTGTGGTGGACACCATGGTCATATTTTTGAAGATGGACCACAACCAACTGGAAAAAGATATTGTAATAACGGTGTATGTTTAGTTTTTAGAGAAAAAGAATGATTATCAAGTATATTAGTTTTTTGATTGGAATTGTTTGGTCTTACTCAATAATAAAAACACAATCAGTTTTCAGTAAAAAAGCTGGAATAATATTTAAAATATTTATTACAAAAGTTTCTTGGTTTACTTTTATTGCTGCGTGTTATTATGGTTACAAAAATTTTACAATTAAATCTACTATTTTTGGTCTCATAATTGGAGTTTTATTAGTAAATATTGGCTTTTACTTCCTAAGAAAATATATAAATCAAAGATTTAATGAAAAACAAATAACAATCTTTAAAAGTTTTTTTGAATATACTTTGATTTTTTTAATAATTTACTTTATTTTATTTTAAAAGATCTTGAAGTTTATTTTCTTTTTCTAAAGCTCTTACTTCATCATAGCCACCAATATGCTGATCATCAAAAAAAATCTGAGGTATTGTTCTTTTTCCATTTGCTTTTTTGACCATCTCATCCATCGCACCATCAACCGTTGCAATATTTATTTCATTATAAGTTGCGTTATTTCTAGCTAATAATCTTTTTGCTGCTTCGCAGTAATTACACATTGGACCTGTATAAATTGTAATATTTTTCATGATTTAGATATAATCACCTTTTTTAATTTTACTAGTTATTTGTTTTCGAGAATATTCAAACTTTTTTCTATGTTTAATACTTTTTTGATTTACCCTTTTTCTCCATAATCTAAATGAAGAAGATTTTAAAGATCTTCTCATAATTTTAATAACATCGGATTCTTTATAGCCAGTTTTTTTTTCAATTTCTTCAAAGGTGATCCTATCAGCCCAGGCTGCCCAGATGACCCAATCTGGATCCTCAATTTTTGGCTCTGGATTTTTGACCTTGGTGACTGGCCTGTGACCTTTTTTTTTCATAATTCCTTTATATTTGAAAAAAATCGATAATGCATTTTATTTGAGATCTGTTATATTAGTCTAGATAGTCCTTCTTAGCCATCTTTAGCTCCCGGTTTTTAAGGACTATCTTTTTTTATGCTCCCCCTAGATTTTATCCTTTTCTTACAAATCATTATTTTTCTATTTATTACTCCTGGTACTCCCAGAATTGTAATTATTTCTTACTCAATGAACTATGGATTTCAAAAATGTGTTTGGACTGCATTAGGCGATATTACAGCTAACTTTATTCAAGCCACTTTAGTGATTTTTGTTTTAGGTACTTTTTTTTCAGATAATCCAACTTTCTTAAATATTATTAAATGGATTGGGGTAATTTTTTTACTTTATTTGGCTTATGATGTTTATAAATCATCGCCTAAAGAAATTAATTCAGAAATAATTACTTCAAAAAGTTTTTTTTCTTTTTTTAAAGATGGTTTTTTGGTTGCAGGAACAAGCCCTAAGGCTTGGTTGTTTTTTCCTTTAATATTCCCACAGTTTATTGATTTTAACTCGAATTATGTTGTTCAATTTTTTATTTTAATAATAACTTATGTTGTTTTAGATTTTTTATCTTTGATTGGTTATGCTTTACTTGCGCAAAAATTAATTACATGGATAAAAGCAAATCCAAAAACAATTAATACAATCTCAGCGAGTGTTTTAATATTAATTGCTCTAATAATTATTATAACTCAACACTATTAATATATCTGAAATGTACGTTTTGTCTCTTGCAAAAGTAGAATTTTCTTTATTTAATTGATTATTAATTAATTAATCAACAAAGGAAATAAAATGAAAATAAATAAAATAATCTTGAGTTTTATTTCTGCATTAGCAATATTATTATCAACATCAGTAACATCTTTTGCAAAAGTTGTTGGAGATAAGATAATTTTAGGTTCTGCTATTTCATTAACAGGTAAATACTCTTCAAATGGTGTTCACACTCAAAACGGTTACAATATGGCCGTTGATAGAATTAACAGCATGGGTGGAGTTAAAGTTGGTGGAAAAACTTATAAGTTTGAAATCATTTATTACGATGATGAATCAAACCCAAAAAGAGCAGCACAACTTGCAGAAAGATTAATCTCACAAGATGGTGTTGAGTTTATGCTTGGCCCATATAGTTCAGGACTTACAAAAGCAATTGCTCCTGTAACAGAAAAATATGGTGTACCAATGGTAGAAGCTAACGGTGCGTCTAGATCTTTATTTACAAAAGGATATAAATATTTATTTGCAGTGCTTGCACCAGCAAATTTATATCTTGATGTAGCAATCGAGACAGCTGTTGAGTTAAATGGCGGTAAACCAGTAAAAATAGCTCAAGCTTTTGAACAAGATGCCTTCTCACAAGATGTGAGATTAGGTATTTTAGAAGCGGCTGAAAGAACAGGTTCAAAAATCATTATTGATGACAAGTTACCAAAAGAACTAAATGATATGGCTGCAACTTTAGCAAAAGTTAAAGCTGTAAAACCAGATGTTCTTGTAGTTTCAGGTCATACAAAAGGTGCATTAACTGCAATCAGACAAATTGCTGAAATGAAAGTTGATGTTCCAATGTTAGCTATGACACATTGTGATGCTGCTAAGTTATCTAAACAACATGGTAAAAACTCACAATATGCTTTATGTGCTTCTCAATGGCATAAAACTTTAACATATAAAGATAAGTGGTTTAAAGATGGTATGACATATGATGCAGATTTTACGAAATTGTATGGATACGCACCACCATATCAAGCTGCAGAGTCTTCAGCTGCTTTATTGGTTTTCAAAGATGCTTTTGAAAGAGCAAATTCTTTTGACCAAAAGAAAGTAAGAGATGCTCTTGCTGCTACTGACATGCAAACTTTTTATGGAAACATAAAATTTGCTCCAGGTGGTCAAAATGTTTCTAAACCAATGGTATTGTTTCAAGTTATCTGTGATGGTGATAAGTGTGAAAATAAAGTTGTAGCTCCGCTAAAATGGGCCTCAGCTAAATTAGTTCACCCTATGCCAAAATGGTCAGAGAGATAATCTAAATTAATTTAAATGCCCTCTAATCCTAGAGGGCATTTTTTTTAATCAAAAAATTTATGGATTTTTTAATATTCCAAGTCCCAATGCTAACTTTACAAGCTACACTTGATGGAGTGTTGTTAGGAATATTATTTGCATTGATAGCATATGGAATGGCTCTTCAATGGGGAGTAATGAATATAATAAACATTGCTCAAGGTGATTTAGTTATTCTAGGTGGCTACATTGCATACTTTATGTATCTATGGGGAATACATCCTGCTTGGGGAGTTATCGTTTCACCTTTTATTATGTATTTTGTTGGAGTTGGAATTTACAAGTTAGTTATTAATAAAGTTGTAGATAGAGATTTATTTATTTCAATTTTAGCTACTTTTGGAATTAGTATTTTATTTATGCAATTAATGAATTTTGCATTTGGTGCAGATGTCGTTCTTGCAAATTCAGGTTATGGAACAACTATGTTGTTTGATAATTCTGTTACATTGCCTAATTCTAAAATATTTTCAGCATTCATTAGTATTATTTTTGCAATAGGTTTGGTTATTTATATGAAAAAGTCTAAGCTTGGCAGAGCAATAAGAGCAACCGCTCAAAACGCTCGAGCAGCAAAGATTTTAGGTGTTGATACAGAAAAAGTTTATGCTGCAACATTTGGTATTAATGCTGCTTTATGTGGTGTTGCTGGAGCCTTAATATCAATTACTTTTACAATTCATCCTTACATGGGATTACCTTATACAATTAGATCTTTTATGATTGTTATTGTTGCAGGATTAGGAAATCTACCAGGTGTGGCAATGTCAGGAATGGGACTAGGAGTTTTCGAAGAATTTGCCGATTATATTTTAGGCACAGAATTTAGAATTGGTTCAGTATTTTTATTATTAGTTTTAATTCTAGTTTATAGAAGATTTAAATTATCAAGAAAAAGAGAGTATCTAAAATAATGAATAAGAATATTATTTTATACGTAGCGATATTAATTTTTGGATTGGCTGCTCCATTTATATTCTCAGCATTTAAAGTTCAATTATCAATACTTTGTGTTCTAATTGTTTTAGCCCTTACTTGGAATATTCAAGGTGGAGAGATGGGGTACAATACTTTTGGAAACATACTGTTTTATGGTTTAGGAATGTATTTGTGCGCTTCAGTACAAGTCGGAATGTTTTTTCCTCTAGCTGAATGGACTGAAAGTGGTGGTGAGAAAACATTTGTACATACTCCAACTCAATTTTTTCAAGGAATGGCTATGGGTCTTGTGGTTGCAGCAGTTGTGCCAACAATTGTTGCAGGATTAATAGGTTATTCAATTTTAGGTCTAAGAGGTCATTATTTTGCAATTTGCACTTTAGGATTAGGTGTTGCTGCAGGAGAGATTTCGGGAGGTATTGAAATTATTGGAGCAGGACAAGGTTTTACAACTCCCCCTTATCCAGATGTGGGGAGTTTAGAGGCAAGAGGTGAGTTTTTTTACTTTTTAAGTTTTATGGCAGTTGTATTAACTTTTATTACTGTGAAATCAATTTACTCAACTAGATTTAAATTAATACTGAATGCTATCAGAGATAACGAAGATAAAGCTGAAGCAATGGGTATTCAAACTATGAAATATAAAATCATTGGCTGGATGATATCAGCTTTCTTTTGTGGTTTGGCTGGTGGTATCATGGGTGGATTGGTGGGATACATAGACTCAACTGATGTTGCTTTTGATGGAAGAGAAATGGGTGTGTTTATGGTTTTAATGGCAATCCTAGGTGGCAAAGGAACTTTATGGGGACCAGTTATCGGAGCAACAGTGTTTCATATATTTAAAGAAGGATTTTGGACATTCTTTTTAGGATGGCAGTATGTTGCACTCGGTGTTTTGATTGTAGTGATAGTTATTTATTTCCCAGAGGGAATAATGGGATGGTTAAGAGAAAAGTACCCAGAAAGATTTGGTGAAGTAGTAGATGAAGCAGATCGAAAAGCACAGGTAGAATTAAAATGAGTATTTTAGAAGTAAAAAATGTAAGCAAATCATTTGGTGGTGTTAAAGCAAATGTTGATATCTCAATGAATGTTGAGAAAGGAAAAATTGTTGGTTTAATTGGACCAAATGGTTCTGGTAAAACAACTTTATTTAATTCAATTGTAGGTACCTATCCAATAGATAACGGATCAATTAAATTTAATGATAAAGAAGTATCAGAGTTACCTGTTCCCGTCATAGCAAAACTTGGTTTACTTAGAACATTTCAACAAACAAGAATTTATGGAAAATTAAACTGTGTAGAAAATATGTTGATTAGTCATAAAGGAAGTGATGCAAGCTTATTAACTATATTTTCTAAAATCCCTAAAGATCTTACAGAAAAAGCAGAAAATTTGTTGAACTTTGTAGGTCTTTATCAAAAAAGAAAATTACGAGCAGGAGATCTATCATTTGGTCAACAAAAACTATTAGAACTTGCAATGGCATTAATGAATGAACCAGAAATGTTGTTACTAGATGAACCTACAGCTGGAATTAATCCTACGTTAATTAATGGAATTATAGATAGATTAATTAAAATTAATCAAGATTTTGGTATTACTCTTTTGGTTATAGAACATAATATGAAAGTTATCATGCAATTAGCGGAAAATATTTTTTGCTTAGCCCATGGAAAGATGCTTGCAAATGGATCTCCAGATGAAATTAAAAATGATAAGCGGGTAATAGATGCTTATTTGGGGGCACAATAATGTCAAATCAATATGAAGTTTTAGGTAAAGCACCAGTAGCAGAAGATTTAAAAAATTTATCACCTAAGGATGTTCATTTAACTATTAAAGATCTTAATGCTGGCTATGGAAAAATGGAGATACTGCATAATTTTGATCTTTTTGTCAGCAAAGGTCAGTCTCTATGTTTAATAGGTCCTAATGGTGCAGGAAAATCAACAATACTTCATTCTATTTATGGATTTACAAATATATTTTCAGGAAAAGTAGAAATCGATGGAAAAGAAATTACAAATTTAACACCAGCTGAAAAGTTAAAATCAGTTGGGATAGCTTATATTCTTCAAGATAATTCTGTATTTCCAGATATGACAGTGGAAGAAAATTTGTTAATGGGCGGTTTTATCAAAGATAAAACTCAAGAGTCTTACGAAGAAGCTGAAAAAATTCTTCAAAAATATGAAAGATTGGGGAATAGAAGAAATCAGCCTGCAAAAGTATTATCAGGTGGTGAAAGAAGATTGTTAGAAATTTCTAGAGCACTTGTGATGAAACCGTCAGTATTATTAGTAGATGAACCATCAATTGGATTAGAACCAAGATATATTGATATGGTATTTGAAATTTTAAGAGATCTTCAACAAAATGAAAAAAAAACAATCATATTAGTTGAGCAAAATGCAAAGAAAGGTCTAGAGTTTGCGGATATAGGTTATGTTCTCGTTTCAGGTCAAACAGCTATTGCTGGAAAAGGAGATGATCTATTAAATAATCCAGATGTTGGTCGCCTATTCTTAGGTGGCTAATGATTAAAAAAGAATTGTTTTTCAAAGGTTATAAATCAATTTTAAAACCAGATAGTCCTGCAATTGCCTTAGGTTGTTGTTTTATTGCAATCGGTGCACTTTTAAAAAATATAGGATTTAATATTCAAGAAAGTATTTTTTCTACAATGTTGATTTATGCTTTGCCAGGCTCATTAGTTATGGCAGAGTCAATTTTAGTTGGAGCATCCTTATTAAGTATTTTTATTGCTGTTTGGTTTGTTAATGCGAGACTTTACCCTATGGCAGTTTCGTTATTTCCTTTAATGATGGATGAAAGCCAACCAAAATGGAAATATTATTTATCATGTCATTTCATTGCAGTCTCAGCTTGGCTAATAATGAAAAGTAATTATGAAACAATTGAAAAAAAAGATCGGGTTGATTTCTGGATAGGCATAGGTTCTGCTACTTGGAGTGTTGCGGTGCTATCAACAATTCTTGGTTTTTATTTATCTGATTATTTAAATAAAGATATGTTAATGGGTTTAGCAATTTTAAATCCAATTTATTTTACTTGTATGATGGTGGGAGCGATGAAAACAATTCAGGTTACTTTGTCTGTTACATTTGGAGCAATCTTAGGGCCAGTTTTTTATTTTTTTTCACCTGAATGGTCTATTTTATTAGGTGGACTAATCGCAGGGTCCATTGCTTATTTTATTGGAGAAAAAAATGTCAATTAATATTCTTTTGTCGATTATTGTAACTTCTTTAGCAACATATGTGTCAAGATTTCTAGGAGTTTTATCCTCAGTTAGAATCAAAGAAACATCAAAAATATTTAGATGGTTTAACTGTTTAGCTTATGCAACCTTAGCAGCACTTATTGCACGGACTATAATATTTCCTGTCGGCGCTCTATCGGACGCTAGTTATTCAAGTAGATTTATAGTTGTTTTGCTAAGTTTAGGAATTTTTTTTATAACTAATAAAAATTTTGTTTATCCAACAATTTTTTCTGCAATTTCAATGGCTATAATTAATAATTATTTTTAATACTTTAAAAATTTATTATAATTAGATAAATTAATATTTTATTATGAATGATATACCAGGATTTGAAATTACACCTAATAAGTTATCCTCTAGAATAATTAATATAAAGATAAAAGATGAAACAATTGAAAAATTAATTTTTCCTTTTAAAAAATTTGATTTAACTGCAATTGAATACAAACCATTTACCAGATTCACTATTGCAAAAAGCTTAGATGATTTAACTAATAATAAACTTAGTATTTTATTGAATAAAATTATTAGAGATAGAAATTTAGGTTGTTTTATAATTGG
>Ga0209630_10002231_pt1 | contig 19054 bp, 16 predicted proteins | sample COG_01_FD_184745 | JGI IMG/M metagenome (GOLD analysis project Ga0209630, IMG submission 184745) | Pelagic Microbial community sample from North Sea - COGITO 998_met_01 (SPAdes) (version 2) | ecosystem: Environmental > Aquatic > Marine > Neritic zone/Coastal water | place: Helgoland, sampling... | reverse complement strand
CAAAATATTTCGCGCATAATCATTGGAATCCGTGACGGAAGGCACGTGTTTCTTCCAATCACTCGCTCTCCATTCTATGCCCTCTACCCAATCGCATAACGTCCTGTAGGTTAGCGGTTTTGGCGCCAATTCTGAAAGACGCGACACAAGCGATTTTAAATCCAGCTCCAATGTATCATTGATCATTTTCTCAAGCATAGGTCTAGCGGAAGATACCTTGATGAAGTCGCTCTCTCCAAATTAATCATTCGCCATTTGACCGGCTAAAAACAAAGTCATTGAACTGCTGGGTGGTCGGTTCATTCGCCCCATAGGTTTGCTTCATCAGAATGCCGATGGTTTTTGAATCCGGATCAGCGGTGTAAGTGGTGTTGAAGTAGCCTCCCCAGAAAAATGCCCCCGGCTCCAGCGAACCATCAACCTCCTCCTTTTGCACACCGAAAGCCAAACCTTGATGCCACGTCGATTCTCGAGCATGGACCTCATGATTGGCCATAATCGTGTCGATCGTAGACTCCCGTAAAATGCGTTGACCATCGTGCATGCCCCCATTCAAATACATCTGCAAGAACTTGGCATAATCCAGCGGTGTGCTGCAGAGTCCCGCGCCGCCGCTAAAATACGTTTGAGCGCCATCTACAGGATAATCTGTTTGGTATTGTGGATGGGTATGCAAGACCCAAGTTGCTGAGGAGTCAGGTTCCCAAACTGGCACCAACCGATTGCGAAGTGAATCTGGGAGATAAAAATAAGTGTCCTGCATTCCGATGGGTTCAAGTACCTCCGTTTTTAGGAATTCATCAAAAGGCCGCCCAGAGACGACCTCTATAACGCGCACCATGACATCCAATCCCAAACTGTAATTCCAACGTGCTCCCGGGTCATGAATCAATGCCGTGGACGCAATTCGGATGCAATTCTCTTCGGCCGTCAAAGAGTCAGTCGTGAACAAATCCACAACCCCTGCTTTCTCGTACAAAAGCTTGAACCTCGGATCACCGATTTCACCATAAGAAATACCGGATTGGTGAGTCATCAAATGCCGCAGGGTCATGATGGATTGACTGGGACGGATCGAACAAGTCGAATCCTCGAAAACTTCTTCGATGACTCCCATGGATCCGATGTCCGGAATGTAGTTAGAAACAGGATCATCCAACCCAATTAAACCCCTCTCCCACAATATCATAGCGGCTGTAGAAGTGAGTGATTTTGTTTGGGAACAAATTCGAAAAATCGCATCTTCCGGCATGCCCTCTAACTCTAAAGGATTGGCATAACCAAAGGCCCGAAAATGGGCCACTTCTCCATCTTTCATAATCAGAGCAATGCCTCCAGGAACTTGATGATTGGCAACGGCGTGATCGAGCATGGAGTCCAACGGCGCATACTCCGATGATCGAGGAAAATTGGACGTTGGGCTCATTTCGGAATCTGCACAACCAAGTAATGATGCGGTTGCAGCAGCAACAAATAAGGAAAACCGTGCATTCATGTCGCGTTCTTTTAGACTGGGCAAGGATGTTGGAAGTCCGCAAGCTAATGCAGGCAATTCGATTAGATTTGAACCATGCTTGGAAATTTATCAGACACTCCGTTCCCTTGCGCTCTCAATCATCCGCTCGCACTTTTTCTCTCCCTCACGCTTATATGCTCCAGTTGCGCAGAGCGCATGGAAGAGCAGACCATAACAAACGTTGCAGATGCTTCAGCGTGGGTCAATCCGATGGTAGGTACCACCCGGATGGGCCATACGTATCCCGGTGCGACGGCGCCGCACGGCATGGTGCAGCTCTCTCCGCAAACACATTATGAACCCTACTTGCGGGCCGATGACACTTACAATCCAGCAACATATGAATATTGCGCCGGATATCAGTACGAGGACACGACCATCCTCGGGTTCGCTCATACTTCGTTCAGCGGAACAGGTCACAGCGATTTAGGTGATATTCTCATCATGCCGACCACAGAAAGACCCGATCTGACATCCGATTCCGATGGAGGACCTTTGTTTGGAAGCGGATTCGATCATGCAAGAGAAGCAGCAAAACCCGGCCATTACGCAGTGTATTTGGACCGATATGATATCCAAGCGGACTTGAGTGCAACGGAACGGGTAGGCATTCACCGGTATCGTTTTGAGTCAGGAGGACATGCACATATCGCGTTGGACTTGGCGTACAACATATACCACCACCCCGACAAAAACGTTTGGACCTTTTTGCGTGTCGAAAATGACAGCACGGTCGTAGGATACCGACAAACCACCGGATGGGGCCGAACACGACTTGTTCATTTCGCCATGCGATTTGACCGCCCTTTGAAGGACTATGGCTACGTCCAAGGGCAAAAACTCGACTACAACGGCTTCTATCGCCGCTTCCAAGAGCATCAGGGATTCCCGGAAATGGCCGGACGGGATCTGCGGGCTTGGTTTGATTTTGGCACCGTTGAAGCAGGCGATCAGTTGGGCATTCGCGTCGCCCTTTCAGGTGTTTCCATGGACGGTGCTCTAAAAAACCTTCAAAGTGAAGCGCCGAACTCAGGGTTTGACAGCTACCGTCAAGCTGCAAGGGCACGATGGAATGAAGCGCTGTCAAGGGTTGAAATTGATCCATTGCGCGAAGCTGATCGTACCACGTTTTACACAGCACTCTATCACAGCATGCTCAGTCCGATCATTTATGAAGATGTAGATGGACGCTACCGCGGGCTGGATCAGAACATTCACACCTCAGAAAACTTCACGAACTACACCATTTTTTCGCTGTGGGATACCTACCGCGCCTTGCACCCTTGGATCAACCTAACCCAACCGAATCGGGCGGCAGACCTCATCAACAGCATGCTGGCCCATGCGGATGAAAGCGTGCACGGAATGCTCCCCATCTGGAGTCATTATGCCAATGAAAACTGGTGCATGATCGGCTACCATGCCGTTTCTGTTCTCGCTGACGGTGTGGCCCATGACATACCCGGATGGGATCGGAATCAAGGACTGGAAACGGCCGTGAGGACCGCTCGTGTTCCTTACTTCGACGGGCTGGACTTGTACATGAAGTACGGCTATATGCCGGATGACTCGAGCCATTCCGCCGTTTCGAAGACATTGGAGTACGCGTATGACGATTGGTGCATTGGTCAATTGGCAAAAAGCACCGGAGACCTGGTAATTGCGGCGGAATTTGATCGGCGGTCAGCAGCGTATCGAGAAGTCTGGGATGCATCGTCAGGTTTCATGCGCCCGCGGTTGTCCTCAGGTCAATTCCGAGAAGAATTCGATCCGATGGAAACACACGGGCAAGGGTTCATTGAAGGCAATGCTTGGAATTATGGTCTGTACGTGCCGCATGCGCAAGATTCGCTCATCGCTTGGCACGGAGGCCCCGACTCATTTATAGCCCATCTGGATTCCCTGTTCACCATGAAGTTGGACGATGCCTACTTCGCCCATACCGAGGACATCTCGCGTGATGGCATCATTGGCAACTACGTCCATGGCAATGAGCCCGGCCATCACATTGCTTATTTGTACAACTTCGCCGGTGCACCAGAAAAAACCCAAGAACGCGTGCGAATGATTTGTGAGACCATGTATGGACCGGATACCGATGGGCTATGCGGCAACGACGACGCGGGTCAAATGTCAGCGTGGTACTTGTTTTCTAGTCTGGGCTTCTATCCTGTCGCTCCAGGTTCGGGCATGTATGACCTAGGCAGCCCGACCGTCCGGTCAGCGCGAATTGCAGTCGGACAAGGGCAAACATTGATCATTAAAACCCGGGGGAATGAAGTCGGAAAATCTCGTGTGAAATTAGTCCGTTGGAACGACCAAGTCCTCAATGGATGGCAAATCGCCGCAGCTGAATTGGTGCAGGGAGGAACGTTGATATTTGAATTTGAATGAACCCATGAACTTAAAAAAAACACTGCTCTTTGCCAGCATCTTGTTGATCAACTTCGGCGGACTAGCTATCGGAGGCTGGTTTACCGGACCGGGGGTTCAATCCGAATGGTACGCTGCACTTCCCAAAGCCCCCTGGACGCCTCCTGGCTGGGTTTTTGGCGCGGCTTGGACCTTAGTGATGGTCGGTTTTAGTGTGTTTGGCTATGTCATTCTGACTAGGGCCAAAACGAAGGGATCGCGCTCACGCTGGCTCAGTTGGCTGATCTTATCCTGGATCCTGAACGTTGGATGGAACCCGTTGTTTTTTCGTTGGCATCTCCTTCAATGGGCGTTGGTCGAGATTACACTCCTCTTAGCGCTCACGCTTTGGCTCTTTCTCTGCGGCTGGAAGGAATTGGGAGGAAAGAGTGCGGTTTGGAGTTTGGCTCCTTATTGGGCATGGCTGATGATAGCCACCTCGCTCAATGCTTATTCCCTCTTTCATTAGACACGGGAGAACTCCGCTGATGCCTTCAACTTTGAACGTTTGACTCCAGTGCTTTCAAACATGGAGTCAAAGCCGCTAGCGCAGCATAGTAATCTTTTGAAGTCGCTGAAAGAAGCTCCACCGAAATGAAAATCGAGATGACGTTGGCACCCGTATGCCGATGCACGTAATTGTGCAGCAGGTTTGGACTTGTGGACACAAAATCTTCATGGGTTCCGACTGCATGACCCAGCGGACGCATGGCCTCTTTGAATCGTTGGATGAAGCTTTCTAGATTCGCCAAAGCTTCAGAAGAAACTGTTGGGTTTGCGACAGCCGAAACGCTGGAATCTCCCTTCTCCCCGCCAAATGTAACATGGAATTGAGCTTTGCGATGAGAAGCCGAAGACCGCAGTACTACAATCCAGTCTGTTTCTTTCTCAATGCCAGTTTGGATGTCCTGTAAGAATTCCGGAACTCCAGGAATGTCTGGAACAGTATCTTTCGCGAAATCAGGATTTTTCGTCAGATTGTATTTGATCTGAGGCAGTATTTCGGAGCCTGCAAAAACTTCGTTGCTCACCACATGGTGGCCTCCAGCTTTTCCCAGTGAGTAACCAAAGTGGGAGATCCCTCGCTCACCTCGTCCTTGAGGATTGATGACGTGGATATTCGTCTTTGCCGGAATATATTCAAAGCCGTAAGGCCGATTCAAGTTGAAATATTCGATCACCGTCAAGTCAGAAACCTTGAGTTCAGGGGATGACTTTTCCCATTTCAATCTCAATTGCCTGGAACTCCGAATGGCTTGCATGATTTCCTCTGGCGTCAATTCCAATTTGGACTGAAGAAAGGGCAAGGTCCTCTTTCGGGCTTGCAAAGGAAGCCTTCCCATGGCCGCCACAGGTTTTTCTGAAAAACTGGCTTCAATCAATTCGACATGCCGAGAGACCTCATTGCGTTTCTTTTCTTCATCCATTTCCTCTACAAATCCCGAGGCGATGATGCCCGAGGGAACGGCAAAAAGAGCGATCGAAAGAATACCTACCCCCGAGGCCAAAAGTTTGCCCAATGTCGTAACAGGCTGGAAATCTGCATACCCTCCTATGTCTCCAATGTATTGCGACATGGACCACAGCATGGCTTGACCAATGGAAGAAAACTCATCGGGTTGGGCCGCATTTTCGACCTGGAACAGGAGCACAGATAAAATAAAGGTGAGCAAGAGCAGAATTTGCATCGAGATCGACAGTTCTGATTTCTTTTTGCGTGTGGCTTCAATGATGAAATTGAAGGACTTGAGAAATCGCGCGAGCTTGAGCAATCGAAGGATGCGCAACACTTTGAGCGAGGACCAGGAAGTGCCTGGCAAGAAAATTCCAACAAGAGCCGGGATCACAGCGACGACATCAATCACGGCATACGGTGTCAACAAATAAGCGATTCGCCCTTTGAAACCAACAAACCGATCATCGAGCAAGTCCGCCGTCCAAACTCGAAGGATGAGTTCTAATGTAAATACCGTCGTGCACGTGAGGTTGGCAACCTGAAAAAGCCTCGAGAATCGCAACGCACCTGGAATGGAGTCAAGCACAACCTGAAAAGCCGATATCAGAATCAAGCCGACGATGATGAAAGTGGTGACCTTGGTTGCCTTTGAGGTTGCCAGATTACGCTCGTCCAGGAGCTTGGCAACAAGCAATTTGAAACGTTGGAGTGGAGAAGGGATCATCAAGTCGAAATTCAGACAGCAAAGTTTAAACAGGGAAATGTCATTGCATTCTGTGCAAAAATAGATGCTAGCTTGACGTTATTTAATCTATCATCGCTTCCAATGCGTGGACCGTCCATTGGCCGTTGATTTTCTCCATCTCAAAAGGCCAACGATATGGCATGCACTGGGGTTCAAGGACAAAAAACACCTCTCCCACAAGCTGCGTTATGCCGGGACGTATGGCCAACTTCACTCCCACCTGCGTGGTCCTCAATAACATAGGGACCATGACGTAATCAAAAGGTTCTAGACCGAGCTCTGAAGGAGGGTTTTCTGAGATCTCTTGGATCTGAGTCAGGAAGGGATTCTCCCACAAAACCTGAAATTTGCCCAAGTAATCAAAGTCTGATAAGGCGGAAATTACATACCCTCCGTATGGCATGTGAACGGTCGCCAAGAGCCAACAATCACCTTCCAGATGATCCACTTCAAACGTCACATCAAATCCAGGAGGTCGGACGGACTGATCTCGGTGCGGATGCATCAGCACCTCCTCAAGATCAATTTGCGCATGAATACCGAACGAGGCAAAAACAAGGAACAGGCTTGAAAAACAGGACCTCCACCCCCCCCTTGCGCTCAACTTCATTGAACAATCAACTGTGTTGATTGAATTCCTCTCGCGCTAAACCAATGCAGGCTATACGCTCCAGGGGCTAAGCCCGCAGTCGTCATCGTCATTTCACCTCGAAAGTTACCGCATGCCTCATCCTGAACAATGCGTCCCATTCCATCGCGCAAAACCAACCGGTACCATGCTGGGCTTTGAATCCAAGCAATCGTCTCCCCTTGTTGAACGGGATTCGGATAAACCAAGGGTGATATCAAGTCAACCTGAGTGGGAGTTTCCCACATACCATTGAATCCACCTTCGGTCACTACATGGATGGTGAACCCCTCCAAGAAATTAATGAATCCGTCATCATCGACAGAGACCGAATCACAATAGGTCGCCGTGCAGAGCAGCGAATCACCCCATGCAGCCGTCAAACACAACAGGTAAGGGCCATTGCCCGCATACGTGTAGGTCGGTGATGCCTCCGTGCTCGTCCCTTCATCACCAAAATCCCATTCATACGTCGGCTGTCCAGAGAGCTCTGGGACAATCACATCCAATGAACCGGGGATCAGATCTCCTGCCTCATCCACAGATTGCACGACCTCAAAACTCAATTCACAATTTTCTCCTCCTGTGGGGTTTGTTGTATCAACCTCATAACAATCCGTCCACGGTTCGCAATCAGCGGAAATCACTTCAACGCACACCGTCCAAAATGACTCACCTTCAAATTCCCAACCAAAATTTGAATCGTTGGTGTTGTTCATGGTCACGCCGTCAACGGTCCAATCGTAGGTAGCATTTTCCGGAGCACCGGCCACAGCAAACATCCAAGACCCCATCACCGTTTGCCCTCCATCCAAGCTCATGTTGCAAGGATTTACCTCGCCTCCGCAGTAGACTCCAGCCAGGAAGACATCGCTCAGTCCGCCCAGCGCGTTGGCCGAAAATGAGGCTGTCATGGTCGACATGACCGAATCACAGTTCATGTATGTTGCATTCACCATTCCTTGCATGGTCCCACTGGGCAACTCAAAGCTCACCGCTGCAACTCCGGATTCATCCGTGCTTTCTTCCGCCGTATAAACCGCGCCTGATGCCTCAACGTTAAATTCGACGGTAACACCTGTAGCAGCATTACCCGCTTCATCCGACAGCAAGGCTGTGGCATTTAAGTTCACCTGTGCACTTGCGAGTGCAGCTAATCCTAGGACAGAAAATGCAAGACAGATTATTTTCATCATGGTGGTATCAATTAAAAACGTTCATCGCTAAAGTACTGAACTCCAGCCAAAATCGCTTAACAACCCACAACCCATGAGTTTGCATTTTGCCCTTAGAGCAGGTAATTCATGGAGCTGAACTCCGAGTGGCCTCCTGCAATGACCTCCTCGACCAAATCTTTCTGATCCTCCGAACATGCAACCAGGGTGCGGATGGAGAACGAGCGAAGAGCGGCTTTGACGCTCAATGTGCTCACAGCGCTGTCTTTGCGGCCTGTAAAGGGCAACGCATCTGGTCCTCGCTGGCAGGATGCATTGATGTTTACCCGGCACACTTGATTCACGAGGTGGTCGATGCACATGCCAGCAGTCTCCGGATTTCGTGTGAACACACTCACTTGCTGCCCGTAATCACTCTCCGCGATATCGGTCAGAACCTCCTCAAAGTCCTCAAATTCCAATACAGGACAGACCGGGCCAAATTGTTCCTCTCGGAAAAGCCCGGTTTCTCTGGATGTCGGGAAAAGAATGGCTGGAAAAAATAGATTGCCCTCGACTTGTCCTCCTCTCGCATTTATGACTTCTGCTCCCTTTTCACATGCTTCTTTCACGTATTCTTCCATGTAACCCACCTTCCCTACTTCAGGAAGCGGTGTAATGTCCTTGTCCTCAAACGGACTCCCCCAGCTCAGCTCATCCGTCGCTTTTGCAAAGGCTGCAAGGAACTTCGATCGAACTTCCTTTTGAACGTAAATCACCTTCAAGGCCGTGCACCGCTGGCCATTGAAACTCCACGCTCCCTTGACGCACTCCTTGACTGCCACATCTATGTCCGCGTCGCTGAACACCACAGCGGGATTTTTGGCCTCCAGGCCTAGTACTTGCCTCACGCGATTCGGTTTCGGGTGTTGTGAAATCAAAGCATTGCTGCTTTTGCTATTGCCAATCAATGCCAGCACATCCACTTTACCAGACTGCATAATAGGCGAAGCCAGGGTACGTCCTCGGCCAAAAATGACATTGACCACTCCGGGAGGAAAACTTTCAGCAAAGGCCTCTAAGAGAGGGGTAATTAACAAGACACCGTATTTGGCGGGTTTGAAAACACATGTATTTCCCATCAACAGCGCAGGCAACAAAACACAAAATGTTTCGTTCAGCGGGTAATTAAAAGGGCCCAGGCAGAGCACAACGCCAATTGGTCCTCGGCGTATTTGAGCCAAAGTGCCGTTCACAGAGGTGATGTGACTGCCTTCTCGGTGTAAATTTTTGTATTCAGCAATCGTCTCTTCCAAATAGGTTACGGTGCGGTCAAATTCTTTCTCTGCATCCGAACGTTTCTTGCAAATCTCCCACATGAGCAACTCGATGACCTCGTCGCGCTTGGGAAGCATCAATGCGATGAACTTCTCCATCGCAGCGATTCGCTCATGTGCGGAAGCGGTAGGCCATTCGCCTCGACCATGATCGTAGGCCTTTTGTGCGGCATTCAATGCTTCCATGGCATACTCAGACGTCATATCCGGTGTGGACCCGAGGTATATCGGCTTCGCCTCCTTTTCATCAGCTGAGAGGATAGGACTATAAACAGCCGCTGTTGAACCAGACCAATTCTCCAAAGTTCCGTTAATGAGGTAGGATGAATGCTCGCGCGCGGGGTGGTTGGGGTGTTTCATAATGAGTTTAAAACCAAACTTTCAGTGAGAAGTTCTGCGTACAACTTGATTGGGGCACAGACTGCGGTTTCACTGGAACGGACTTATGCTAAAGTCTACTGATAAAACTTGACCTCGTGTATGTCATGAGTCCCCATATAACAATGTAAATTTAACCCTATGAATTCATTCCTAGTATGGCTCAGTCAGCCATGGCCCTGGTACGTAGCAGGGCCCATCATTGGCTTAATGGTCCCTTTGCATTTGATCCTATTGAATCGCACGTTTGGCATCAGCTCCTCTTTTCGCCACGTTTGCGCAGCGGTCATTCCAAACAACCTCGACTTCCTTAAGTACGACTGGAAATCCGAAACGTGGAACTTGGTCTTCGCCGTTGGGATCCTCGGAGGTGCATTTATTGCTGCACAATTCCTCAGCACGGATGCACCAATCGATTTGAGTCAAGCAGCGATTGCGCGCATGGGAGAGTTCGGCATCACCGACTTAAGCGGCCAACACCCCAAGCAAATTTTTGAGTGGAACTTGCTAGGCGACTGGCGAACTTTACTCTTGGTCGTAGGTGGAGGATTTCTTGTCGGATTTGGCACCCGCTATGCAGGGGGCTGCACTTCGGGGCACGCCATTATGGGCCTCAGTCACCTCCAGCTGCCATCATTTGTGGCCGTACTCGGATTTTTCACCGGTGGCCTTCTGATGTCATGGGTTTTTCTACCTCTCATATTCGCTTGATCCCTCCCGCACCATGAGAAATTTCCTAGCACTCTTTTTAGGCACCCTCTTCGGCATCATTTTAGTCAAAGCTGAGGTGCTTTCTTGGTTCCGAATTCAAGAAATGTTTGCTTTTCAAAGCATCCACATGTTCGGCATCATCGGCCTCGCTATCGTCGTTGGCGCCTTGAGCGTCTTCATCATTCGAAAAATGGGCGTTAAAAGCATCGAAGGCAACATCATTGAATTAGAAGACAAGGCACCGCAATACAAGTCCGCCTATGTCGGTGGAACCATTTTTGGACTGGGCTGGGCCATGACCGGGGCATGCCCGGGGCCACTGTATGCCTTGATCGGCAGTGGAACGACCATCATGGTACTCAGCGTGGTTATGGGCATTTTGGGCGTCCTCACCTATGCCGCGTTGCGGAGCAAATTGCCGCATTGAAATGATGCTGCGAGCATCAACTTGAACGAAGCCCATGAAAATCGCGGTCATTGGAGCTGGTGCAGCCGGATATTTCGCAGCCATTTCCGCTGCGCATCACCACCCTGGAGCCCGCATCGTATTATTTGAAAAATCAGGGAAATCACTCGCCAAAGTCAAGGTGTCAGGAGGAGGTCGATGCAATGTCACCAATGCCACCTTCTCGCCTGCGGCGCTCTCGAAAAACTATCCACGCGGAGGCAAGCAGCTCAAAAAAACATTCAGTCAATTTCAAGCGACCGATACCATTCAGTGGTTTTCCGAGCGGGGTGTTGAATTGCATACTGAAGCAGACGGCCGAATGTTTCCAACCACAAATGATTCTCAAACCATCATTGATTGTTTGGTTATGGCAGCGAAAGAAGCGGACGTTCAACTGCGCATGCAAACCCCGGTTCGCGCGATTTTTCAAGACAACGACCAATTCAGGCTCAATGACATTGTGTTTGACGCCATCATTGTTGCCACAGGCGGCAGTCCAAAAGTGACCGGATTCGACTGGTTGGTGGACTTGGGTCATACCGTTTCCTCCCCCGTCCCCTCTTTGTTCACCTTCAATATGCCCGGCAACCGGGTGGTTGACTTGATGGGCGTGGTGATTCCCCATGCCATTGTCCGCATTCAAGGAACAAAATTGGCAGAGCAAGGCCCAGTGCTCATCACCCACTGGGGCATGAGCGGTCCAGCGGTATTGAAACTTTCGGCCTGGGGCGCACGTGAATTGGCTCAGTCTGACTATCGCTTCACGGCACAGATTAATTGGATCGGCGAAACCAATGAAGCCGAGGCGAGTGCGGCATTGGATGTCACCATGAATGCATTCCGAAAGAAGAAGCTAGCCAATGCTTGTCCGTTCGAATTGCCTCGAAAATTTTGGGAATACCTATTGAAAAAGTCCGGCTGCAATGCCGACTCTCCATGGATGGAAACCTCAAAAAAAGACCGAAATCGGCTCTTGAACTTGCTCTTAAACGACTGCTATGACGTGAATGGAAAAACCACATTCAAAGAGGAGTTTGTAACCTGCGGAGGGGTTGAACGGTCCGAAGTGGATTTCAATACGATGCAAAGTCGAGTCGCTCCGGGGATGTACTTCGCTGGCGAAGTCCTTGATGTGGACGGTGTAACCGGAGGGTTCAATTTCCAAGCAGCGTGGACCACAGGCTATGTAGCTGGAAAACTCGGTGGGCGAGCAGAAGACAAAGACTTGGATTAGCTTCGTGGCATGTGGAAAAAAGAAGACCAAAAGCTTGTTCGGGAGTTTACATTCAACTCATTTCCCGGAGCGCTCGATTTCATTCAGGAGGTTGGGCTGATCGCTGAAGCACATCGTCACCACCCGACCATCATCAATGCATACAACAAAGTCCGTCTAGAGCTAACCACGCGCGATGCCGGTGACACATTGACCTCCAAAGATTACGCACTCGCCGACGCCATCGATGCCTTAAGTCATTGAAGTTGGACCTCTTCGTCATCTGCCGTTGGATCATAATCTTCTGTAGATTTTAATGTATTTAATTCACTTTTCGGATCCTGAGACCGAATAAAAGGGAATAATAGCTGTACGTACCACGGCTCATTCATTCTATTCCAAGCCCCGAATTGCTCAGGGTAGCGACGGGTGATTTTGGCGGTCCCGAATAACACATCCCAGAGAAAAAGCAGGTTTCCATAATTTCCATTGGGATTTGAAATACCATCCGATGCCGTTAAGCCATGGTGGGCAAAATGTGTAGAAGGAGTTGAAATCGTGCGTTCAATGATCCAGGCCAATGGATGAAGCCACTTCGTACTGTACAAAACTCGATCCCATTTGGTTTCGCTGTGGGCAAGCAAGATGACCAACAGCTTGACCGTCAGATAAACCGAATAAACAGACCCCATACCTAAAAACACCAAAACTGCAGACAGCCAAATCCCCGGCATCAATGCGTAGTACAAAAAAGCATTGCGGTACGTCACCAGCACCCCCATTTCCTGCACCACATGGTGGGGCCGATGCAGCTTCCAAAGTATGGGGTGATGATGGGATAACCGATGCCAGCCGTATTGAGTCAAATCATCAAAAAGCAAAAAACAGGCGAACTGAATCCAAATCGGCCAGGACAATAAAGCACTGTCCCATGCGGGAAGCAACCAAGCCATCCCACCAAGCACCAATAAAAATATCCCGGGTTGAATGACCGTAGGCAAAACCGCCAAACTGATCAATTCAATTGAAAAATCATTCCTTGTTCGCTTGTCATCGAAATATACCCCCCCTAACGCTTCAATTCCTCCGAGCACAAGAAGCGTCGCAAGGGGTATCAATTTGCTGTGTTCCACACCGAAAGATAAACATTCAATGGCGACAACGTTTCGCAAGCCGCCGCTCATACCGCCATGCACGTAATTCAAGATTGCATTCAGTACGCTAATTCTTTCTTGACAAATCACTGACACAGGACCTGCACGTTTACTCAATTTCACAAACCAACTTTGCGGCCACAATCCAAGAAAATGAATAAGTTCTACTCTTTAATTTTGGTCACCTTGACCTCTTTTTCCAGCTACGCACAGGACGTAGCCTATGACAGCGTATCCCTCGGAGCGGACAATGCCAATATGGTTTGGTACAGCCTGTCCAATGGTGAAGTCGGTACTGCCGCGCTTGCAGATTGGCACATCGCTTTGGACGTCCGACCAATGGGCAGCACAGCTCGAATCAATGGAGGACTGGGCGTCCAATTGTTTGAATACGGGACGCTCGACCAATGGGAGACTGCCTCGCTCGAAGGATGGGAAATGAGCGAGCCACAATACAACGACCAAACCGATTGGTCCAATGCAGCCTTCAGCCAGGGTGGCGATGGCATGTTTGATTTTGGTTGGGGGGTCTACGATGTGATCACCCACGTTGTCACATCAGATCGAACCTACCTTCTCCAATTGGCGGATGAAAGTTGGAAGAAGGTTGCACTGCTCTCATTGGAAAGCGGCGAATACCAGTTGCAATTTGCGAACCTAGACGGCTCGGCAGAAACAATCCTGAACATCAATAAATCAGATTATCCGGGTAAACTCTTCGCATACTGCAACTTGGAGACCCAAACCGTAACCGATTTGGAACCCGCAGAGCCATGGGACTTTGTGTTTCTGAAGTACCTCGAGGATGTCGGGAACGGAAATTACTACGCGGTAGCTGGCGTCTTGAATCACCCGGCAGTTTCTGCGCAAGAAGTAAACGGATTGGCCGATCCCTTCCAAGACGGCAATTACAGCTTCGATTCATTCAGCATGGAAACGAATGCAATCGGTCACGATTGGAAGACCTATGTACCACAACAAGGTTATGTCCTAGAGAATGAACGTTGCTATTTTGTAGCGGACCAGGACAGCGCATTTTGGCGCGTCGTGTTCACCGAATTTGAAGGAAGTGCGACAGGAAACATTGGTTTTGGTAAGGTCTCATTGACAGGTGCAAATGCCGTTATTGAAACAACTGCCGATGACTTGTTTGTGCTCTATCCCAATCCTGTTGCGCTCCAGGGATCAGTCAACCTGCAATGGAAAGGCAGAACCACAAGCAATCACGAAGTAGCCATTTATGGTTTGGATGGTACGCTGAAATTTCGCCGCTCGATCTCCGGACAGATGACTCAAATTTCTCTCGAATCCCTCTCCAAAGGCATGTACATCGTTCGCGTGACCAATGGCAACGGGGGATTGACCACAGAACCGTTGATCGTCCAATAACGCATGAAGCACTGCATCGGATTCGTTCTTGCATTGGCATGGTCTGCTGTCCTTTTTGGACAGCAGACTGTGCCTTTATCCATTGACAGTGCCCTTTGGCAGTTGGTCGAATTATCAAATGCCGTCGTCACAGGGGAGCGGGATGAAACAACTGCAGAGCAGGCCTTGCGTCCTACGCGCGTCATTAGCCGTCAGGCCATCGAGCAAAACGCCTCACCCACACTCCACGAATTACTCAACCGTCAATTGAACTTTCGCGTGGCGCAAGATCCCGTGCTTGGCGCAGCAGCTTCATTGAATGGCCTGGGGGGCAACAACATCAATGTCCTCATCGATGGTGTGCCCCTTGCCGGCCGGCTCAATGGGGAACTCGATTTGAGTCAAGTGGCTCTTGACAACATTGAACGAATCGAAATCATCAACGGACCCATGGCCGTGGAATACGGCACCAACTCGTTGGCTGGAACCGTACACCTCATCACCAAATCCCGGCGCCAACCGGGCCGTGAGGTGCGGTGGACCAGCCAATATGAAACCGTGGGAAGCCACACAAATTCCGTGTCATATGCTCAGCAGCTTGGTGGTTTTCAATGGGGAATCGAAGCCAATCAAAATTATTTCGATGGCTGGTCACCGGGTGATGCCTTGATTGACGGATTCTCCAACTTTGCAGCAGATTCCAATCGCGTCACCCTGTGGAATCCTAAGTTGCAGCGGAATGCACGTCTGCACAGCCAACTGACTTCGGGTCAATGGGTATTTCGCCCTTCTGTTCAGCTGTTGACCGAACAAATTGATAACCGAGGCGCACCTCGAGCACCGTATGGACAAACGGCATTTGACAATACATACAGCACAACGCGCTGGATCCCAACGTTGCAATGCCGTTCATTCAATGACGAGGGTACCGTCTGGAACATCACTCAATCGTGGCAGCGTTACAGCCGGACTTCCGGGTCGTACTTAACAGACCTCGAAACCCTGCACCAAACATCGCTCTCCGATGAGCAGGATACGACCCGCATGTCCGTCTGGCAATCCCGAGGCACCCGTTACCTTTCTTGGTCAGAAAGAATCCATGGCTCAGCCGGTTGGGACGGAAGACATGAAACCATTGCTGGGGGACGATTGACACAGCCGCAGCATGTGCTTGTTGACTTGGCCACATTTGCCACGGTCACATGGGAAAGCGAGGTGCAATCGCAACGATTTGGTTTGAGGAAAGCTTTCAACTCGGCATTCAGGACTCCAGCTTTGCCCAGCTGGAATGGCATGTGGAAATGGAGAGCACACCGCTTGCGTTTGGCCTATGCCAAAGGATTTCGCGCACCCACTCTAAAAGAACTGCACTTTCAATTTATCGATGTCAACCACCAGCTTTTTGGCAACACCAGCTTACGACCTGAAACATCGCATTTCATGCAACTTCATTGGCAATTGAGCGGTGATTTGGATTTCTCTATTCGAGCATATTCCAATGTTGTCACAGATCAAATCGGCTTGGTAGACCAACTAGATGGCACCTATCAATACGTGAACTTTACCGGATTCTCCTCTCGAGGTGCGGAAGTTCAAGTCCATACTTCAAATGCGCAATTTGAATTGAATGTTGGCGTCAGCGGCTTCAAAGCACAGACAAATCTGGCAAATTCCGGAGAGGAAGCTGACATCTCGAAGCCAGCTGCACCTCTAACAGTGGAAGGCCAATCCGAATTGACTTGGAACATCAACTCACAACTGCAAAGTTCCATTTTCGTTAAATACAACGGCGCCCGACAACGTGTCATTCAAGACGCCGATGGTGCCTTGAAATTGGTTACGGCACCCGCCTATACTTTGCTGGACTTCAATCTCCTCAACTGGAGCAGCCCCGCCGATCGACTTCACATTGCGCTCCGCTTCAAGAACTTGTTGAATGTCACATCCGTTTCAAACGGCGTAAACACGTCCGGTCCTGAAGCCCATACTGCAGGCCTGACTCCCATTGCTTGGGGTCGGAGTGCTGTTGTTCGACTGACCTACCAATGGAACCAAAACCGATGAATCACAGGAAATACCTTCCAAGCCTCGGACTCCTCCTTGTGTTGTGCGGATGCATCGAAAAGGAACTTGCCATTCCTGTGAAGCCGGTCGGAAAGCTTGTTTCGCACGAAGTTTCCATCGGCGCAGAGTATGACGCGCGCGTTTATTACAGCTTACAACGCAGCGAGGTGGTTGCCACCCATTCTCCTTTGGACTGGTGCCTCAAGCTCACCTTGCTTCCTGAATCTGGGAAGGTGGCAGTATTGCTAAATTCGAGCCGGACCATGCGCATTGCCAAAGACACCCCTGGAGGTTCAGAGCAGGGCTTGACCGACGAACAATTAGAGGCGCTTGAGTGGCGTATTGATCCGCCCTCAGGCTGGTCACCTGATTCAACCGAAGCGCAATTTGACGTTGGAGAGTCGTTTTTCATTGACTTGGGTTATGGGGCTGAGAATGTGCAATTGGGAAAGCGCCGAATCACAATCCAGGGTGCTTCAGAAAACGGAATTGAAGCCAGAATTGACCTTCTCAATTCGGCGCAAGACGGGTCCGTCATGGTCCCCCTGAGCACATCACGACCCTTTGGATATTTGAGTGTTCTAAATGCGGACTCCCCGGATATTGAACCTCCGAGTGACCAATGGGAGCTATTGTTGACCTCTTACACAGAGCTTTTAGAAGGTACGATTCCCTATCAAGTCACCGGAATACTCACACCGAGTTCACGTGTGCAAGTCATTGAACCGCAGGATTTCGACTGGGAAGAATTTGGTCAACTGGATTGGTCTGGCTTCTCGGCGACTGGGAATTGGAATGCCATTGGTTACGATTGGAAAACATTTGATCTCGACGCTGGAGTTTACAGCATAGATGCGAGTAATCTCTATGGCATCGTGACTTCTGAAGGACGTGAATTTCAACTCAGGATGCTCGACTTTTATGATGCGAATGGTGACAAAGGCTATTTCACCTTTGAAGCCTTTGAGCGTTAAAAATCTCGTTCATTACTGCTTCGAAGGGCACTTGTGATCTCCGTGGGTGCAAAAAACGCAGCAATCGTCTCCTTCTGGATGCAGGGTCGTACCACAGTGCTTGCAATCATAAGAAATCACGCAGTATTCCGTCGGAAGCGTTTCCAATTCTTGGTGTCCACATTTTGGACAGGTAATATTGGATGTTGTGCTCGTCATTCCTTGGTTTAAACCGCAAGACAAAAATCCAACCAATGGAAGCCAAAGTAACACGATGCGAATTGCGTTCATGGAATTCATTTGTGATGAGGTCATAAGATCGCGGGTTTTCGCAAGGATGCTGCCCAATACGTCAGCCCGGCTGATACCAGGGCCAATAAACACCAGATGGCATAAGCTAGTGGAGGCCCTGAAACCAGCATGCCCATGACAGGAATGAAGCACAAGTCTGCGAACCAGGCAATCACCAACCGCACCCGATCCAATCTGCTATCCCACAATTCACCAACCGCGGCAAGTGCTACTAAAACCCAAGCCAAAGCCATTGCCAATTGCCAAGATGGAATGGTCTTCTCAGCTGCCAACGCGAGCAATGCCACGGCCAAAAGCATGACCCACCGACCAAGCAGCAATCCGGCCATGAATGAACTCGGGCGCGGATTAAACTTAGTTTGTGGTCCAACAATTTTCGGTGCCGCCTGCGGACCGCCGATGCTTTCAGGATACCAACCCGGAGGGGCAAATAAAAAGCGCAATTTGTCCGCCCAACCAGGAATACTCTGGAGGTCTTTCCAAAGGTCAGCTACGGGCTTCCATTGTGCTCGCACAGGATTGAAAGACTCCGTCGGTCGCGTAATACCGTAGGTCGGCTGGACAATCTCCTTTTGAAAGGTGCCGAAAATGCGGTCCCACACAATGAAAACGCCCGCATGATTGCGGTCAATGTATTCGGGATTTCGACCGTGGTGAACGCGATGGTGCGAAGGAGTATTGAACACCCACTCGAATGGACCCAAACGTTCAATTAATTCAGTATGAATCCAAAATTGATACAAAAGGTTGATGGCCATACTGGTCAAAAACATCTCCGGAGGAAATCCGAGAATCGCAAGAGGCCAATACACCCACATTAAGAGGACTTTTTGAAGAACACTCTGACGCAACGCAACGCCCAAGTTGTAATCTTCACTCTGATGGTGAACTTGGTGACCGATCCAAAGGATATTGACCTCATGGCTCAGCCGGTGAGCCCAATAATAGGCAAAATCAGAGAGCACAAAAGTCGCCACCCAAATAGCCCAATGGCCATCCAGTTCCCATGGTCTCCATGATGCAGCCCAAAAAAAGACGGCTGTGTACGCGCCCACGGTCAAGACCTTGGAAAACAAAGTACTGCTCTGATCCATGATCCCACAGCCAATATTGGCGAGGGTATCGCCAAGGCGATAAACGTTCCTTCCCTTCCATTGGTCCCAGGCCACCTCTAACCCGATCAGGGCAAAAAATATGGGGATGGA
>Ga0209630_10002230_pt1 | contig 19059 bp, 20 predicted proteins | sample COG_01_FD_184745 | JGI IMG/M metagenome (GOLD analysis project Ga0209630, IMG submission 184745) | Pelagic Microbial community sample from North Sea - COGITO 998_met_01 (SPAdes) (version 2) | ecosystem: Environmental > Aquatic > Marine > Neritic zone/Coastal water | place: Helgoland, sampling... | reverse complement strand
TGGGGCGTGACGCCGTCCGTGTCGCTCATCCCGCCTTGTCGCCGATCATGAGCCGCAAATCCAGAGCGGGCTTATGTTTCAGCAAGCTTGGCCATATTGCTCCGGTCACGAAATGGCCGCATGGTGAGCGCTGCATTCATCCACAGGCAGGACGTGGATCGCGCATGGCAGGGGTTGGGGCGGCGACAGGACCGGCGGCGGAACGCTGGATCGGCCGGAGCGAGGCTCTGGAGCGGCTGGGGGTCAAGACCCAGACGCTGTACGCCTATGTCAGCCGCGGCCGGATCGCCGCGCGTCCGGACCCGGACAATCCCCGCCGCAGCCAGTACGACGCCGGGGATATCGCCCGGCTCAGCGCGCCGCTGGCGCCCGGCGAGACCCCGCCGCCCTTCGTGCCCTTCGAACACGCCCCGGCGCGGGGCGAGGCCCTGATCCGGTCGTCGCTGAGCCTGGTGTCTCAGGGGCGGCTCTTCTATCGCGGGCAGGACGTGGTCGAGCTGTCGAAGACGGCGACGGTCGAGGATGCGGCGCGGCTGCTGTGGGACTCGCCCGGTCACAACCCCTTCGCGGGGCTGGGGCCCCGGCTGGATAGCGCCGGCGGGGTCACGGCCCGGACGCGGCTGTTCGCGTCCCTGGCCCGCCGGGCTGAGGAGGACGCCTCCACCGCCGGCAAGACGCCCGATCAGGTCAAGGCCCAGGCCGCCTCGGTGCTCAATGAGGTGGTCGACGCTGTCGCCGGACCCGGGCCGCGGCTGTTCTTCCACCAGCGTCTGGGACGGGGCTGGAAGGTGCTGGAGCGCGACAGCGTCATCATCCGCCAGGCGCTCGTCCTGATCATGGACCACGCCATGAACCCCTCGGTCATCGCCACGCGGGCGGCGGCGGGGGGCGGCGCCTCTCCGGCGGGGGCGGCGCTGGCGGGGCTGGCCACCTTCACCGCCTCGCCCAAGGCCTTCGAACTGGCCCGGACCATCGCCTGGGTCATCGAGGCCCGGCGCGACGCCAGAGGCGCGGCCCAGCGCCGGATGGAGGCCGACGGCCGGGTGCCCGGCTTCGGCGACGCGGCCTGGCCCGAGGGCGATCCGCGCGCGGCGGCCCTGCTGGAGGCCGCCCACCTGCCGCCCGATCTGGCCGCCATCGTGCGCGAGGGCGAGGCCGCTTCGGGCGTCAAGGCCAATGTGGGCCTGGCTTTGGCCCTCGTGGCGCGGCGTCTGGACCTGCCCCGCGACGGCGCCTCGGACATGCTTCTGATCGGCCGTCTGGTCGGTCTGCTCGGTCATGCGCTGGATCAGGCGACGGACGGCTCGCCTATCGCCGCCCGACTGCGCTATGTGGGTCCCAGACCCGGCGCCTGATCAGGCTCTCCCACCGGGCCAATGGGGATACATATGGCGGACTGGATTGCGGCGATCATCCTTGGGCTGGTGGAGGGGCTGACCGAGTTCCTGCCCGTCTCCTCGACCGGACACCTCTTGCTGACCCAGCACCTGCTGGGCCTGACCGACCTGCGCTGGAACGCCTTCGTGGTGCTGATCCAGCTGGGCGCGATCCTGGCGGTGGTGGCTCTCTACTTCCAGCGGCTGTGGGGCGTGCTGATCCGGCTGCCTACCGATCCGTCGGCGCGGCGCTTCGCCATCAGCGTCCTGATCGCCTTCATCCCCTCGGCCATCGCCGGCCTGTTCCTGCACGACTTCATCACCAAGGTCCTGTTCGAGGACCTGCGGACCATCTGCTGGGCCCTGATCATCGGCGGGGTCATCCTGCTGGTGCTGGAGCGCTGGGCGCCCAAGCCCCATACCGGCGACGCCATGGCCCTGAGCTGGCGCCAGTCCTTCCTCATCGGCCTGTTCCAGTGTCTGGCCCTGGTCCCCGGCGTGTCCCGCTCGGGCGCCACCATTTCGGGCGGTCTGGTGCTGGGGCTGGAGAAGCCGGCGGCGGCGGAGTTCTCCTTCTTCCTCGCCATCCCGACCATGGTCGCGGCCTTCGGTCTCGACCTGATCAAGTCCAAGGACTCTATCGACCTTCACTTCGCCTGGATCATCGCCATCGGCTTTATCGTGTCGTTCGTCAGTGGACTGATCGTCATCAAATGGATGCTCAGCTTCGTGTCCAAGCACGGCTTCGCCCCCTTCGCCTGGTGGCGGATCGCCATCGGCGCGACGGGCCTGTTCCTGCTGACCATGGGCTTCGTGAGCTGAGGGGTTTTGCACTCGAAAAAAGTGGGTGCAAAAAGTGCAAGGCTGAAAGTCGGGCGGCAGGTTTTAGGCGTAGAGCCCGGACTCTGAACGGCTTTTTGTGCGGCTGAAAATTGCACTCTCAGTGCACGCGAGTGCAGGGCGATGCACTCGGCGGCTGTCTGGATTTGCGATGTCAAAGACCGGCGGACGCGAGTGTACGCGCGCGCGGGAGCATGCGCGGTCGATTGGAGTCAGAAAGCGCCAAGACGTTGATTGAGCGCGCGCTTTTTGGCGAAGGCGTGCCGGGGTGAGCGGTAACCGCTCACCCTTTCGTGCAAGGACAACGGCTGCGCCGCCGTGCGCTCAAGCCCTCTCCCGCCGGGAGAGGGTAGAGTGGTCAGGCCGGGACCAGCGTCTCCGCCGCCGGGCTTTCGGCGAACTGGCCGCCCTTGCGGTAGCGCCAGAGGTAGGCCGGGGCGATGGCTTCCATGCCGGTGGCCTCGACGCCCAGGGCTTCCAGACCTTCGGCGCCCGGAGCGACGACATTGTCGCTCTCCAGCGAGACGACCTGGTCCTTGGTGAGGAGGGGCGTGATGCCGAAGCCGGCGGTGATCTGGAGCAGGGAGCCGATGATCCGGGCCGGGCCGAAGGGCAGGGGGACCAGGGGGCGTTCGCGCTTGGTCTCGCGCACGATGTATTTGAGCACATCGCCGAAGGTCCAGACGGCGGGGCCGCCCAGTTCGAAGGTGCGGCCGGCGGCCTCGGCGCGGGTCGTGGCGCGGGCGATGGCCTCGGCGACGTCGCCGACATAGACGGGCTGCAGCTTCGTCTCGCCGCCGCCGATCAGGGGCAGGGCGGGGGCCATGACGGCGAGCGACGCAAAGCGGTTCAGGAAGCCGTCGCCGGCGCCGAAGACGATCGAGGGGCGGACGATGACCGCCTCGGGCAGGACGGCGCGCACGGCGGCCTCGCCCTCGGCCTTGGAGCGGGCGTAGGCGCTGGCGCTGTTCGCGTCGGCGCCGATGGCCGAGATCTGGACGAGACGGGCGATCCCGGCCGCCTTGCAGGCTTCGGCGACATTGCGGGCGCCGTCGACGTGCAGGGCCTGGAAGGTGCGCTTGCCGCTCTCGTGCAGGACCCCGACCAGATTGACCGCCGCGTTCGCGCCCTTCAGGGCCGCCGCCACGTCTTCCGGCGAGGTGATGTCGCAGCGCACCGGCTGGATCTGGCCGACATCGCCCAGCGGGCGCAGGTCATAGGAGGTGTTGGGCGCACGAACGGCGACCCGCACTCGCCAGCCGGCTTTCGCCAGGGCGCGGACGGCCTGGGCGCCGACGAAGCCGGAGCCTCCGAACACAGTGACCAGACCCGGGCTGAACGCGGACATGGGAAGCTCCAATCGAAATCTCAGACTGGCGGGATAGACCAGGTCTCGCTGCATCGCAACGCGGCGCACAAAGGGTTTGAACGCGATGTGCAAAACTTGTCGCAAAAGCATATTGACCCGCCCGTCCAACTCCCATAGAGGTCCGCGCCTTCCCGACGGAAACGCCTTCACGGCGCGACCGACAGGGGGCCCAGGTGGCGGAATTGGTAGACGCGCTGGCTTCAGGTGCCAGTGATCGAAAGGTCGTGGAGGTTCGAGTCCTCTCCTGGGCACCAATTCTCGAAACGGCGTCGCATCGACAGATGCGGCGCCGTTTTGCTTTCCGGGCCGGCCCGCTACTCGCATCGCGGCCCCCGCTGGGCTAGAGGCTGTGCATGACCGTTTATTTCCATGAAGGCGACCTGCCCGACGATCTCGACCTCGGCCCCTCGGTGGCGGTCGATTCCGAGACCATGGGGCTGCGCTATCACCGCGACCCGCTTTGCGTGGTCCAGCTGTCGGCCGGGGACGGGGACGCCCATGTCGTGCGTCTGCGCCGCCCCGCCTATGACTGTCCGAACCTGAAGGCCCTGATGGCCGACCGCGGCGTGCTCAAGATCTTCCACTTCGGCCGCTTCGACATCGCCATGATGCAGCTCTACCTGGGAGTCGACACCGGGCCGGTCTATTGCACCAAGATCGCCTCCAAGCTGGCCCGCACCTATACGGACCGGCACGGGCTGAAGGACGTCACCCGCGAACTGGCGGGCGTGGACCTGTCCAAGGCCCAGCAGTCGTCCGACTGGGGCGCCGACGTCCTGACCCAGGCCCAGCTCGACTATGCGGCCTCGGACGTCCTCTATCTGCACGCGGTCAAGGACAAGCTGGACATGATGCTGGCCCGCGAGGGCCGTACCGAACTGGCCCAGGCCTGTTTCGACTTCCTGCCGGTCCGCTCGCGTCTGGACCTCGAAGGCTGGGAAGAGATGGACATCTTCGCCCATGCCTGAGGCGGAAGGGCAGGATCAGGCCGCCGTGGAGGCGCGCCGCGACGCCGACGAGGCGCGTCTGGCCGAGGCCGGCGCCAAATGGCGCGCGCGCTCGCGCCGGGTCCAGCTCTATCGCCGTCTGCTGCCGATCCTGATCGTCGTCCTGGCCGGCGGCGCCTTCACCTGGACGGTGTTCCGCACCGTCATCTCGGGCGTCGAGCGCAAGGCGGCCCAGAGCCGCGAGGTCCGGCTCGACAATCCGATGTTCCACGGCCAGGACGCGCAGGGGCGCTCGTTCCTGATCGGGGCGGCCGGGGCCGTGCGCGATCCGAACACCGGCCATTTCCGCCTGAACGGCCCGGTCCTGAGGCTGAACCTCGGCGGCCGCAAGGTGACCCAGATGACCGCCGACGCGGGCATCTATGACGAGGTCAAACGCTCGGTGACCATCGGTCCGAACGTGAAGATCACCGACGGCGGTTCCGGCTTCACCCTGACCACGCCCGAGGCCGTGGTTGACACGGCGACCGGGGTGGTGACCGGTAACAAGGGCGTTCAGGGGCAGGGACCCCTTGGAACGATTTCCGCTTCGTCCTATGCCATCTATGATCAGGGCGAGCGGGTGACCTTCAACGGCGCCGGCGAAAACAAGGTACGCGGGACCCTGATGCCCGCCCGGTCGGCTGGATGACACGATGACCAAGACGAAAATCACCTGGATCGCCGGCGCGGTAGCCGCAGCCGGTCTCGCCCTCGCCACCCAGGCGGTGCACGCGCAGTCTCGCGGCAATGTCGCCGACGCCCCGATCGCCTATGGTGCGGACCAGATCGCCCGCACCCCGGCGGGCCTGAGCATGCGCGGCCGGGCCGAGCTGACCCAGGGCGGCAACCGGATGCGCGCCGACAGCGTCACGGCCGCGACCACGGACAGCAACCAGCTGACCCGCATCGAGGCCTCGGGCAACGTCTACTATGTGACGCCGAACGAGACGATCCGCGCCGACCACGCCGTCTATACGGCGTCGAACGACACCATCATCCTGACCGGCGACGTGATCCTGACCCAGGGCAAGAGCGTCATGACGGGGTCGCGCCTGACCTATAACGTCCGCACCGAGACGGCCGAGATGGGCGGCGGCCGCGTTCAGGGCGTCTTCTATCCGCAAGGTTCGAACTGAACCGTCGGTTCGTGTTCGACTGAAAGGCCCGGTTTGGCGCGCAAGGAACTCTCCGCTCTCAACGTCAACGACCCCACAGCCGGGGTCGCGCCGACGCTCGCCCCCGAGCCGGAGGCGGCGCGCGGGCTTCGGGTCAAGAACATCGCCCGGGCCTTCGGCGCCCGCCAGGTAGTGCGCGACGTCTCCCTGACCGTGCAGCGCGGCGAGGTCGCGGGTCTGCTGGGCCCCAACGGCGCCGGCAAGACCACCTGCTTCTATATGATCACCGGCCTGATCCCGGCCGACACCGGCTCGATCTGGCTGGACGGCGAGGACATCACCAAACAGCCGATGTACCAGCGCGCCCGCATGGGGCTGGGCTATCTGGCGCAGGAGGCCTCGATCTTCCGCGGCATGACGGTCGAGCAGAACGTCAAGGCGGTGGTCGAGCTGCGCGAGAGCGGCAAGGGCATCGAGGTGGAGACGACCCGCCTGCTGGAAGAGCTGCACATCGGCCATCTGCGCCACGCTCCCGCCGCCAGCCTGTCGGGCGGCGAGCGGCGTCGGGTCGAGATCGCCCGGTCGCTTGCCGGTCGACCCAGCTTCATGTTGCTGGACGAACCCTTCGCGGGCATCGACCCCCTGGCCATCGCCGACATCCGTCAGGTGATCCGCTATCTGGCGGGCGAGGGCATCGGGGTGCTGATCACCGACCACAACGTCCGCGAGACCCTGGACATCATCGACCGCGCCTCGATCATGTCGGGCGGCGAGGTGCTGTTCGAGGGCACCGCCGATCAGGTGATCCACGATCCGGAAGTGCGCCGCGTCTATCTGGGCGATCTCTACGGCTCCGGCCGGGGCTGATCCGCTTCAGGACCCTCTGCGGCCGAAGGGGCGTGAGGGGGCGACGCCGGGATCCCAGGCGGGATTGCTCCACGGTTGCGGCTGGGCCGGGAAGGGCGCGGGCTCTTCACGGCGAACCGGTTCGGGCTGGATCGGGCCGGGACCGAAGTCGAAGATGGGTTTGTAGGGCACATCCGGATCGCCACGCCTGGCCTCGGCGATCAGGGCGTCCCAGCGGTCCTCGTCCAGCCTCGACTCTCCGCCGCCGCCGTAACGCTGGCTCGGGTCGCGCGGATCGGGACCGAACCTGTTCTCGCCCCGCGTTCCGGGCAGCAGGGTCAGGATGAACATGATCAGCTGGCCGACATAGCCGAGCATGCCCAGCAGACCGGCCGCGCCAAGCCCCACCAGGGCCGTGCCGACGAAGGCCTCGCGGCTGGCGCCCAGGCCGACCGACCCGATCGCCGTCGCGATCGTGCCGACCGCCATGACGCTGCTTAACAGCGAGGGCAGCATCAGGCACAGCCAGACCGCGCCGCGTCCGCTGTCGTGCAGGCGGCGCACCAGCACCGCATAGTTTGGAATGATCAGGCCCAGAAGGCTGGCGACGATCAGGCCGAAGGCGGTCAGGACGCCGGTCGTCGCCTCGCCCGCGCCGGACTGTCCCATGGCGCCGACGGCCAGACCCATAAGCAAGGCGTACCAGAGGCCCTGCAGGACGGCGAACAGCCAGTATTCTGTACGGCTGGCGCGACCCTTGAAGTCGGCGTAGCGCATCAGCGGGCGGAAGAGCAGCATCTCGGGCGTCCGGAGCCGTGGGGGATGAGGCCCAGTTTCGGACAGAACGATGAAATCCGGAAAAACGGAGAGGGTAAACGGCCACGGTTTCCCGCGTTCGCCCCGCGTTAACCCCTTGCCTTCATCCTGACCCCAGCAAGTTCCGGGCCAGACGCCCGAGGGGAGACAGGCGGCGGTGGTCGGTCAGAGGCTGGAGATCAGGCAGGGGCAGGGGCTCGTCATCACGCCCCAGCTGCAGCAGGCGATCAAGCTGCTGCAACTGTCGAACCAGGAGCTGGACGAATACGTCGAGGCCGAGCTCGAGAAGAACCCGCTGCTCCAGCGCGACGAGACCGAGGCCGGTCCGGCCCGCGAGGCGGGTGACGCCGAGCCGGCGGCCGCGTCTTCCAGCGATACCTCCGAACTGAGTTTCTCCGACGCCGGGGCCTCCGAGCGCAGTTCGACCGTCGATGCGGGCGAGAACGACGTCTATGGCGATGCGACGCCCGGCGAGCGCACCGTCGACCGTCTGTCGGACGAGGCGGCCCAGCCGGGCATCTCCGACTGGTCGACCGCCGGCAAGGGCGGTTCCGCCTATGACGGCGAGGGCGGCGAGCGCCCGGACCAGCGCGAAGCCACCCTGTGGGAGCATCTGCAGGCCCAGGCGTCCTCCGCCGGCCTGGACGCCACCGACCATGCCATCGCGCTGAGCCTGATCGATGCGGTCGACGAGGGCGGTTATCTGCGCGGCGAACTGGCCGAGATCGCCGACCGTCTGGGCTGCGGCCTGGAGCGGGTCGAGGCGGTCCTGACCGTCTGCCACGGCTTCGAGCCGACCGGGATCATGGCCCGTTCGGTGCCGGAATGCCTGAAGCTGCAGCTGATCGAGCGCAACCGCTTCGATCCGGCCATGGCGGCCCTGCTCGACAATCTGGAGATGCTGGCGCGGCGCGACCTGCAGGGGCTGCGTCAGGCCTGCGGCGTCGATGCGGAAGATCTGGCCGAGATGATTTCCGAGCTGAAGGCCCTGACGCCGCGTCCCGGCGCCGGCTTCGGCGGCGAACCGGCCCAGACGGTCATTCCCGACGTCCACGTCCGCCCCGACCCGGCCGGCGGCTGGAAGGTGGAGCTGAACACCGACACCCTGCCCAAGCTTCTGGTCGACAAACGCTATCACGCCTCGGTCTCGGCGGGCGCCCGGACCGAGACGGAGAAGGCCTTCGTCGCCGACTGCGCGGCCCAGGCCAACTGGCTGGTCAAGTCGCTGGACCAGCGCGCCAAGACCATTCTGAAGGTCGCCTCCGAAATCGTGCGCCAGCAGGACGCCTTCCTTGCCTTCGGCGTCGAATTCCTGCGCCCGCTCAATCTGAAGACCGTCGCCGACGCCATCAGCATGCATGAATCGACCGTCAGCCGGGTCACCTCGAACAAATATGTCTCGACCCCGCGCGGCGTCTTCGAACTGAAATTCTTCTTCACCGCCTCCATCGCCTCGACGGGCGACGGCGCCGCCCACTCGGCCGAGGCCGTCCGGCACCGGATCAAATCCATGATCGACCACGAGGCGCGGGAGGGCGACGTTTTGTCCGACGACCGGATCGTCGAACTGCTGAACGAGGCGGGCATCGACATCGCCCGGCGAACGGTCGCCAAGTATCGGGAAGCCTTGAGGATTCCGTCCTCGGTCCAGCGTCGCAGGATGCTCAAGTTCGCCTGACCGGCGTCTGAAATCCGACCACAAAACGGTGATCCCGATTGACACCAAAATCAGTCGGGAGCGTTCTATCCGTATGCAAGTCCAAGTCAGCGGCAAGCAAGTGGATGTCGGCGAAGCGTTAGGCTCGCGCATCTCCCAGGAACTCGAAGAGGGAGTCGGTAAATACTTCGAACGCGGCGGTCAGGACGCCGAGGTCGTGGTCTCCAAGGACGGCTATGGGTTCAAGGTGGACTGTTGGGTCCGCCTCGCCTCCGGCCAGTCGCTGGTCACCACCGGTCACGGCGGAGACGCGCATTCGGCATTCACCGACAGCCTCGACAAGCTTGAGAAGCGGGTTCGCCGCTACAAGCGCCGTCTCAAGGATCACCACATCGGGCCCAAGGGCCTGTCGCCCGAAAAGACCGAAATGGCCGCGGCCTCGGTCGCCCGCTCGATCGTGCTGCGCAACCCCGACAGCGTCGAGGACGACGTCTTCGGCGATACCGGAACTTCTGACGAACCGCCGCCGGTCGGCATGGTCATCGCCGAGACCGAGGCCGAGATCCGCACCATCACGGTCGGCCGCGCGGTGCTGGAACTCGACATGACCGGCTATCCGATGGTGCTGTTCCGCAATGCGGCCCACGGCGGCCTGTCGGTCGTCTATCGCCGGCCGGACGGGAATGTGGGCTGGATCGACCCCGAGCGGACCTCTCCCGGTCTGAACGGAAAGGCCAAGACCAATGGGCACGCTTCCGTAAGCCCTTAGTGCTAGCTGTCAGTTGAAGGCTTTCCTTGATGCGGCGGAGCGGCTAAAGCCCGCCCGCCCCATCGGGGACGAGAGAGTATCGAGTCGGGGATAGTTTATGGACATCGCTGAATTGCTGGCGGAGGACGGGATCGTCCTGCGCAGCGGCGCGTCTTCGAAACGGCAGGCTCTTCAGGTCGTCGCCGAAACCGCCGCCTCGGCCATGGGGCTGGATTCCGCGCGCGTCATGGACGCCCTGCTGGAACGCGAGGCCCTGGGCGCCACCGGCCTCGGCTCGGGCGTGGCGGTTCCGCATGCCCGGATCGACGGTCTGGCGCGCGTCTTCGGCGTCTTCGTGCGTCTGGATACGCCTGTGGCCTATGGCTCGGTCGACGATCGCCCCGTCGATCTGATGTTCGCCCTGTTCGCTCCGCCGCGTGACGGCGCCGACCATCTGCGCGCCCTGGCCGCCGTGTCGCGCGCCATGCGTTCGCCCGAGCTGCGCGAAAGCCTGCGCCGGGCCCATACGGTCGACGCCGCCCACGCCCTGTTCGTCACCGACAACGTCCCCGCCACCGCCGCCTGAAGACGCCCGAATGGGGGCCGTAGGCGAATAGCCGCACAGGGCTGCGCCGGGCCCGTGGCAATGGTAGGACTCCGTTTCCCACGGAGGTCGCGATGGCGAAGCTTGTCTACGGGTTGAACCAGTCGCTCGACGGCTATGTGAACCACGACGCCTTCGGGCCCGGTCCGACGCTGTTCCGGCATTTCATCGACCATATGCGCGGGGTGACGGCGAGCGTCTACGGCGGGCGGATGTACGAGATCATGCGCTACTGGGACGAGGACCAGGAGGGCTGGGACGCTCCGGAGCGGGAGTATGCCGAGGCCTGGAGAGCGACGCCGAAATGGGTCGTGTCCCGCACGCTGAAGGAAGTCGGACCCAATGCGACCCTGGTCGAAGGCGACCTCGGGGCGGCGATGCGCGGGCTGAAGGACCGGCTGGAGGGCGAGATTGAAATCGCCGGCCCCGATCTGGCGAACCAGCTGATGGCGCCGGACATGATCGACGAATACCGGATCTATCTGCATCCGGTGGTGGCGGGCCCCAGTCTCGGGGCGAAGGGGGTGCTCTTCTTCACGCAATCGCCGCCGCCACTGGATCTGGTGTCGAGCGAGCTGGTCGGGGATGATGTGGTCCTGTTGACCTATGCGCCCGCCTGAAAGGGGGCGATGGGGCTGCGTCAACCCGGATAACCGCAGCCCCGCCCAGAGCCCGCGCTGACTGGGGAGCCGTGCGCGGGGTGGATATGTGTCCGCCGGAAGCCGGCGGAGCATTCAAAAGCAATAACGCGGCCCTCGCGCTCAAGCAGCGAGTGACCGCGTCACGAGCGCTAGCGCGCCCCGCTTAGATGTAGCGACGCAGCGAGCGGGTCAGTTCGCCGGCGCCGTTCTTCTTGACGGCGGGCTGGTAGGCGACGCGGGCGTGTTCGACGCAGTAGACGCCTTCCGAGGCGCGGCGGCCGCAGAAGCTGAACTCGCGCGAGGACGGATCGCCGATCGGCCATTTGCACATATGGGCGCCGAGCGTCAGGACGGTGGCGGTGCCGGGCTGTTCGACGATGGCCGGCAGGGGCGTGGGGGCGACCGGGGCGGCGACGGGACGCGGCTGGACGGCCTCGATGCGGCGCGGGGCCGAGGGCTGGCCGTAGTCCTGCTTGGGCGGGGTCGTCCGGGTCTTGGCCGGGCGGAAGGCGGTCGTGGTGGTGCGCGCCGGCTGCGACGGGGTGGCGCGGCCCGACAGGCCCAGACGGTGCACCTTGCCGATCACGGCGTTGCGGGTGACGCCGCCACCCAGCTGTTTGGCGATCTGGCTCGCCGACTGGCCTTCCAGCCAGAGCTTCTTCAGCGCGCCTACGCGATCTTCGGTCCAGCCTGCGGTCATCTCGCCCTCCGGGGGGATCAGGATTCAATATGTAGTGGCGAACCCCTCCTCCAGAGCCCGCTACCTACCACCAATCGTAAACGAGCGGTTAACAGACGCAAGATGTGCGAATCAGTCCGTCCACAGAAACCAGATGTTGAATCGGTGTTATGTGGGCGTTCCTCACCACGGCGCAGCCGTGGGGAGGGGAACCGCCCGCGTTTTCGCGGGTGGTGGAGGGGTTTCTTTGCCGGGAGCGGATGCGGTCTGGCCGAGGCAAGGAAGCAAGAACCCCCTCCGTTCACGGCGCTGAAGGAGCGCCGCGCCACCTCCCCAAGCTTTGCTTGGTGAGGACATTGCGAAACCGCTCCTGAAGGCGCATTTCCCGCCTCATGACCGATCTCGCCTCCACCCGCCCCTCCGGACTGCCGACGCCCCGCCGCTATGACGGGGTCAACTGGGTGGGGGTTCAGACCCTGTACCTGCGTGAGGTGCGGCGCTTCTGGAAGGTCGGGGCCCAGACGGTGGCGGCGCCGGTGGTGACCACGCTTCTGTACATGCTGGTCTTCGTCGTGGCCCTGAAGGGGTCGCGGCCGCCGATCGACGGCACCCCCTTCGCCGAGTTCGTGGCGCCAGGCCTGATCATGATGGCGATCCTGAACAACGCCTTCGCAAACGCCTCGTCCAGCCTGATCCAGGCCAAGATCATGGGCACCTCGACCGACTTCCTGACCCCGCCGCTCAGCCCGCTGGAGCTGACCATCGGCTTCTCGCTCGGCGCCGCGACGCGCGGCATCGCCGTGGGTCTGGTCACCGCCGTCTGTGTCCTGCCGTTCGCGAAGATGGGCGTGACCAACGTCCTGGCCATCGTCTACTTCGGCCTGATCGCCTCCCTGCTGATGGGGATGGTCGGGGTTCTGGCCGGGCTGTGGTCCGAGAAGTTCGACCAGCTGGCGGCGGTCCAGAACTTCGTGGTCATGCCCATGACCTTCCTGTCGGGCGCCTTCTATCTGGTCCAGAACCTGCCGGGGCCGTTCGCGACCATCAGCCACTTCAACCCCTTTTTCTACCTGATCGACGGCTTCCGCTCGGGCTTCATCGGCCATGCCGAGGGCAGTCTGATGATCGGGGTGGTGATGACCGCGGTGCTGACGGTAGTGATGGCCGTCGCCAACTGGCTGGTGTTCCGCTCGGGCTGGCGCCTGAAGAGCTAGAGCAGATTGGGCCACGCGATGGCGTGGACCTGATCCTTGCCGGGGACGGCGGCCAGAGGCGGGGTCGAGAACAGGCTCGCGATGGCCGGATCGCGCACATTCAGCCCGCCGGTGAAGGCGCCGAAGGCCGGCAGGATGATGCGGCGGCCGTCGGTGATGAAGCAGGGCTTCCTCACGCCCCGGCCATAGGCGGCGACCCGCGCCGAGGGATGCAGGTGTCCCGCCACCTCGCCCGGCTGATCGCCCGGCATGGGCTCATGCACCAGACGCAGGGCCCCGAGGGACAGGGTCTCGATGACCGAGCCGGGCAGGCGGTCCAGATCCGCGCCCAGGGCCTCGCGGTCGTGATTGCCCTCCAGCCACAGCCAGTCGCGGCCGAAGGCCATGCGCTCGAGCGTCTCGCGGTCGCTGTCGGCCATGCGCGGAATGGAGCGGCGGTCATGGAAGCTGTCGCCCAGCAGGACGACCCGGCCGGGGTTCAGCGCAGCGATCTCGGCTTCCAGCCGGGCGAGGGTGGCGGCTGAGTCATAGGGCGGCAGCATCTGACCGCGCACGGCGAAGGCCGAACCCTTCTCCAGATGCAGGTCGGCGACGATCAGGACGTCGTGCTCGACCACATGCATGGCGCCCGAACAGCGCAGCACGCAGCGCTCGCCGGCGATCCGCACCGCCAGTCCGCCGCATCCGCTCCGCCTCGGCGCCAGAACCATTCGCCACTCCTCGACTCTTGCCGCCGCCGTCACGCCGCCCCCTGTAGCTCAGGCGGGGCGTCGTCCATGACCTCGGCGATCAGGGCCTCGGCGGATTCCTTCAGGATCATGTCGGCCGCGTCGCCCCCGCCGACCCGCTCGCGGCCGATGACCACCAGAACCGGAACGGAGAAGGGCGAGGGACGCTCCAGCGCCTTCGTGCGGATCTGACCCGAGATGCGCGTCAGCAACTGACCCAGTCGCGCCACATCCAGCAGGCCCGCCGCCGCATCGGCCCGGGCGGTGCGCAGCAGAAGGTGATCGGGCTGGTGGCGGCGCAGGACGTCGTAGATCAGGTCGGTCGAGAAAGTGACCTGACGCCCCGTCTTCTCCTGCCCCGGCTGGCGACGCTCGATCAGGCCGGAAATGAGTGCGCAGTTGCGGAAGGTGCGTTTCATCATGAAGCTCTCCTCCAGCCAGCTCTCCAGATCGTCGCCCAGCATGTCGGGCTGGAACAGGTCGTCGTAGTCGAGGTCGCCGCCGTCGGCGGTCGAGGTCATCGGCTTGATCGACCAGATGGCGATCGAATAGTCGGTGCAGACGAAGCCGAGCGGCCCGACGCCGGCGCGATCGAGCCGCCGGGTCAGCAGCATGGCCAGGGTGTTGTGAGCGAGGCCGCCCTCGAACGGATAGGCGACCATGAAGTGGCGATTGCCGCGCTGGAAGGTCTCGATCAGCATCTGGTCCGCCGTCGGGATGGCCGATTTGGCCTCCTGCAGCTCGAGCCATTCCTGAACGTCGGGGGGCAGGACGCGCCAGTGGTCGCGGTTCTGGATCAGGTTGCGGACGCGGTCGGCCAGAGAGGTCGACATCGGGAATTTCGACCCGCCCCAGGAGGGAATCTTGGGGTCCTTGTCCTGGGCGTGGGTGACGAGGGCGTCGGTGCCCGAGATGCCCTGGAAGGCCCAGATCTGGCCGGCGAACAGGAAGGTGTCACCGGGCGTCAGCTGTTCGAAATACCATTCCTCGGCCTCGCCGACCTTGCGGCCCCCGACCAGCTGTTTAGTGGCCCCGGCGCCGCGGCGCGAGGCGATGCGGACGTTGAGCGTCCCGGCCGCGACGATCGCCCCGACGTTCATGCGGTGGCGCTGGGCGGTGTCGGCGTTCCTGACCTTCCAGCGGCCCTCGCGGTCCTTCACGATCCGGGCGAAACGGTCGTAGGAGCGCAGGGCGTAGCCGCCGGTGGCGACGAAATCGACGACCTCCTCGAACTGTTCGTACGGCAGGTCGGCGTAGGGGCCGCAGGTTCTGAGCTCCTCGTGCAGGTCCTCCAGCCGGAAGGGCTCGGAACAGGCCAGACCCATGATGTGCTGGGCCAGGGTGTCGAGGGTGCCGATGTGGTGCGGCTCCCAGTCGAAGGCGTTCTCGGCGACGGCCTCGCGCGCGGCCTGGCACTCCAGCATCTCGAAGCGGCTGGCGGGCACCATCAGGGCGCGCGACGGCTCGTCCAGCCGGTGGTTGGCGCGGCCGATGCGCTGGACGAGGCGCGATGCCCCCTTGGGGGCGGCCAGCTGGATGACCAGATCGACGTCGCCCCAGTCGATGCCGAGATCGAGCGTCGAGGTGCAGACCACGGCGCGCAGGTCGCCCCGCGCCATCGCCGCCTCGACCTTGCGGCGCTGCTCGGCCGCCAGTGACCCATGGTGCAGGCCGATGGGCAGATTGTCGTCATTGATCTCCCACAGCTGCTGGAACACGAACTCCGACTGCCAGCGGGTGTTGACGAAGATCAGGGTCATGCCCGAGCGCTTAATGGCGTCGTACACTTCCGGGATGGCGTGCTGGCCGGTATGGCCGGCCCAGGGGACGTGGCCCTCGGAGACCAGGACATCGACGACCGGCGGGGCGCCGGGGTCGCCGCGAACCAGAACGACATCATCGAGTCCTTCTCCCCTTGCGGGAGAAGGTGGCTCGCGAAGCGAGACGGATGAGGGGTCGAGTTGTGCTGAAAAGTCGAGGGACGTGTCTTCCCCGGACAGGTCGGTGTGACCCCTCATCCGCCCCTTCGGGGCACCTTCTCCCGCAAGGGGAGAAGGGGAGTGAGGGCGGAGCCAATCTCTGATCAAATCCGGGTCGTCGATGGTCGCCGACAGGGCCACCCGCCGCATCGCCGGGGCGAACTGCTGCAACCGCGCGATCCCGAGCGCCAGCAGGTCGCCGCGCTTGCCGCTCCAGATGGCGTGGACCTCGTCCAGCACGATGCATTTGAGGTCGGCGAAATAGGCCCGCGCGCCGTCCCAGGCGCAGAACAGGGCCAGCTGCTCCGGCGTGGTCAGGAGGATGTCGGGCGGGAAGTCGCGCTGGCGCTGCTTCTTGGACTGCTTCGTATCCCCCGTCCGGCTCTCGACATGGATGTTCAGCCCGATCTCGCGGATGGGCGTCATCAGGTTGCGTTCGACGTCGGTGGTCAGGGCCTTGAGCGGCGAGATGTAGATGGTGTGGATGCCCGAGCCGGGGCCGATGGCCGGCCGCGGCCCGCGCTCGGCCAATTCGATCAGACTGGGCAGGAAGCCCGCCAGGGTCTTGCCGCCGCCGGTCGGGGCGACCAGCAGGGCGTGCTGTCCGGCGATGCCCGCCGCGATCATCTCGGCCTGATGCCGTCTGAGGCTCCATCCCCGCCTGGCGAACCAGTCGGCGAACAGGGGCGGCAATGTCGCGGCGGTCGGCGTCACCGGCGACCTATAGCATGTTCCCGTTCCGTTTCCCTAGTGGGTCCGGGGCGGCGCCTTCGCCTCGATCCAGGCGATGCGGCGGTCCATGTCGGCGACGACCTCCTGGAGGCGGGCCTTTTCGGAGGCCATGTCGACGGGGGTGCCGTCTTCATAGGTGATCTGGGCGCCCTTCTCGATCAGGTCGAGGCGGAAGAGGGCGGTGACGCGCTGGGCCTTGAAGCGTTCGAGTTCGGCATCGTCGCTTTGGGCGCTCATTTCGCAGCCGTCACGACGATCTCGACCAGATAGTCGGGCGAGGCCAGCCTGGCTTCCGAGGTGGCGCGGGCCGGCGGGTTGGCGGGGTCGACCCAGGCGTCCCAGACGCTGTTCATGGCGGCGAAGTCGGCGATGTCGGCCAGCCAGATGGTCGCCATCAGGATCTTCGACTTGTCCGATCCGGCGAGACCCAGCAGGCGCTCGATTTCGGAGAGGCAGGTCCTGGTCTGGGCGACGACGTCCTCGCCGGGCTCCCCGACCTGACCGGCGAGGTAGATGGTGTCGCCGTGGATCACGGCCTCGCTCATGCGGGCGCCGGGTTCGAGACGGGTGATCATGGCGGGGCTCCTGAAAGTTTGGCCCCGCCTCTAACGCACTATGGCCGCTGCAGGAACCGGATCGCGGTCATCACATGGGCGCGGACGCCGACCGGCAGCACGCTTTCGTCGACGTCGAAGCCGGGCGAGTGGTTGGGGGCGGCGGTGGCGGGGTCCTCGCCGATCTTGGTCCCGCCGAGGTGGTAGAAGACGCCCGGGATCTGGCCCTGGAAGTAGGAGAAGTCCTCGGCGACCGTGGTCGGGGGGCTGGCCGGATTGACGTTTCCGGCGCCCGCCGCCTCTTCCAGCACCGGGGCCAGCCAGGTCGACAGGGCCGGGTCGTTGTAGGTCAGGGCCGCGTTCTGGCGGATCGAGAAGTCGGCGGTAGCGCCATAGATGCCGGCGACGTGGTCGATGGCGGCCTCGGCCCGCTTCACCAAATCGTCGCGGGAGGCGATGTCGAAGGTGCGCAGCGTCCCCGACAGCGTCGACTGGTCCGGAATGATGTTGTAGCGGACGCCGGCGTTGATGGTGGAAATCGTGAAGACGGTCGGATGGACGGTCGGATCGAGGGTCCGGGCGGTCAGGGTGTTGATCGTCTCGACCACCTGGCTGGTCGCCGCGATGACATCGACGCCGCGCCAGGGCCAGGCGCCGTGGGTCTGTTTGCCATGCAGGACGATGTCGATGCGGTCCGACGCCGCCATGAAGCCCTGCGGCCGATAGAAGAGGGTTCCGGTCTTACCGGGCACGACGTGGATGCCGAAAATGGCCTCGACCTTCGGATTGTCGAGCGCGCCCTCCTTGATCATCAGGGCCGCGCCGCCCAGCGGTTCCCCGGGAGGGGCCCCCTCTTCGGCGGGCTGGAAGATGAAGACCACGGTCCCGGGAATGCGATCCTTCATCTTCGACAGGACCTCGGCGGCGCCCAGCAGCATGGCCATATGGGCGTCGTGGCCGCAGGCGTGGGCGACCGGCACGGTCTGGCCCATGTATGTCCCGGTGGCGGTCGAGGCGAAGGGCTCGCCCGTCGCCTCCTGCACCGGCAGGGCGTCCATGTCCGAGCGCAGGGCGACGACGTGATTGCCCGGCAGGCCGCCGTGCAGGACGGCGATCACCCCGGTCTTGCCGACGCCCGTGCGGACCTCCAGCCCCATGGCCCTCAGATGTTCGGCGATCCAGGCGGCGGTGTTGACCTCGGCGAAGCCCAGTTCGGGGTTCTGGTGCAGGTGGCGGCGCCATTCGATGACGCTGGGGTTGATTTCCGCCGCCGCCGCCGCGACCTCGGCGGAAAGGGTGTCCGGCGCCGCCGTCTGGGCCTGAACCGCCCCTGCTCCCAGAGCCAGCGCCGAGGTCAGGGCGAACGACATCAGGCGGGATTTCAGGCGGGTCATGAGCTTCTCCGGGAGGGACGGCCGATCATGAAGCTTCGGCGACGCGATGCGCAAGGCGCTTGCGTCCGTCTCGCGAGTCAGCGATCTCCGGAGCATGGCTGACAAACCCATTCAGGTCGCAAAGACGCAGTGGAAGGACGTCGTCCTCGTCTGCAAGAAATGCTCGAAGAAGCTGGACGGCGGTTTCGGGCCCGAGGGCGACCAGTCGCTGAAGAAGGCGCTGAAGCGCTATCTCAAGCCGCCCAAGAGCGCGAAGGCCGGCAAGGGGCGCAAGGCCGAGCTGACCGTCAAACACACCGACTGTTTCGACGTCTGCCCCAGGAACGCGGTCATCGCCGTCAACGCCGCCAATCCCAAGGCCCTGCTGATCGTCCCGGTCGGCGCCGACCTGCTGGAGGTCAAGGCGCGGCTGGGGCTGAATGACGGACGGCGGACACGGCCGGACCTCACCCTGATCGGGAGCTAGGCGGCCGTGTCCATGCCGCCCCGGTCCCCCGCCTTCATCATGCTGTGCGCGGTCAGTCTGATCGCTTCGGCCGGGAATATGGCGCTGCAGGCGGTGCTGCCGGCGATCGGGCGGCAGTTTCATCTGGCCGATACGCTGGTCGTCGGGGTCTTCGCCATCTCGGCCCTGATGTGGACCCTGACCTCGCCGGTCTGGGCGCGGCTGTCGGACCGGCTGGGGCGAAAGAGGGTCATCCTGATCGGCATGGCGGGGTTCAGCGCCTCGATGGCCGGGTTCGGTCTGGCCGCCACCTCGGGGCTGGAGCACTGGTTG
>Ga0209630_10002228_pt1 | contig 19072 bp, 33 predicted proteins | sample COG_01_FD_184745 | JGI IMG/M metagenome (GOLD analysis project Ga0209630, IMG submission 184745) | Pelagic Microbial community sample from North Sea - COGITO 998_met_01 (SPAdes) (version 2) | ecosystem: Environmental > Aquatic > Marine > Neritic zone/Coastal water | place: Helgoland, sampling... | reverse complement strand
CGATCGAAAGCTGGATGGGCCTGCTTCACCGTATTCCGGTCGTGGAAACCCTAACAACAACGACAATTATGCATTTATCCAAATTACGTTCAGTAGGTCTATTGGTAAAATTGAGGCAAATGCATCCGTAATTGGACAATTTCTTACAAGTTTAAGGGCTAAGGATAAATGCCCAGACTTTTGACGAAATCGCTTTAAAATTTTTAGAATCCATCAGATTTTTTGCAAAAAAATCCATCTATTGAAACTGGTGGAAAATCCTGTTAAAAATTTATTCAACAACGTTTGATTAATTGTGTCAAAAAACTACCTTTGCACTCCTTTTAAAAATACGGACAGAGAATAATATGCCTACAATTCAGCAATTAGTAAGGAAAGGACGCGTTTCAAGTACGACAAAAAGTAAGTCGCCTGCATTGAATTCGTGCCCTCAAAGACGCGGTGTTTGTACACGTGTGTACACAACGACACCTAAGAAGCCAAACTCGGCGATGAGAAAAGTTGCCAGAGTGCGTCTTACAAACGGAAAAGAAGTGAATGCTTACATCCCCGGTGAAGGTCACAACTTGCAAGAGCACAGTATTGTTTTAGTACGTGGAGGAAGAGTTAAAGATTTACCTGGTGTGCGTTATCACATTGTACGTGGTGCGTTAGATACAGCCGGTGTAGACGGAAGAACACAAAGAAGAAGTAAGTACGGAGCTAAAAGACCTAAGAAATAATGAGAAAGTCGAGCGCTAAAAAAAGACCGTTATTGCCGGATCCTAAGTTTAATGATAAAACCGTTACGCGTTTTATTAACAACATGATGTGGGGAGGTAAAAAAGAGTTGGCAAGAAAAATATTTTACGATGCTATTGCGATTGTAGATTCTAAGTCCGAAGAAGAAGAAGGAATCGAAGTATTTAGAAAAGCATTGAATAATGTTATGCCAGCGGTAGAGGTTAAAGCAAGAAGAGTTGGTGGTTCAACTTTTCAAATTCCTATCGAAGTTCATCCTGAGCGTAAAATTGCTTTAGGTATGAAGTGGATGATTAAATACGCTAGATCAAGAAACGAAAAATCTATGGCGGAAAAATTAGCTGGTGAAGTATTAGCTGCTTCTAAAAGTGAAGGTTCGTCTGTTAAGAAAAAAGAAGACATGCACAAAATGGCGGAAGCTAACAAGGCATTCTCACATTTTAGAGCAAGATAAAAAATGGCTAGAGATCTTAGATATACAAGAAACATTGGTATCGCTGCGCACATTGACGCAGGTAAAACTACCACGACTGAGCGTATTTTATATTATGCTGGTGTTTCGCATAAAATTGGTGAAGTTCACGATGGTGCTGCTACCATGGACTGGATGGAGCAAGAGCAAGAAAGAGGTATTACAATTACTTCTGCTGCTACAACTGTATTCTGGCCATATAGAGGTGATGAGTATCACGTAAACATTATTGACACCCCTGGTCACGTTGACTTTACTGTTGAGGTAAATAGATCGTTACGTGTACTTGATGGGTTGGTTTTCTTATTTAGTGCTGTTGATGGTGTAGAGCCTCAGTCAGAAACGAACTGGAGATTAGCCAATAACTATAACGTTGCACGTATTGGTTTTGTAAATAAAATGGACCGTCAAGGTGCCGATTTCTTAAACGTGTGTAAGCAGGTTAAGGAAATGTTGGGCAGTACTGCTGTTCCTTTGCAGTTGCCAATTGGTAATGAAGACCATTTTAAAGGTGTTGTTGATTTGATTAACAACCGTGGTATCGTTTGGAACGAAAGCGATATGGGTATGACTTTCGAAGAGGTGCCTATTCCTGATGACATGGTTGATGAAGTTGCTGAGTATAGAGAAAATCTATTAGAAGCAATTGCAGATTTCGATGATTCTTTGATGGAGAAATTCTTCGAGGATCCTGATTCAATTACAGAAAGAGAAATATTAGACGCATTAAGAGCTGCAACAATTGGAATGAAAATCGTTCCTATGATGTGTGGTACTGCGTTTAAAAATAAAGGTGTTCAGGCAATGCTTGACATGGTGATGGAAATTTTACCATCTCCAATGGATGTTGAAGCGATTGAAGGAACAAATCCTAAAACAGACGAACCAACAAGCCGTAAGCCTAGTTCAGACGAGCCTTTTGCTTCGTTAGCATTTAAAATTGCAACGGATCCTTACGTAGGCCGTTTGTGTTTCGCTAGATCGTATTCAGGTATGCTTGATTCAGGTTCATATGTGTTAAACACACGTACGAACAAGAAGGAGCGTATTTCTAGAATCTTCCAAATGCATGCTAACAAGCAAAATCAAATTGACAAGTTGCATGCTGGTGATATCGCTGCTTTAGTTGGGTTTAAAGATATCCGTACAGGAGATACGTTGTGTGCTGAAAACGCACCTATCGTTCTTGAATCTATGGACTTTCCAGATCCTGTAATTGGTGTGGCGATTGAGCCTAAGACTCAAGCAGACGTAGATAAGTTAGGTATGGCTTTAGCAAAACTTGCTGAAGAAGATCCAACTTTCCAAGTTAAGACAGATGACGAAACTGGTCAAACTGTAATTAGTGGTATGGGTGAATTACACCTTGAGATTATTATCGACCGTTTGAAACGTGAGTTTAAGGTTGAAGCAAATCAAGGAGCACCTCAAGTTTCTTATAAAGAAACTATCACAGGTACTGTTACACACAGAGAAACATACAAGAAACAAACTGGTGGTCGTGGTAAATTCGCAGATATCCAATTTGAAATGGGTCCTGTTGATGAAGGCGAAAGCGGTTTGCAGTTTATCAATAAGATTAGTGGTGGTGCAATTCCTCGTGAATTTATTCCATCAGTAGAAAAAGGCTTCAAAGAAGCTATGAAGAATGGTGTTCTTGCAGGTTACGAAGTAGAAGACTTAAAAGTTACGTTGTTTGATGGATCTTTCCACGCGGTGGATTCTGACCAACTTTCGTTTGAGGTTGCTGCTAAGTCTGCCTTTAGAGAAGCTTGTAAGAAAGCAAACCCAGTTCTTTTGGAACCAATCATGAAAATGGAAGTGGTGACGCCAGAAGATTATATGGGAGACATCATGGGTGACTTGAACAGACGTCGTGGTCAAATGGCTGGTGTTGGTGAAAAAGCAGGTTCACAAGTGATTAAGTGTACTGTACCACTCGCAAATATGTTTGGTTACGTAACACAATTAAGAACAATGTCATCGGGTCGTGCAACTTCAACAATGGAGTTCGATCACTTTGAAGAAGTTCCAAGAGGAATTTCAGAAGAAATATTAACTAAACTTAAAGGTACTTCAAAATCATAAGCAATGGTAAATCAGAAGATTAGAATAAAGCTTAAGTCGTACGATCACAATTTGATTGACAAATCAGCTGAAAAGATTGTTCGCTCTGTTAAGGTAACAGGAGCTGTTGTAAATGGACCAATTCCATTGCCAACTGAGAAAAAGATTTACACGGTGTTGAAGTCGCCACACGTGAACAAGAAAGCACGTGAGCAGTTTCAATTGTGTTCATACAAGAGATTATTGGATATTTATAGTTCCACTTCAAAAACAGTAGATGCGTTGATGAAGTTAGAACTTCCAAGTGGTGTTGACGTAGAAATAAAAGTATAGAAATGTTAGGGATTATTGGTAAAAAAGTCGGTATGACTAGTGTTTTTTCTGAAGAGGGAAAAAGCATTCCATGTACGCTTATTCAAGCTGAACCTAATGTGGTTACTCAGCTAAGAACAATGGATACGGACGGTTACCGTGCGGTTCAGTTGGCTGCTGGTGAGCGTAAGGAGAAAAATACGTCTGCTGCATTGAAGGGCCATTTTGCCAAAGCAAAAACAACGCCTAAAGCATATGTAGCTGAATTCAAAAATTTCAGAGCCGATACAGGTGAGGAATTGAATTTAGGAGATGAGGTAAATGTTGAAATCTTCGAAGAAGGTCAATTTGTTGATGTGATTGCAACGAGCAAGGGTAAAGGTTTTCAAGGTGTTGTAAAACGCCACGGATTTGCCGGTGTTGGTGGTGCTACGCACGGTCAGCATAACAGATTAAGAGCGCCAGGTTCAATTGGTGCTGCTTCATACCCTGCACGTGTATTCAAAGGAATGCGAATGGCAGGTAGAATGGGGGGTAACCGAACAAAAATTACGAACCTACAGATTGTTAAGGTAATGCCAGAAGACAATGTGTTGGTAGTAAAAGGTGCGGTTCCAGGTCATAAAGGTTGTTTTGTAATTGTTGAGAGATAATGAAACTGAAGGTAGTAAATAATCAAGGCGCCGCTACAGGCAAAGAAGTAACTCTAGATAAGGCTGTTTTTGGTGTTGAGCCAAACGACCACGCCATTTATTTAGACGTGAAACAATACCTAGCGAATCAACGTCAGGGAACACATAAGACTAAAGACAAGTCTGAAATTAAAGCTTCAACAAGAAAATTGAAGAAGCAAAAAGGTACAGGTACAGCCCGTGCTGGTTCAGCAAAGTCAGGTATCATGATTGGTGGTGGTAGATTCCACGGACCAAGACCAAGAGACTATAGTTTTAAGTTGAATAGAAAATTAAAAGACGTTGCACGTCGCTCGGCGTTGTCTTACAAAGCAGCAGATAAGCAAATTACTGTTTTAGATGCGGTTGCTATGGACAAAGCAAGCACAAAGAATTACGCCGCATTATTAAGTGGTTTAAATCTTGCTGACAATAGATCATTATTAATCACTGCTGATGCAGATAATAATGCAACCTTGTCTGCGCGCAACTTGCCAAATGCAGAAGTTGTAACATGTGATACATTAAACACATACAGCATTTTGAAGGCAAAAAACTTAATCATCACTGAAGAAGCAGTGACTAAATTAACTCAAAATTTTAAAGCGAATTAGAATGGGAGTTGTAGTAAAACCTTTGATTACAGAGAAGTCGAACATGTTGGCTGAAAAGCTAAATCAGTATGCGTTTATTGTTGACTTAAACGCGACTAAGCCTGAGATCATCAAGGACGTTGAAGAAATGTACGGTGTTGAAGTTACTGGCGTTAGCACCATGGTTTATAGAGGAAAAAGAAAATTCAGATTTACCAAGTCTGGTGCTCAGAATGGTAAAAAATCGAATTTCAAAAAGGCGGTAATTAGTATCAAAGAAGATCAAGAAATTGACTTCTTCGAAAGTGTATAGATATGGGAATAAAGAGATTAAATCCGATCACACCGGGACAGCGTTTCAGAGTTGCTAACACGTATGACGAGTTAACAACTTCTACTCCTGAGAAAAGTTTATTGGCACCTATGAAAAGGTCTGGTGGACGAAACAATCAGGGTAGAATGACAACACGTAACATTGGTGGTGGTCATAAAAGAAGATACAGAGTTATCGATTTTAAACGTAACAAAGCGGGTAAAGCTGAGGTTATGTCTGTTGAGTATGATCCAAACAGATCTGCGTTTATTTCTTTGTTGAAATATGAAGACGGAGAAAAGAGATACATTGTTGCTCCTGTTGGAATTGAAGTTGGACAAATTGTAGAATCTGGCTCTGGCGTTAGTCCAGAAATAGGTAACTGTATGCCTCTAGCTGAAATGCCTTTGGGTTCAATTATTCACAACATTGAAATGCAACCAGGTAAAGGTGCTGAAATTTGTAGAAGTGCTGGAACCAGCGCTCAGCTTTTAGCACGTGATGGTAAATATGCAATTATTAAAATGCCTTCTGGCGAAACAAGAATGATTTTGGTAACTTGTATTGCCACAATCGGTACAGTTTCAAACCCAGATCATAGTCTTGTAAGATTAGGTAAGGCTGGTAGAAATAGATGGCTGGGAAGAAGACCTAGAGTTAGACCAGCGGCTATGAACCCAGTTGATCACCCACAAGGTGGTGGTGAAGGTAGAAACAAAGGTGGACAAGCTCGATCTAGAAACGGTGTGTATTCTAAAGGTTTGAAAACTAGAGATATTAACAAGCATTCGAGTCGATTAATTATCGAACGTAAAAAGAAAAAATAGGTAAATGGCAAGATCACTTAAAAAAGGACCATTTGTAGATTACAAACTTGAGCGCAAGATTGATGCTCAAAACGATGGTGCGAAAAAGTCAGTTGTTAAAACTTGGTCAAGAAGATCAATGATTACTCCTGATTTCGTTGGACACACAATCGCTGTACATAATGGTAACAAGTTTATCCCTGTGTATGTAACTGAAAACATGGTTGGTCATAAGCTAGGGGAATTTGCTCCTACCAGAACGTTTAAAGGACACACAAGTAGATAACAATGGAAGCTTTAGCAAAATTAAATAACTGCCCTGTATCTCCTAGAAAGATGCGTTTGGTCGCTGACCAAATTAGAGGTAAGAAAGTGGAAGATGCTTTAAACATCCTTAAGTTTAACCAACGCCCTGTTTACGCAGAACGCATGGAAAAACTTTTACTTTCTGCTATGTCTAATTGGAGAAATGCCAACGATGGTAATGGATCTGAAGAAGAATGTGTAGTTAAAGAAGTTTTTGTAAATCAAGGACGATCATTAAAAAGAATCAAGCCAGCTCCTCAAGGTAGAGCGCACAGAATCCGTAAAAGATCTAATCACATTACGGTCGTTGTGAGTGATAACATTGAAGCAGTAGTTGAAGAAAACGAAACGGAAGCATAAACAATGGGACAAAAAGTAAATCCAATAGGTCTTCGATTAGGCATTGTACGGGGTTGGGAATCTAACTGGTACGGTGGCGACACATTCGCTGAAAAATTAGCAGAAGACGATAAAATTAGAAGATACATCGCCGTTCGTATTCCTCGAGGTGGTATTTCTAAAGTGTTAATCGAAAGAACACTTAAAAGAATAATCATTACTGTACATACGGCTCGTCCAGGTATTGTAATTGGTAAAGGTGGTTCTGAGGTTGATAAAATTAAAGAAGAGATTAAGAAACTAACAAAGAAGGATGTTCAGATTAACATCTTCGAAATCAAACGTCCTGAACTTGACGCAAGATTGGTTGGTTTGTCTGTCGCTCAACAAGTAGAAGGAAGAATCTCCTACAAAAGAGCAATAAAAATGAGTATTGCGAGCACAATGAGAATGGGTGCTCAAGGTATTAAAGTAGTTATTTCTGGCCGATTAAACGGTGCAGAGATGGCTCGTTCTGAGCAGTATAAACAAGGAAGAATTCCTTTGCATACTTTCAGAGCAGATGTTGATTATGCGTTGTCTGAAGCTCAGACGGTATATGGTAAAATCGGTATCAAAGTGTGGATTTTTAAAGAAGAGGTTTACGCAAAAAGAGATTTATCGATTAACATGGGAATGGGAGAGAATAAGAAAACTGATCGTAAGAAAGGTGGAAACTCTGGCCCGAGAAGAAGAAACAATAAGCGATAATAGGAGGATTAAAAGATGTTATTACCTAAGCGTACAAAATTTCGTAAAAAGCAGAAAGGCCGGATTAAAGGTCTTGCTTCTAGAGGACATAGAATTGAGTTCGGAGATTTCGGATTGAAAGGATTAGAACCTAGTTGGATTACAGGTCGACAAATAGAAGCTGCCCGTATCGCATTGAACAGATACATGAAAAGGGAAGGAAAAGTTTGGATTCGTGTGTTTCCTGATAAGCCAGTAACCAAAAAACCAGCCGAAGTTCGGATGGGAAAAGGTAAGGGTTCTCCAGAATATTGGGTTGCCGTAGTTAAGCCTGGAACAATCTTGTTCGAAGTGTCAGGAGTTTCTGAAGAAGTAGCTCAAGAAGGCATGAGATTAGCAGCACAAAAACTGCCTATCAATACAAAATTTGTTGTGAAACCTGATTATACCGTATAAGATGACTTACGAGGATATTAAACAAATGAATAACAAAGAGCTTCATGCAACGTTGCGTGAAGAGCGAAAACAACTTCAAAAAATGAAGTTTAACCATGCGGTTTCGCCGATTGAAAATCCTACTAAAATTACAGTTAGTAGAAAAACAGTTGCTCGTTTATTAACGGAAATTAATGCGCGAAGTAGCGCTGCTACAAAAGCTGAATAATAGTTTCAAAAATGGAAAGAAACGCGAGAAAAGAAATTACAGGTGTTGTTGTAAGTAACCGTATGGATAAATCCATTACAGTTTCTGTAGAACGTAAAGTAAAACACCCTAAATACGGAAAGTTCGTAAAAGCTACTTCTAAGTTTGCCGCGCACGACGAGAAAAATGAATGTACGATTAACGATATCGTTAAAATCATGGAAACTCGCCCGTTGAGCAAAAATAAGAGATGGCGTTTAGTGGAAATAGTAGAAAAGGCGAAGTAAGATGATACAACAAGAGTCAAGATTAAAAGTAGCGGATAACAGTGGTGCCAAAGAGGTACTTTGTATTCGTGTGTTAGGAGGAACTGGTAAGCGATATGCACGCGTTGGTGACAAAATTGTTGTAACCGTGAAATCTGCCATCCCTTCTGGAGGAATCAAGAAAGGAGCTGTATCTAGAGCAGTTGTTGTTCGGACAACAAAGGAAATCAGAAGAACTGATGGATCGTATATAAAATTTGACGACAACTCATGTGTGTTGTTGAATCCACAAAACGAACCACGTGCGACTCGGATTTTCGGACCTGTTGCTAGAGAACTGAGAGACAATCAATTTATGAAAATCGTGTCTTTGGCACCTGAAGTTTTATAAGAATGGAAAATAGATTAAGAACAACGCCAAAGGCGCACGTAAGAAAAGGAGATACTGTTAAGGTACTTTCTGGTAAAGACCGTGCTAAAACTGGTGAAATCGTTGCAGTTTACCCAAAGGATAGAACAGCTATCGTGAAAGGCGTAAATATGGTGACGAAACACAGAAAGCCAGATGCGGACAATCCAAATGGTTCTATCGTAAAGTTAGAATCACCAATACGGATTGATAAGTTAATGTTAGTAGTTAATGGGGAAGCAACTCGAATCGGAAGAAAAAGAAACGACGACGGAAAACTTCAACGATATTCAAAGAAAACAGGAGAGTTTATATAATGTATAGCCCTAGTTTAAAAACAAAGTACAAGGAAAACGTGATTCCAACACTGAAAGAAAAATTCGGTTGGACAAACGTTATGCAAGTACCAAAGCTTCAAAAAATTTGCCTAAACCAAGGTGTTGGGCGTGGAGTAGCAGACAAAAAACTTGTCGATACAGCAGTGCAAGAAATGTCAATTATTGCTGGGCAACAGGCCGTGCCGACTATTTCGCGTAAAGCGATCTCTAACTTTAAGTTAAGAGAAGATATGCCGATCGGTTGTAAAGTAACCTTACGTGGTGACAATATGTATGAGTTTTTAGAAAGACTTGTAGCAATCTCATTACCACGTGTACGTGACTTTCAAGGCGTAAGTGATAAAGGTTTTGATGGTAGAGGAAATTACACTATGGGTGTAACTGAGCAAATCATCTTTCCAGAAATCGACATCGATAAAGTGAACACCATCAATGGTATGGATATCACATTTGTGACAACAGCACAAAATGATGTTGAGTGCTTAGAGCTATTAAAAGAATTAGGAATCCCATTTAAAAACCAGAACAAATAGTATGGCTAAAGAATCAATGAAAGCGAGACAACGCAAGCGTGAAAAAATGGTTGCACGTTATGCCGCTAAAAGAGAAAAGTTAAAAGCAGCTGGTGATTACGACGCCTTGCAAAGAATACCAAGAAATGCATCTCCTGTAAGATTAAGAAACAGATGTAGTATTACTGGTAAGCCAAGAGGATATATCAGAGACTTCGGTCTATGCAGAAATATGTTCCGTCAAATGGCGAGTGATGGGAAAATTCCTGGTGTAACAAAAGCAAGCTGGTAGTTTTAAAGAGATTATTATGAATACTGATCCAATAGCAGATTATTTAACAAGGTTGCGTAACGCAATTAAGGCGAACCACAGAATTGTGGAAATCCCTGCGTCTAACCTTAAAAAGGATATCACTAAGGTACTCTTTGACAAGGGATATATCTTAAACTTCAAGTTTGAAGATAATGGTCCTCAAGGAGTTATCAAGGTGGCTTTGAAATACCATCCTTTAACTAAAATCCCAGCAATTAGAGAGCTAAAAAGAATTAGCAAGCCTGGTTTAAGACAATACCGCGATTCTAAAAACTTACCACGTGTAATTAACGGATTAGGTATTGCTATTATGTCAACGTCTAAGGGCGTAATGACCGATAAAGAAGCAAGAAAAGAAAACGTAGGTGGCGAAGTACTTTGCTACGTATCATAAAGAAACAAAACGATGTCTAGAATAGGAAATAATCCAATTTCGATCCCAGGTGGAGTAGAAATTAAGTTTGATAACGGCGTAGTTTCTGTAAAGGGACCTAAAGGTGAATTGTCACAAAATATTGATAGCAGCATTGGTGTTGATATTGATGGAGACACTTTAACTGTAACGCGTTCCACTGAAGAAAAACAACACAAAGCAAACCATGGTTTGTACCGATCACTAATCAATAACATGGTTAAGGGTGTAACTGATGGGTATAAAACGCAACAAGAGTTGGTTGGTGTTGGTTACAAAGCAGATGTTAAGGGTCAAATATTGGAGATGAACCTCGGTTTCTCTCACAATATCTATGTGCAGATTCCTGCAGAAATTAAAATTACTGCAGAAACTGTTAAAGGTAAGAACCCAATTGTAACTATGGAAAGTCACGACAAGCAATTGATTGGTCAAGTGGCTGCGAAAATTCGTTCATTAAGAAAGCCTGAGCCGTTTAAGGGTAAAGGAGTTCGATTTGTTGGAGAACACATTAGAAGAAAAGCTGGTAAGTCAGCTGCTAAGTAAACGTATTTAATTATGTCGACTGTAAAGAATAAAAAGAGATTAAAGGTAAAAAGAAGAATCCGTAAAAATGTTTTCGGAACAGCTTCTAAACCTAGGTTGTCTGTTTTTCGAAGCAACAAGCAGATCTATGGTCAGCTTATTGATGATGAAAATCAGCGCACAATAATGGCATTCTCATCTGCTAAAGCGGGAGAAATTGCGGGTAACAAAGTTGCACAAGCTTACGAAGTAGGAAAGCAACTTGGAGCTCAAGCAGTGAGCAACGGTGTTGAAGAAGTAGTTTTTGATCGAAACGGTTATATCTACCATGGTAGAGTTAAAAGTTTTGGTGATGGCGCACGTGAAGGAGGATTAAAATTTTAAGAGATTATGGCAACGCAAACATTAAAAAGAATCAAAACCACTGATTTAGAACTTAAGGATACTGTTGTAGGTATTCAGCGAGTAGCTAAAGTAACTAAAGGTGGTCGTACTTTTAGCTTCACTGCAATTGTTGTAGTAGGAGATGGAAATGGTATCGTAGGTCATGGTCTTGGAAAAGCAAGTGAAGTAATTGATGCAATTCAAAAAGGTATTGAAGACGCAAAGAAAAACTTGATTAAGGTTCCTGTAATTAATGGAACTGTCCCTCACGAACAATACGGAAAATATAGCGGTGGTAAGGTCTTTATTAAGCCTGCTTCTCACGGTACTGGTGTAATTGCTGGTGGTGCGATGCGTGCAGTATTAGAATCAGCTGGTGTACATGATGTATTGGCTAAATCTAAAGGATCTTCTAACCCACACAACGTTGTTAAAGCGACAATTGATGCTTTAGCAAAATTGAGAGACCCTTACACAGTTGCAGAGCAACGAGGTGTTTCGTTGAAAAAAGTATTTAACGGTTAATATCAGTACAATGGGAAAGATTAAGGTAACGAAAGTTAGAAGTACGATAAAAAGACCTGCGGATCAAAAGCGCACAATGGAAGCGCTTGGTTTGAGAAAAATGAATCAATCCAATGAATTGAATGATTCTCCTCAGATCCGTGGAATGATAAGAAAAGTAAGTCACTTGATAAAAGTAGAAGAATAAGATGGATTTAAGTAGCTTAAAACCGGCCGAAGGGTCGGTAAAAAAGAGAAAACGTATTGGTCGTGGTCAGGGTTCTGGCAGAGGTGGAACTTCTACAAAAGGACACAAAGGAGCACAATCAAGAACAGGATATAGCAGAAAGGCTGGTTTCGAAGGAGGTCAGATGCCAATCCAACGTCGTTTGCCTAAACGTGGTTTTAAAAACCGCAACAGGGTAGCTTATACAGCATTGAACTTGAGTAAAATAGAAGAGTTAGTAGCTAAATACAACTTCAAAGAAATTACTCCAGAATTGCTTCAAGAGGCTAACTTAATAGGTAAAACTGAAAGAATTAAAGTATTGGCCCGTGGAGAAATCAAATCGGGATTAACTGTTAAAGCACACGCATTTTCAGATAAAGCTAAAGAAGCTATCGAAAAAGCAGGTGGTAACGTTGAAACCGTTTAGAATCAATGAAGAAGTTAATAGAAACGATTAAGAATATTTTCAGCATAGAAGAGCTGAGATCGCGTATTTTCAATACGCTTATTTTGTTGGCTGTATTTAGAGTAGGTACTTTTATCCGTATTCCGGGTATTGATAAAGTATTGCTAGATGAAATCAACAAAGGGAACCCTGCAAAAGGGTTAATGGGGCTTATTGATACTTTCGCTGGTGGAGCATTTGAACGTGCTTCTGTCTTTGCGTTAGGTATTATGCCTTATATCTCTGCTTCGATTGTAATTCAATTATTGACTGTTGCAGTTCCTTCCTTCCAAAAAATGTCGAAAGAAGGGGAAGACGGTCGTCAACGTATGAATCAAATTACGCGTTGGTTAACGATTGCTATTACCGCTGTTCAAGCGATTAGTTTCATTATTAGCTTCCAATCAGATCCAAATAAGAGCACAACTATATTGATGAGTAACTCATTTATGTTTATGGTTACTTCTGTAGTTGTTCTTGTTGCTGGTACCATGTTTACCATGTGGATTGGAGAACGTATTACTGATAGAGGATTAGGAAACGGTATTTCTTTAATCATCATGGTTGGTATCATATCTAAATTACCGCACTCATTATTGGCTGAATTTGCTAACAAAATGAGTAACAATGGTGGTCCAATCATCTTTATCTTAGAAATCGTTTTCTGGCTGCTGGTTATACTCTCAGTTATATTACTTGTTCAAGGTACGAGAAGAATCCCAGTACAATATGCAAAACGAATTGTAGGAAATCGTCAATTTGGTGGTGTGCGTCAGTACCTGCCATTAAAGGTGAATGCTGCAGGTGTAATGCCAATTATCTTTGCTCAAGCATTGATGTTTATTCCAAGTAGTGTTGCTGGTTTCTTCCAAGATAGTGACGGTTTGAGAAACTTCTTCTCAGGATTTGTTGACTTTACGTCGTTTACATACAACATTGTTTTCTTCTTTATGATTGTGTTGTTTACTTATTTCTATACAGCAATCACTGTTAATCCAAATCAGATAGCAGATGATCTAAAAAGAAATGGTGGATTTATTCCAGGTGTTAAACCTGGTAGAGCAACGGCAAATTTTGTTGATGCTGTGATGTCGAGAATTACATTGCCAGGAGCAATCTTCCTTGGTTTTGTTTCGATCTTCCCGGCCTTTGCAATCATCTTTGGCGTAAACAATCAGTTCGCACAATTTTATGGTGGAACATCGCTACTAATTATGGTGGGTGTTGTACTTGATACGTTGCAGCAAGTAGAGTCTCACTTGTTAATGAGACACTATGATGGCTTGATGAAAACAGGTAGAATTAAAGGTCGTTCTTCTACTGGAGGAGCAATAGCAGGTTAGAGTTGAAAATGAATTTTTTATTTGCTACTTTTGCAGCCCTTAAATAGTAGATGGCAAAACAAGAACCAATAAAGCAAGACGGAGTGATAACAGAAGCGTTATCAAATGCCCGTTTTAGAGTTGAATTAGAAAATGGACACGTAATACTGGCCACAATATCTGGGAAAATGCGGATGCACTACATCCGAATCCTTCCTGGAGATAAAGTTCAAGTGGAGATGACTCCATACGACTTAACACGCGGACGTATTACTTACCGATATAAATAAAAATTATGAAAGTTACAGCAGCCGTAAAAAAGCGCAGTGTTGATTGCAAAATTGTTAAACGAAACGGTAAGGTTTACGTGATTAACAAGAAGAACCCAAGATTTAAACAAAGACAAGGTTAATATTTAAGTAATGGCAAGGATTTCAGGTGTTGATTTACCTAAAAATAAAAGAGGCGTTATAGGGTTAACGTACATTTACGGGATTGGGCTTACTACTGCTCAAAACATTCTTACGAAAGGAAATATTTCTTGGGATAAGAAAGTAAACGAGTGGAATGACGACGATATCGCGTCAATTCGTGAGACTATTTCTCAAATGACCGTTGAAGGGGAATTGAGATCTCAAACACAAATGAACATCAAACGTATGATGGACATAGGTTGTTATAGAGGATTAAGACATAGAAAGGGATTGCCTTTAAGAGGGCAACGAACTAAAAACAATAGTCGAACTCGTAAGGGTAAACGTAAGACTGTTGCAGGTAAGAAAAAGGCCGTTAAGTAATAAATATTGAGTTATGGCAACTGGTAAAAAGGTAACGAAGAAAAGAAAAGTTAATGTTGAGTCCACTGGACAAGTACACATTAAGGCAAGTTTTAACAACTTGTTAATATCTATCACAAACAACCAAGGACAAGTTATTTCTTGGTCAAGTGCTGGGAAAATGGGATTCCGTGGTTCCAAGAAAAATACACCTTACGCAGGTCAAACAGCTTGTTTGGATTGTGCTAAGGTTGCAGCTGATGCTGGTTTAAGAAAGGTTGACGTGTTTGTTAAAGGTCCTGGTGCAGGTAGAGAGTCTGCAATCAGATCATTACAAACGGTTGGTATTGAAGTAACTTCTATTACAGATGTTACCCCATTGCCACACAACGGATGTCGTCCACCAAAGAGAAGAAGAGTTTAATACATTTAGAAGTAAAGATAAATGGCAAGATATACAGGTCCTAAGTCTAAAATCGCCCGAAAATTTAAAGAACCAATTTTCGGCCCTGATAAAGCACTGGAGAAAAAGAATTACCCTCCAGGACAGCATGGTAATGCGAGAAGAAGAGGCAAAAAATCTGAATACGCAGTTCAGCTAGCTGAAAAGCAGAAAGCAAAATACACGTATGGTGTGTTAGAGAAGCAATTCGCAAATCTGTTTGACAAAGCTGCGCGTAAAAAAGGAATTACTGGTGAGAACTTATTAAAGTTCTTGGAGTCACGTTTAGACAATACAGTGTACCGTTTAGGTATTGCTAAAACTAGAAGTGGTGCACGTCAGTTGGTTTCACACAAGCACATGATGGTAAATGGTGTTGTTACAAACATTCCATCTTACCAATTACGTCCTGGTGATGTGGTTTCTATACGTGAGAAGTCAAAGTCAATCGAGTTTATCACTGATTCACTTGCAAGCAGATCTGAGTTTTCTTGGTTGCAGTGGGACGATAAAGCATTGACTGGGACTTATTTGAATCACCCAGAGCGTGTTGATATCCCTGAAAATATCAAGGAGCAGTTGATCGTTGAATTATATTCTAAGTAATCATAATTAAAAGAAGAAATGGCAATTTTAGATTTTCAAAAACCGGATAAGGTTATCATGCATAAGGAAACAGACAATTATGGTCTGTTTGAATTTTCTCCTTTAGAAAAAGGATATGGTGTTACTGTTGGTAATGCGATGAGAAGAATCTTGTTGTCTTCCTTGGAAGGTTATGCGATTACTTCAATCAAAGTTCCTGGTGTAGATCACGAATTCTCAACAATAAAAGGTGTTTCTCAAGACATCACTGAGATAATCTTAAACTTAAAGCAAGTAAGATTTAAGAAAGTAACTGAAGGTCACGAAGTAGAAAAAATTTATGTTTCCTTAAAAGGAAAAGATGTTTTTACAGCTGGTGATATCTCTAGATATACAAATTCTTTTGAAATCCTTAATCCAGATTTAGTTATCTGTGATATGGAACCTTTTGTTAACCTAGAAATTGAATTGACAGTTGATAAGGGTAGAGGGTATGTTCCATCTGATGAGAACCTTCCTGCTGATGCTCCAATCGGTTTAGTACCTATCGATTCTATCTTTACACCAATCAAAAATGTAAAGTTTAGAGTTGAGGATTTTAGAGTAGAGCAAAGAACGGATTACGAAAAATTAATCTTTGAAGTTTCTACTGATGGTTCAATTCACCCTGAAGATGCTTTAAAAGAAGCGGCTAAAATCATGATTCAACATTTAGTGTTGTTCTCAGATGAAAGCATTTTACTTGATAGCCAAGTGAAAACTAAAACTGCAGAAGTAGACGAGAATACACTTCACATGAGAAAAATCTTAAAGACTTCTCTTGCTGATCTTGATCTGTCTGTACGTGCATACAACTGTTTGAAAGCAGCAGAAATTAGAACTTTAGGTGAGCTAGTAAGCTACCACATTGAAGACTTATTGAAATTCAGAAACTTCGGTAAAAAGTCATTGACCGAACTGGAAGAGTTTGTAAGAGAAAAAGGATTGAATTTTGGAATGGATGTCGCTAAATACAATTTAGACGACGAATAATATTTGACTTAAGAAGGAAATGAGACACGGAAAGAAATTTAATCATCTAGGTCGTAAGAAAGGCCATAGAGAAGCGATGTTGTCCAATATGGCATCTTCGTTAATACTTCACAAACGTATTTTTACCACAACAGCAAAAGCTAAAGCGTTGCGTGTATATGTAGAACCGTTGATTACCAAATCTAAGGAAGACTCTACACACTCAAGACGTGTTGTTTTTAGCTACTTGCAGAACAAAGAGTCTGTAAAGGAATTGTTTGGTACAGTAGCGGAGAAAGTGGCTGACAGACCAGGTGGGTATACTAGAATCCTTAAAACACACAACAGACAAGGTGACAACGCTGAAATGTGTATGATGGAGTTGGTAGACTTTAACGAGGCAATGTTAGATCAAAAGGTTTCTAAGAAATCTGGAGCGACTAAAGCAAAACGTACGCGTCGTGGTGGTAAAAAGACTGAAACAGTTGCTGCTGAGGCAGTTGCTGAGGTAGTTGAAGAAGCACCAGAAGCAACACCTGAGGCTTCAACTGAAGCAGAAGGTGATTCAAAAGAATAACACTTTAAACATAATATTTAAAAGGGCATCTCAGATGCCCTTTTTTTGTGTCTCATAACTTCTATATACCCGAAGTTTTAGATATTTGCAACTGTAAAAAACAAAGGAATGCAGCGAGAAACTTTAGAAAGCATAAAACCCGAAGTGGATTTTCTTCCGCTTAACGGTACAGACCATATTGAATTCTACGTCGGTAATGCCAAGCAATCGGCATATTATTATCAAGTAGCATGGGGCTACGAATTAATAGCTTATGCCGGACCAGAAACAGGTGTACGTGATAAAGCGTCATACGTGTTAAAACAAGGTAAAATTGTTCTTATCCTTTCTACCGCGCTAAACGCAAATACGGAAATATCGAACCACGTTAATACACACGGCGATGGTGTAAAGTATCTGTCGTTGTGGGTAGATGATGCTACAAAATCATACGAAGAGACGATTAAGCGAGGTGCTAAGTCGTATATGGAGCCTACCAAGTTTGAAGATGAAAATGGTTATGTGATCATTTCAGGTATTCATACGTACGGTGAGACGATTCACAAGTTTGTCGAAAGATCGAATTACAATGGCCCGTTTTTACCAGGTTATGAAAAGCCATCGCATAAAATAGATTCGACACCAGTTGGCCTAAAGCATATTGACCATTGCGTTGGTAATGTAGAGTTAGGCAAGATGAATGACTGGGTCAAGTTTTATGAAGACGTTTTAGGTTTTAGATTATTGTTGACATTCGATGACGACGACATTTCTACCGAGTATTCCGCATTGATGTCAAAAGTGGTTAGTAATGGAAATGGTTATGTGAAATTTCCAATCAACGAGCCTGCGGATGGTAAGCGGAAATCTCAAATCGAAGAGTATTTAGACTTTTATGGTGGTGCTGGGGTACAGCATATAGCCGTTGCAACGGACGATATATTGCATACCATTAGTGAGTTAAGACAACGTGGTATTGAGTTTCTATACGTCCCTGATACCTATTATGAAGACTTGTTAGATCGTGTAGGTGATATTCAAGAGGATATCGCAGATCTTAAAAAACATAATATTTTGGTGGATAGAGACGACGAAGGCTATTTGTTGCAGATATTTACTAAACCGGTAGAGGATCGTCCAACGTTGTTTTTCGAAATAATTCAGCGCCGAGGGGCTCAATCTTTTGGGAAAGGAAATTTTAAAGCTTTATTCGAATCTATAGAACGCGAACAAGAGCGTAGAGGCAACTTATAATATGCGCAATACCCTCATTGCCGTTCTGTTGTTTTTAGGCTTGTCTGCTGAGAAATGTAATCAGATACCTGGTTATTCAGTTAACCTGTCATTGACACAAACTGAAGCCTATTGTGGTGGTGCTATGCCGCCACCTGAATTAATAAAGGACTTGGCAACGCCTAAACCCTATTCAGGGCCAAAGGTGTATGTATTTGGTGATGATTTAGTTTGTATCGACAGCACAACAGCGGATGAAACCAATATTGAAGCCCTGCTTCCTTCAGGACATTATACGATACGCTTGGTGCCACAACTTGAAGACCTTGAAGCCATTCAAGGTGAAGAGCAAAGGTGCCTGAGCGCTTATAAGCAGCGGATTTTATCTATGTTCGACGTTGCAGGGGACACAACACTGGTTGCCAATTTGCACTTCGGATGTAATCCGTGTTTGCCTCCGCCTCCTTGATTATGGTCGTGGTTCTTCACAAGGATTACATTCCTTGTTCATAATCACTTTGTAGGCAGATTTGCCTCCAATTATCTTAAAGGGTGTAGCGGTCATCTGTTTCCATTGACGCTCGCATTCAGCTTTATACGCTTCTTCATCAACAACTTCTTCTTGGTCGTTAGGTACGTCTTGTGTATTGTCTGGTTCTGCTTTGTCTTCAACTACCGGAGCAGGTATGTTTAGTTTATAAAAAGATACCACATAGACTCCTGTATCTAATACTACTGTTGCATATCCAGCCTTATCGGTATTCACTTTTATTTCATCTGTAAACATCCGACCTTTTTCATATCTTGAAATGTATACG
>Ga0209630_10002226_pt1 | contig 19083 bp, 23 predicted proteins | sample COG_01_FD_184745 | JGI IMG/M metagenome (GOLD analysis project Ga0209630, IMG submission 184745) | Pelagic Microbial community sample from North Sea - COGITO 998_met_01 (SPAdes) (version 2) | ecosystem: Environmental > Aquatic > Marine > Neritic zone/Coastal water | place: Helgoland, sampling... | reverse complement strand
ACGACTACGCTGGAAGACATCCAGGTCCAGAATCACACAAAAAGTATGCGGAAAAAATAAAAACCATAATGAAAAAGAGTGGTTGGTATGAAGAAGAAAGTTGAAAAGTTTTACTACGAAAACTATCGTGAGTATCCAGACGGAAAAACACAAGCTCTAAATATATACCAAAACAATATGGGTAAATTAGAGGGTGGAAGACAACACGACCCAATCTATAATGATGAAAATGTTAGAAAACAAATCTATACTTTTGGTTGTAGTTGGACTTATGGTTGGGATATTCAACAACAACAAACCTTTACTCATTTACTCGGAGATGAAAACACAGCAGTTCATAATTACGGAGCAGGTGGAACAGGTTTAGATTTCGCAGTCAAGACATTATCAGAAGTTTACATACCAGAATCAAGACGACAAATATTTATCATCACGGTTCCACACTATTTTAGAAGAACTTGGTTTGATAACGACGGAGTGGTATTAAGAGCGTGGCAGGTAAAAGAACAAACCGATATAAATGAGTATAATAATTATTATAATTTTTTACACAATTATGAATTAGTTAATAGACTTCTTGGTAAAGATAAAATCATATGGGGAACTTGGGATATGGACTTACCAAAAGAAAAGTTTGATGTGTTCTTTGAAAGAATTGATTATACAAATGATAAACTACATCCTGGTCCAAAATCACACAGACAATATGCAGAGAAAATAAAAGATGTATTACAAAATAGATTTAAGTAATTACGAACCACGAGAAGTTCCAGCGTATCAAGAGTTTACAAACTATAATGATATTCATTCAGAACAGATTGAAGTAGTATCAGAAGAGTTGGATAACTTTAAAGATTCATTTGGTAAAGATTGGCAAGAGTGGAATTTAAAAGACTTACGAAGTAGATTGAAAGATAATTGGACATTTTATTTGACTGAGTGTGGTTGGGCATTTATAGATTGGAATAGAAAGTATCCTTATTTATGTAATCGTTATATAATGCCAGAGTATAGAAATAAAGGATTAGGAAGTGATTTAGTATGGTTGAGATGTAATGAAATCAAACAACAAGGATACAATTACGCATCAATTAAATTAGAAGATTGGAATAAACCAGCTCTATCAGTTATGAAAGAGGATATTTTCACAGAATTAACAGAAATTTGATATTTATTAGTAGGAAAAAATTATGTCAATACAAACAAAAATAACAAGTTTATTAAATTATATCACAGGAAGTGCAGGTGGTTGGCCAACAAATACCAATATTGGTATTATGTCAGGTGTTGATTACATCAAAGAGGAAACCACAGATAACATATATTTCAACGAGATGAACACTGCTTGTGGTATTTATGGTTCTTACAACGAACAAACAGCATCATTTAATCTGATTGCAGATTATGCAAATGAAAAAGGTTGCACGACCGCATATGTTTATGGGCAAAATGATAGTGTAAAGTATAATCCTTCAGATTTTCAACAACCAATAATTAGTTCAAGTTTTGCAAGACACGGAATTTCAGTAAATTTCGAATATAATAACAACACATCACACACTTATTTCACACAAAGAGGACAAAATCAATACACAGGAAGTTTCCATTTGTTTATGCAAACACCGTGGTATAGTGATGATAATCTATTAGAGATTGTTAGTGGTTCATTTAACAAAAACACTTTTAGAACTATTTTAACATCATCACCTGAAAGTGCAAGTTTAATTCCTACACTTAACACAAGTTCTTTCTCTGATACAAATGCATATCATCCAGATTTTGTAGTTAAAGATGCGAGCAAAGACGGAACAGCTCTTGACAATACAATATTGTTTCACAAATATAATTCATCAAATCCAACTTATCAAAATTCAGTAAATAGTGGTTCATTGATTGAAACTTATATTGTTCCAAGTGGTAGCACATTGAATAATCAAGGATACTTTAAAACAACAAAACAAGATTATTTATTAACACCAGACAGACAAATATTATTAAAAGATAAAGATAGATTTACTTTTTCATACGCACCAAAATTTATTTTAAGTGGTGATAGATATCACATTCAAAACGCTCTTGGTGTATATTCATCACCAAGTGGTAGTTCAATTCGTATGTATGATAATTCAACAAAACAAGTTCAAGATATTGAAGTCGGAGATGTCGTAAAGTCATACAAACCTGCCGGAATGCCAGATGAATTTTTCTTTGAAGATTGGTATGATTATAGTTCAACAAATTTAAGTGGTTCAGTCGCATCTGGTTCAGTTGTGGTTAGAACTTTTAGTGAGGACTTTTATGGTTATTATTTAATTAATGGTAGTATTAAAGTTCCAGTTATGAAACAAGCTATGATGAAAGGTGGTAGATTTTTTACGAAACAAGGCGATACTTGGACTTGGGAAACACCAGAAAATATAGATGTTGGAGACTACTTTTTGGACAAAGACGCAAATGAAGTTGAAGTAACATCTAAAACGGAAGTAGCACAAGAAGAAACATTTTACTCATTAGATGTAGAGGATATTGATACATACTTTACATCAGACATTTTAGTTCATAATATTCCACCAGGTAAATGTTTCACAGGAGATACAATGATTACTTTATCAGACGGAACTTATGAAAACATACAAAAGATTAAACCAGGAACAGAAATCAAAACTTATAATGAGGAAACTGGTAAATTACAAAATTCAGTCGTGGGAGAGATTACAAAAATTAGACACGACAATTTAGTTAAATATAAATTTAGTGATAACACAGAAATCAAAGCAACAGACGACCACCCATTTTATGTCGGTGGAGATTATAAAGCACCATTAGAGATTGGTGATGAAGTTTTAAATGATGAATTAAACAAAATAAATGTGGTTAATGTTGAAAAACTTGACCTACACGAAATCACATATAATATAGATAACACAAATAACGGCAAGAACTATTTTGCGAATAGGGTTTTAGTATCAGATGAGTCAGAAACAGAATAACGACTTTAAATATTTAATTCAAATTCCAAACTTTTTATCACAAGAAAAATGTGATGAATTGTTAAAAGACATTATGGAATCAGAACAAGATGTGATTGGTTGTGTTGGTGATGAGCAAGGTAAAAATGCGGTCATACCAGAGATTAGAAAAACTAACGAGTGGTATTTATGTGAACAAGAAGAGAATCAATTCAGACCAACGAAACCAAATAAAGATTGGAAATGGTTACAAGATAAAATGTTTCAAATGGCAAACATTGTCAATGATAGTGTATTTCATTTTGATATTGATGGGTGTGATAATGAATTAAAGTTAATAGAATATCAAAAGGGTGGATTTTATGGTTGGCATACAGACTTTAATGCAGGAACTTGTTCAGTAAGAAAATTAGTAGGAATTGTTCAATTAACAGACCCGAGTGAATATGAGGGTGGAGATGTTCAATTTGGTATCCAAGATAAAGATACAAAAGAGTGGTATTCAATGAACAAATTAAAAGGTTCATTAACATTATTTCCGGCATTTCTATGTCATAATGTGGTGCCAGTTAGTAAAGGTAAACGATATGTAATTCAAGAGTTATTTATCGGAGACCACTTCAAATAGGATAAAAATGTATAAACCAATAGATATGGAATCTTTGAAATTAAATAATAATTTCAAATGGGTAATAACAAAAGATGATTTCTTTTCAAAAGAAGAGTGCGACTATATCATTGACAAAGTAAACAAAAATTCTGAAAGAAAGAAAACTAAATATTATCAAAAAGAAGATAGTATTTGTTTATTAAACATTAATAAAAACAATGAACAAAAATATTTAGATAAATTTTGGGAAGTAATATCAGTAGCAAATCAAATACACTACAAATATGACATCAAAGGTATTTATAGAAATAGAATACAATGTCATAGATATGATGTAGGGGATTGGTATAATCCACACTCAGACTTTTATCCAATTGACCAATTCAGTTCATTAAAATTAACTTGTATCGTATCATTAAATGATGACTATGAGGGTGGAGAGTTTAAATTGTTTGACGGAAAAACCATAGAACAAAAACCAGGTAGATTAATTATTCACCCGGCATTTGCAGGACATCAAATTACCGAGATAACAAAAGGTGAAAGATACTCTTGTGTTGCTTGGGCAGTAGGGGATACTTTCGTATGATACAAAATGATACATTTAAATTTGTAGTTCATAAAGAGGACTTTCTATCATTGAGTCAATGCCAGAAACTAATGAGATATTTGGAAACAGGTAAACCAACTGAATCAGAACTCGCTGGTAATTATGATGAAAATATATTGAACAAAGAAGTTCGTGATAACAAAGAAGTTACAATTAATAACGAGAAACTTAACAACAAATTAAAAATGGTATTTGAATTATCTAACTTATCTATTTGGAAATACAACATACAAGAAATGGAAAAGGTAAAAATACTACGATATGAAAATGGTGGTAAATACAAATGGCATACAGATTGTGGTTCACAAGAAACATCATTAAGAAAACTAACTGCAATTGTTCAATTATCAGACGAAACAAAATATGAGGGTGGAGATTTAGAGTTCGGTATCACAGATAAATCAGGTAAAAATAATTATACGGCACCAAGAACACAAGGTAGTATTACAATCTTTCCAGCGTTCTTATCACATAGAGTTACACCAATAACAAAAGGTAGAAGATATTCATTGATAACTTGGATGTTAGGAGATTGTTTCGTATGAAGTTAGCACTATGTATATGTCCACAATGGTCAGTTCAAACACCTTCATTTGCAATCGGTAGTTTAAAATCACACATTAAAAATAAAGATGTTGAGGTTGAACAATTTGATTTAAACATCAGAACATCATTATACACCAAAGAAAAACACATTGAAAAGTTTTGGGATTGGGGTAATGATACACCTTGGAATTCAGAAGCAAATTTTAAAGATGAAATCTTACCACACTTTAAAGATTTATGGCACGAATACATAGATAAGTTAGCTGAGTATGATGTGGTGGCATTTACCACTTATATTTCTAACATTGTAACAACAGACTATGTTGCCAGATACTTGAAACAAAAAAATCCGAAGATACAAATTTGGTATGGTGGACCTTACTCTTGGTATGCAGAATCAGCAGGGTTAGTTGAAAATGATAATTATAGAGAGTATGTTGATGTGGCTTGTAGTTCAACTGACGGAGAAAAAATAATATCTGATTTAGTTAATCGTTATATGGAAGACGGACATTATGAAAATGTAAAAGGTATTTATCGTTGGGATAAAATAACACCAAGCTTTCCTACGGTATTAAAAAAGGGTCGTAGTGGTAGAAAGCCAGTATTCAATGGGCCAGTCTTACCACAAAATCTAAATGAATTAGAAATACCAAGTTGGGATAAAGAAATCATAGATGAGTTCAAAAAATTAACAGAAGCTTTTGATACAGAATTACAATTACCAATGCAAACTTCAAGAGGTTGCACTTTCAAATGCACATTTTGTAGTGAAACAAGATTGTATAGAACAAAAAACAATGAAAAAATTGTTGATGAGATGAAAGGATTGACTGAACAAACTGGCATTAATAACTTTTGGTTTACAGATTCTTTAATTAATGGTTCAATGAAAAATTTTAAGTTGTTGGTAGAAAAATTAGAAACAGAAATGGACAATGGAACAATACCAAAAATGTATTGGGGTGGACATTTCAGAACACACAAGAAACTTGACGGAGAGTTGTTAACAAAAGCAGTTAATGTAGGATTGAACTATATGAATGTTGGAGTAGAAAATGGTGTTAACAAGATACTGGCATTAATGGAGAAAGGACAGACCACAGATGATGTTAGTCATTTTTTGAAATCTGCATACGAAAGTAAAGTATTCTACATAGCTAATTATATACCAGGTTATCCAAAAGAAAACTATATGGATTTTATATTACAACTAAAATTTTTGTATGACAACCACAAATACTTTGGAAATAATGGAGTTATAAACTTAATGCAATCAACTGATATTTTAAATCACACACCATTAGATGTTTATAGAGATGACTTTGAAGTTTCAAAAGAGAAAACTATGTTGAATGCTTGGGTATCAAAAGACTATAAAAATATATTGATGATTAGACATTTAAGGTCATTCTTGATTGAAATAATGTTAAGGACATTTAAATTTACAAAAGAGGGTGAGGATTTAATCGGAGATGAGTTCTCATATGCGACTACAAAAGAAAGAGGTGGAAAGCCACCATATTATAGAGCAAGACTAAGAGAGAAAGACTTAGTGTTTAATGGTGTTGAAGTAGAACTGAAAGATAATGTAGACAACGATATATTTAACAAAGATTTTTTATTATTCACGGAACAAAACAATGTCGTGGACACGATTAAAAACGAGATAACAAAAACAATAAAAGGTTTTGCTTGGGTAATGGTAAATGTAACCAATAAATCAAATGTTAATTTTAATATTAGAGATAATTTCAAAGGTTATGGATTGAAAGACTCTTGTTTTAATTTAAATTTTTCACTAAAATCTAATGGTGATGACTTTGAGCTTGATTTTGGATTTGATTTTAAGATTGGGAAAGAAGATAAATACTTATTTGATGAAACAGACAAATTAGATTTTATTGCCAGAAACGAAATACAAATTATTGATAATGTTAATGAATACAAATTTTCTGAAGAAGTTAATGATTTATATTTAGATAGCACTGACTATAAAAAACACAAGATTTCAATCCCAAGAGTTCCTATGACAAATCAGTATTAAAAAAAATACATTTTACAAAAAGAGATTACTATTTATTAGTATCTAAGGTTATTCACTATGAAAACAAAAACACTATTTGACCACATAAAAGAAATTACAAATTCACAGAACCCAAATTATTGGGAAGATATTTCTGATGCGGATAAAAAAACTTGGTCAAACTATATGGTTCATAGATTTCTATCAATGAAACCAGAGTGGATTGAAGTAGTGAATGAAATACAACAATACTGGGAATTAGAACCTAAATCAGTTTATCAATTCTACACCAATGTAATTCCCAAAAGCAGAACATTTCTCAGATACACTAAATCTAAGAAGAAATCCAAGATAGAAAAGTGGGCTATGGATATATTATGTGAACACTTTGAAGAAAGTTCACAAAATATTGAAAAAACGCTTGACATTATGGGTAAAGATGTCGTATATTCAATTATATCAAAGTATGGTGTAGATGAAAAACAACTAAAAAAAATATGGAGTAAGTAATGATTAAAGACACACCAAAAGGATTGCCAGATTCGGCTCTTGATTTTGAAAGAGAACCAACAGAAGCAGAAAAAGAAATGGTGGACACACAAGATGTCGTAAAATATATGGAGAGAACTTATCCTGAAATGACAGGTGAGTTTCTAAAAATACAATCAGAACAATATGAATTGTTTTGTAGAAAACAATACGACTATGGTCCACAAAATATTGCAGTCGGAACAATTCTAAAAACACCAGAAGACATTAAATTATCATTATTAGGATTATGGTTCAGAATGAACGACAAGATAGAAAGAATGAAAACATTATTATTGAGAAACGGAGTAAACTCAGTTGAGGGTGAACCCGTAACTGATAGTTTTTCAGATGTGTCAAACTATGGAGTTATGGCACAAGTAGTAGCGAGGGGCAAATGGGCAAAATAGGAGTAATAGGACAAGGATATGTAGGTAGTGCTATCAAAGTTGGTTTTAAACCATACTATGAAGTATCGACATATGATAAATTTGATATAAGTAAATCAACTCACGGCAACTTAAATGATGTTGTAAACAATTCAGAAGTAATCTTTGTGTGTGTTCCAACACCAATGAGTCCAGACGGAACTTGCCACACTGGCATTGTAGAAGAAGTGGTGAAAGAAATCGCTGAAAGTGCACACGACAAACAGATAGTTGTAATTAAATCTACCGTTCCACCAGGAACAACAGACAGATTACATAGAAAATACAGAAATATAAGTGTAATATTTAATCCAGAGTTCTTAACCGAAGCAAACTTCATTGAAGACTTCAAGAATCAGAATCGTATTATATTGGGTGGAACAAGAAACGGAACAAATATAGTAAGACAATTATACTCAAGAGTATTTCCACACGCAACAATCGTAAAGACGGGCGCAAAACACGCAGAAATGGTAAAGTATTTTACCAATTGTTTCTTAGCAACTAAAGTATCATTTGCTAACGAGATGAAATATATATGTGATAGTATTGATTTAGATTACGATAAGGTTGTGGAGTATGCCACATATGATGAAAGATTAGGTAAGTCACATTGGGCAGTGCCAGGTCCTGACGGAGACTTGGGGTTTGGTGGACATTGTTTACCAAAAGATTTATCAGCTATCATCAATCAATTTGAGACATTGGGATTATTAGAAGCGGTAGAACAAGTAAACGACCAAGTCAGAGAAGATAGAGATTGGGAACAGATGAAAGGTAGAGCAGTCATAGATGGGTAAAATAAGTTATAGTCAATTCAGTATGTGGGACAAATGTCCTTACACTTGGAAAGCAAACTATGTAGATAAAGCAGAGACTTTCAAAGGTAATATTTATACCTTGTTCGGTAGTGCTATTCACGAAACAATTCAAGCATACTTAGTATGTTATTATGAACGAACAATCAAAGAAGCAGATGCCTTACCACTTCAAGACATTCTAATCTATCGTATGAAAGAATTATACAAAGAAGCCAAAGAAAGATATGGTGACGGATTTGAAGTAACCAAAGAAGAGATGGCAGAGTTCACTCAAGACGGATTCAATATCATTGATGAGTTCTTAAAGAGAAAGTCAAGTCACTTCAAAAAGAAAGATACTGAATTAGTCGGTATTGAGATGAATCTAAATTATGAACTACCAAAAGATATGAGATTCGTTGGTTATATGGATGTAGTTCTACACGACAAGAAGACAGGTCGTATGAGAATTATTGATATCAAGTCATCCACTATGGGTTGGAATAAATATATGAAAGCCGACAAGAACAAAACTAATCAGTTATTGTTGTATAAACATTTTATGGCAAAACAATTAGAAATATCGGAAGATAAAATAGATGTTGAATACTTAATATTAAAGAGAAGATTATATGAAAATATGATGTATCCACAAAGAAGAATTCAGGCGTTCTCGCCAGCAAGTGGGAAACCAAGTGTGAATAGGGTTATGGCAAGGTTACAAGAGTTCATAGATGAGTGTTATGATGACAAAGGTAAAATCATTTCACACGAATATGAAAAATGTGAAAAGCACAAAAAGTGCAGAAGTTGTAAGGACTTAAAATGATAGAACCAAGTTTAAGAATTAAAGTAACAGATTTTTTAGCAACAGATTATGAACAAGATGTGTTTCAAGAACTAATGCGTATAAAGCAATTGCCAGAACTCGATGGTGCTCATTTCCCACTATACTTTTGGTATGATAGAGAATATGAACACGTTGATTTAAGTGTATTAAAAGATTTTATAATGTATTGGAAGTCATCAGGAGAGTATGGAACTAAATTAAGTCTTCATCCAGAACCATTTGATGACCAAAACCATTTTATTTGGTATGACATTAGACCATATGGAGTTGAAAAAACTCTAAAAGAAAAACTTACCATTCCATTCGTTCAGTATTATAGATTCGCATATAACTATTCAGACCCGAAGACTGGCATTTTAGAAGGATTAAAAGACTTTGAGGAAAAGTATAGATTCGTAACTCGTGACAACTCATCAGTAGTGAAAAGAAAACAAAAAAGGAACGATTATGAAGATAGCAATCGTAGGTAGTCGTAACTTTACAAATAAGAAAAAGATTCAAGACTTTTTGTTCAGATTAAAAATGGAACATAAAGATATAGAGATTATTAGTGGTGGTGCAAAAGACGGAGCAGACAAATATGCCAAAAGATTTGCATTAGAGTTCGGATTAGACTATTCAGAATTTCCACCACAACACGAAACACACAATATTCATTGTGTAATGGAAGCTTACAATTATGGTAAACCATACAATGTTGGATACTATCACAAAAGAAATAAAGATTTAGTCAAATATTCAGATAAAGTGGTGGCATTTATCAAAGATGATGTCATTACCAATGGGACGAAATCAGCATTAGAATATTGTAAAAAAATAAATAAAAAATTCGTTATTTTGAGTTGAAGTTGATATTTATATATACATATATATTAAGGACGATATGAGTAAAAACAAAGAAGAAAAATTAACATCAGTAAAACTAATTGACGAACTCTACAAGAAATTTAGAGAGAAATCGATAAGAGATGACTTTTCATTACAGAAATTAGTAAATCGTAGTTTAGATTTATTCGTTTATGATGAAGAGTTCGCAAAGAAGATTATGGAATACGAAAACTTAGAAGAGAGCGGCTCTAAGTATTAACACAAGAAAGAGGTTGTATGAATTTACCAAAGCTTAAAAAGGTTACAGAAAAGAAAAAGAAAAAGATTATACTACTATCAGATGACTTGAGAATGTCAAGTGGTGTCGGTACAATGTCAAGAGAGATTGTTATGGGGACCATTAGAGAATATGATTGGGTTCAAGTCGCTGGAGCAATCAAACATCCAGACTCAGGGAAAATTATTGATTTAAATGAAGCAACACGAGAGGAAACAGGTGTTGATGACGCTTATCTAAAATTATATCCAGTTGATGGATATGGTAATCAAGAATTACTAAGGTCATTAATCCAAACAGAAAAACCTGATGCAATCCTACACTACACAGACCCAAGATTTTGGGGTTGGTTGTATGATATGGAACACGAAGTAAGACAACAATGTCCTATTTTCTATTACAATATTTGGGACGACTTACCTTATCCGAGATGGAACGAACCATTTTATGAAAGTTGTGATTTGATTATGAATATTTCAAAGCAAACACACAATATAGTACAAAATGTTTGTCAAAACAGAGAAAGAACCGAATGGGATTCAACTTATGTTCCACACGGAATAAACGAGAAATATTTTTATCCAGTTAAAAATGAAAAAGAAAGATTGGAAATGAACAAAATGAAATCAGAATTGTTCCAAGGTAAAGATATAGAATTTTGTTTGTTCTACAATAATAGAAATATCAGAAGAAAGATGACTTCAGATAGTATTCTGGCATTCAAGGAATTTGCAGATAAATTACCAAAAGAAAAAAGAGATAAGGTTGCTTATGTTCTACATACTCAACCAGTTGATAATAACGGAACAGATTTGCCAGCGGTTGTTCAAGAATTGTGTCCAGATTTAAACATTATATTCTCTACACAAAAATTATCTAATCAACATTTGAATTATTTATACAACATAGCAGATGTCACAATCAATATCGCATCCAATGAGGGATTCGGATTAGGGACTTGTGAAAGTCTAATGTGTGGAACACCTATAATTGTAAATGTTACAGGTGGATTACAAGACCAATGTGGATTTAAATTAAAAGATAAACACATTACTTATCAAGACTACAAAGATATTCACTCACTACACGATTGGAGAAAGTGGGAAAACAATGAAGATTTAACTCACGGAGAGTGGGTAAAGCCAGTATGGCCTAAAACAAGAACATTAGCAGGTTCACCACCAACACCATACATTTTTGACGACAGAGCAGATTGGTTAGATGTATCAGAAAAAATAAATGAATGGTATGAAGCCGGTGAAGAAGAAAGAAATGAGTGTGGATTTAAAGGACACGAATGGGTTTGTAGTGATGAAGCGATGATGAGTGCAAGAGCTATGTGTGGATTATTTATGGACCATATGAACACAGCACTTGATAAGTTTCAACCAAGAGAAAGATACGAGGTATACAAAGTATGATTAATTCAGGAAAACCAATGATATTAGTTACGGCACCAGTTCAGACTCGTAGTGGATACGGAAACCACTCACGAGATATTTGTCAGGCATTAATCGAAATGGGCAAATATGATGTAAGGATACAATCAGTTCGTTGGGGGACAACACCACCAAATGCATTGGAAAAGAATAATCCTATCCATCAAGAGATTGATAAAAGAATTTTAAGACAACCTTCAATGGAAAAACAACCAGATTTACATTTACATATTGTAATTCCAAATGAATTCCAACCAATAGCAAAAGTAAATGTCGGTATGACGGCAGGTATTGAACACACGATACCACCAGCTAATTGGTTAGAGGGTTGTAATCGTATGGATAAAGTTATATTTACATCAGAATTTTCAAGAGAATCATTTGCAAATATACAATTTGACAAACTTGATAACAAAACTAAGAAGGTTGAAGGAATACTAAGATTAGAAAAACCAACTGATGTTTTGTTTGAGGGAGCAGATACGAATGTGTACAAAGAAACAAAAGAAATATCAGAAAAGTTAAATCAGAAGTTTTCCAAAATCAAAGAAGACTTTTGTTTTCTATTTGTGGGACATTGGTTAAGTGGCAATCTCGGAGAAGACAGAAAAGATATCGGTATGATGTTAAAGGTATTTTATACTATGTTTAAGAATCAGAAAAATCCACCAGCACTTATATTGAAAACAAGTGGAGCAGGATTTTCCATTATGGATAGAAATGAAATGATGAAAAAGATAAACTTGGTCAAAGATAGTATGAAAGTAGATAAATTACCAAATGTATATTTACTGCACGGAGATTTAACAGATGAAGAAATGAATCAAATGTATAATCATCCAAAAGTAAAAGCACATTTAACATTTACTCACGGAGAGGGATTTGGAAGACCTATATTGGAGGCGACATTAAGTGGTAAACCTATGATAGCACCTATTTCAACAGGTCCTGCAGACTTTTTACATAAAGAATATACCGTTGAAATACCACACACAATGACAAAAGTTCCAGCGAGTGCATTTCCAAAAGATTATGGAAATCCTGAAGCAAAGTGGTCCACGGTAGATTACGGTATGGCCGGTAAGTTAATGAAAGATGTTTATGAAAATTATGATAAATATAAACTTAAAGCCAAGAAACAAATGATTGTTAATCAAGAATTATTTTCACACGAAGCGATGAAAAAGAAGTTGGATGAAATAATCACACCATTGATATCGAAGATTCCACAACCAGTTCAGTTGAAATTACCGACATTGAAAAAAGAACCAAAGAAATTAAAATTACCAACATTAAAAAAGGGATAATATGGCAGAAATAAAAATAACTTGTCCTTGTTGTTTAGATAGTAAACAATGTTTTGAAGAAAAAGTAGAAGTAGAAAACTTTAGTTCATATATTTGTTTTAATTGTGGATTTATGAGTAATTCACTCTATGAAAATGACTCGGACGCACTAAAGAAAGTACAAGAATCAACATCAGAGTTGATGAATGAAGTAAGTTTCTATGATTATGATAGAAAAATACATTGGTTCCCAACGATATTAAATATGGGTAAATTCGGTATGATATATCCTGAGGGAGTTAAAGACAATTGGTCTTGGAAGTTTGCACAAGTTAGAGAACTTACTGCAGAAGAACAAAAAGACCCAACGTATGAAGGACACGAGCACACATTGGATATCGACAATGCAAAAGAATTCGGACAACACGAATTCTTAGATGCGTGTAAAGATATGGGAATCGTTAAGAAAGACATATGAAGAACACCACTTGGCAATTAGTAGAATCAGGACAGATAGTATCGTTTAGATATAAGTCTGAAAATGGAAGAAGTGTAAACAGAACGGTGTTGTGTTTAGACCCTGAATTTCGTTATAGAAAGAAATCAACCAATAGAGTAGTTCAATTCTTCATCGGATTAGAACTAAACGCATCAGATAAACCAAGTTTGCCAGTTGCCAGAGCAAAACAATTGTTTGAAATATTGGGAACACCTGACGATACACCAACTCAAACAACTACACAAGAAATGGAAAAGATATACCAATCAATAAAGGGGTTTTTAAAACGAAATCCAATATTTAAAACTTATTTATTGAGAAAGTGTAGAAAAAATAGAGTGTTTTTAGAAAATAAATATCAATCATTAAATACACTACAAGTCAAACAAGTGGCAGACAAGATTAGTAAACAAAAAGATACGATAAATATACTGGAGAGCAACCTTGAAGATTAGTTACGGAATAACAGTTTACAATGAACACAAAGAATTAGATAATTTACTACACCATTTATCTAAACACATTAGAGATGAAGATGAAGTGGTGGTTACACAAGATATATCTAAAAAGGGAACAGGTGTTTTTGAACCTGAATTTCGAGCACTTGAAAAAGTGTTAGAAAAATATGAATATGGAGATTACTTTTCTAATCTAAAAGTAAATACATTTCATTTTAGAAAAGATTTCTCTGCATTGAAAAACTACACAAAAGAACAATGTTCAGGTGATTATATATTTCACATTGACGCAGACGAAATACCAAACGAGGTATTGTTAAAACAATTACCACAAATATTAGAAATCAACGATACTGACTTAGTATGGGTTCCAAGAATCAATATTGTAAACGGAATCACAGAATTCCATATGAACTTATGGAAATGGAGACAAACTGAACAAGGTTGGATAAACTTTCCAGATTATCAGGCAAGAATATTTAGAAATACAGACCACATTAAGTGGATAAAGCCAGTTCACGAGGTAATAGACGGAGCAACAACATACTCTCATTTGCCACCACACGAAGAATTGACATTAAAACACGAAAAAGATATTATAAGACAAGAAGTACAAAACAATCTATACAATGAAATTATATAGGAGTTAAAATGAAAGTAATGGTTACAGGCGGTGCAGGATTTATAGGCACTAATTTAATTAAAGGGTTATTAAAAGACGGACACGAAGTCGTATCATTAGATAACTATTCAACAGGAACAGAAGAAAATCATCAAGAGGGTTGTGTATATCATAGTGTTGATGTGAGAGACGCATTTGATTTTGATTTCTTTATGAAAGACCCAGATGTCGTTTATCATCTGGCAGCACTTCCGAGAATCCAACCATCATTTGATTATCCAGCAGTAACATTTGAAATAAACGCATTGGGAACGATGAATATATTGGAATGGGCAAGAACTAAAAATTGTAAAGTAGTTTATGCTGGCTCATCATCACATCACAATGGTATGTATGAAAATCCATACACTTTTTCAAAAGATATTGGAGAACAATTGTGTGAAATGTATTATAGAGTTTATGGTGTTGAAACCAGAATTTGTAGATTTTATAATGTTTACGGGGATGGCCAATTAACTGAAGGTGAATACGCCGCAGTCGTTGGTATTTTCTTGGAACAATTCAAAAAAGGTGAACCACTAACGATTACAGGCGACGGAAACCAAAGAAGAGATTTCACACACGTTGATGATATCATTGATGGTATGTTTTTATCATTATCAAAAGAGTTCGGAACTTATGAATTGGGTAGTGGTGTTAATTATTCCATTAATGAATTAGCCGATATGTTTGATTGTGATGTTCAGTATATTGACGAAAGACCAGGTGAAGCAAGAGAAACACTTTGTAAAAAACCAGATTTACTTTTAGTCAAGAATAATTTAGAAGATTATATCAAAGGAGAGATTAGTGAGTAAAAATTTAATATATATGGTGGCAGTTAATCACGAAACATCAACTTATAAAAATTCAGATTATGCCAGATATGCCAAATTATCTTGGAAATTTTGGTGTAAGAAAAATAATATTGACTTTATTGTAATTGATAAACACCACGACAGATATAAATTCCCAGTTTGGAATAAAGATACGATTTTCGATATTGTCGGTGATACTTATGATAAAATAGGTTATGTTGATAGTGATAGTATGATACATTGGGACGCACCTAATCCATTTGATTTATATACAGATGAGTGGTGTTGGTCCAAAGACTATTCTAATTTGAGGTGGACTTACAATAGTTCTAATTATTATCAGAAGTTTTATCCCGACATAAAATTAGATTTATACAATTATTATAGTTCAGCGATAAAATTCTTTACAAAAGAACACAAACCAATTTTTGACGGATTAATTAAGTTATATGAAGATAACGCAACAGAACTTGACAAAACAGCAACAATGGGTGGTGGTAAAGTTCAAACAATTTGTAATTATGAAGTTAAAAAACAAGGTATCAAAACAAAAGAATTAGATATCAGGTGGAATATGTTCCCAATGCACAAAAGAGAAATGTTTGGACACAACTGGCAAGACGGAGATGATAAAACACCATTCTTTGTCAAGTATAGTTGGATTTGGCATTACACAGGTTTTGGTATTGAACAAAGAACAGATATGATGAGAAAGACTTGGGAAGCATATAGTGAAAGATATTCAAACTATTCAAAGGAAAGTGATGAAAAATAAAGACATTGTATTTATAATTGCAGTCAAAAAAGACGGACAACTCAAACCAGAATATGAAATAGGTATTGAAAGTTGGAGAAGGTGGTGTAAGAAAAATGATGTAGAATTATTTTTATTAGAGGAGCCAGTTTTACCAATGGAGGATATGCATATCATCTGGCAAAGATATTTCTTGTTTGATATTTATGACGCAAATGAGATTAAAGCAAATCAAACTTTAATGGTGGACGCAGATACTATTATTCATCCAGATTGTCCAAACTTCTTCAACGAAACAGAAAATAAGTATTGTATGATACACGACGACGGAAGTTATGATTGGGTGTTGAGAGGTATGGAACACTATTCTAAATATGTTTATGATGGAGCTTGGTTTAATTATTGGGAGTATGGGAATAGTGGTTTCCAAATCGTTAATGATAAACACAGAGATTTCTTTCAACATATGAGAGATTTTTATTTTGAAAATATTGAGAATATCAATATGATACAACAAAAGTGGGGAGTTGGAACAGACCAAACACCACTCAACTTTAATTTAAATTTACAAGATGTTGATGTAAAGTTATTACCTTACAAATATAATATGGGTTGTATGATTAAAAAAGAAATACTAAATGAAGATATGTTATTTACAAAAATAGGTTGGATATACCATTTTAATGGAATACCTAACAAAGATGAACAAGTTCCATTGTGGATGAAAAAAACATTTGATTACTTGTATGGTTAAAGTTCATTTAATAGGACACGGAAAATGGGGTGCGGTTATTGATAACGCAATCAATGACTTGAGGGTTAAACACGTGGAACCAAAAGAAGCAGATTGGATTATCATATCTACACCTAATGATTTACATTATGAACAAGTATCTTATTGGTTAGGACAAAAGAAAAATGTATTTTGTGAAAAGCCATTGAGTTTAACATATAAATCAGCAAAAGAATTATTTGACTTCGCAGATACTATGGGAGTTAGACTATATGTAGATGATGTATTTTCTTGGAGAGATGATTATGATATCTACTCTAATGTAAACCATTTCGTTTGGACAAAACCAAACCAGAAAGATAAGAATTATATTGATAGGTTGGCGTATCATCATTTTATGATGTGGGTCGGGGATACAGATTTTGAAATCAAAGATATCACAGGTGAACCAAGTGACTTTAAAGTAGAATTACAAGATGGGAAAACTGCAGAGTTTTTTTATGGGGATAGTTCTCAAGTGGTTCATTTTGTTAATCAAGACGATATGACAAACAATCAGAACAATCCATTGAGAATAATGTTTGAGTTCTTATTCTCTAATGCGGGTGATTATAAATTGAATAGAAAATTAACATTAAATGCCACCAAACTATCAGAACAAGTCAAAAAAACATTATGGCCAAAAGCATTAGTTGTGGGTGGGGGAATATTCGGAACCACATCAGCAGTCGCATTAGCAAATAATGGTTATCAAGTAGAACTACACGAAGAACTTGAAGATGTAATGATGGCGGCATCCGATATCAATCAATATAGATTACACAAAGGATATCATTATCCACGAAGTAAAGAAACTGCACAAGAGTGCTTAAAAGGATTATACACTTTCAAAAGAAAATACGAACGAAGTGTAGTGAATGGTGACATAGAACATTATTATGCAATATCTTCGAGGGATTCCAAAGTGACACCAAGTCAGTATCTTGAGTTCCTAAATGAAATGGATTTACCTTACAAAAGAGTTGAACCAGTAAAGAGTACAGATATTACAATTAAAGTAGAGGAAGAATTGTTTGACAACTATAAATTGTATGAAGCAGTCAGAGATAAATTATGGTCAAGTGGAGTAGAGGTTTTGAAAAACAAAACAACAACCAAAGATGACTTCAAAGGTTTTGATGTGGTTGTGATTGCAACTTACGCAAAACTAAATCAATTACTTGATAACAAGAAAGAATATCAGTTTGAAGTGTGTGAAAAGCCAGTCGTTAGATTACCACGAAAATATCGAGGTAAAAGTATAGTGATTATGGACGGACCTTTTATGTGTTTGGACCCATACGGACAAAGAAATCACGTATTGGGTAATGTTGTTCACGCAATCCACGAAACAAATGTCGGTGAAGAACCAATCGTAAGTGATGAATTGAAACAATATTTAAATAAAAGTGTAGTGGAAAAGCCAAAACACACCAACATAGACAAGTTTATTGAAACGGGTAAAATATTCTTTGAAGACTTTCATAAGTTAAAGCATATAGGTTCAATGTATACAATTAGAACCGTATTGAAAAATAGAGACCACGACGACGCAAGACCAACATTAGTTAATCACGAGGGTGGAAATGTTTATAGTTTGTTTAGTGGTAAAATAGATACTTGCGTTGATTCCGCAAACGAATTGATAAGGATGTTAAATGAACAAGATTAAAATAATGAGAGATTGGCTTCAAAGTGAATATCATATGTTCTTGCCAGAAGAAGTTCACAACATAATCAAAAACGAAGTTAGTGATTGGACTATTGTTGAGGATATATCATTAATCATACACAGATTATCAGAAATGCCTTGGACCACACAGAAAGATTTATTAGATGAGTTAAATATCAGTAAAGACAAATTAAGAGAACTAAATAAAGTGATTTACAATAATGATTTCTTCCAACAACTAATCGTAAAAGA
>Ga0209630_10002225_pt1 | contig 19083 bp, 12 predicted proteins | sample COG_01_FD_184745 | JGI IMG/M metagenome (GOLD analysis project Ga0209630, IMG submission 184745) | Pelagic Microbial community sample from North Sea - COGITO 998_met_01 (SPAdes) (version 2) | ecosystem: Environmental > Aquatic > Marine > Neritic zone/Coastal water | place: Helgoland, sampling... | reverse complement strand
ATTAATTTCTATGAATTTGGTGGGCCCGCCAGGACTCGAACCTGGGACCAATACATTATGAGTGTACTGCTCTAACCAACTGAGCTACAGGCCCTTGGAATTAATTAGTTATTACAACAATTTTAAAATTCATACAAGTTAACTTTACAAATGATAGATTGTATTTTTCTAAAATTTTAGACACAAACTTTGCATTCGTTGGTAAGTAATTTTTATTTTTTGGTAGTTAAAATGTCCTTATATTTAACTATTCTTTTTTTTAATAATTAGTTTCTTTTCATATTTTTTTTTATTTTCTTCTTTTTCAAGATCTAAATACTTAGACTCTAGGGTATACCAATCCCATTCATCCGTATTTATATGATTCATTCTGTTCCAGTTTTTTCTGTAATCACTATCTTCCTCATAATCCTCTATATATTCATCGTAAAATTTAGGATTATCATATTTCTCTTTTTTAAAGGCTATTCTAGCTTTCCTGAATTCAGAAAAACTCACTGATTTCCAGAAGATATCTATATTCCTAATCACTTTTAGATTGACTATTTCATCAAAATTTATTGACTTAAACGGAATGTATAAAGACTCTCCATATTGTTGTATATAAAGATTTTCAAGTTTTTTTAATTTAGCGATTTTCTTAAAATCTAAAATTTGCGTATCAAGTTTTGGAGTATATCCTTTTGTAAAATCAAAATATTCTCGTCTGGCAGCAATACTAAAACGTAAATCAAGTTGCTCTAACGACAAAAATCTATTGGTAATATTATTTATTATATCTTGAATAGTAGTTTGATTTTTTATATCCACATTTACAGTTAGTCTTAGTTTTTTAATTTTATGATTTATAAAATTTATAAATTCACCACTTCCTTTATAACTAGATGATATATTTCCACTTCCATCATCTTGAAAATTTAAGTCTCCTAATCTTAAATTAATATCTTCAATTTTTTTGCAATCTTTGAAAAAAAATAAATCTTGATCACAAATTTCTTTTTGGGGCTCATAAGCAGTTAAATGATCATCTTTATTAAAATGCATTACCCCCAGATTAATCTTTTTTAAATTTTGAATAGATTTTAGTTCTTTTAAATCAGAAGCTATTATTGCAGGGATTGTTATTTCCTCTAGTTTTTTTAAATGGTGAAGTTTTGAAAGATCTACATTTATATAAGACCAAGTATCGGTATAGTGTAGATTGGTCGAATATCCTGTAAAACCTAAAGTGTGTTTGAATAATCCTTTATTATAAAAATTATCCAAATTTTTAATTTCAATTTTTTGAAGATTGGGGCAGTTTTCAAATTTTGATAATTCTACCTTATCTAAAGATTTTCTATGATGATTTTGAAAAAAATTCATTTTTAAAATTTTTAACTTTGGAAAATGAGGTAAGTCTAAATTCTCACTTTGTAAACAATCACTTAATTTCAAATATTCTAAATTCTCTATCGGTATAAATTTGTCAAATTCATCTAATTTTATATATTTTTCTTGCCATGGATTTACACCCTCAATCCAACAATGGGTAAGGTTTTTAATTTTTTCATCTTTAATTTCTATATTATCTACTATCTGAGTGAAATCTGTAGGTTTTAAAAAGTCTTCTTTAGATAAATTACTATCTTTAAAATCATTTGATAAAACAAATTTTTCACTGATGTTAGTTGCAACAGAAAATAACTTATCTTTTATCTTATTTATCCCCTCTTCATTATTATTAACTAAAGTTCCTACAATTTTTTTGGCATTCCAATCTTTTTCTGTATACGTCATTTGATGAGAAACATGATGCAAGGAGGCACCAAAATAAATATATATCTTTTTAAAATTTATATTTGGAATTTTGTCTATTACAGTTTTTTTGATTACTAAAATTAAACTATTTTTATCTGGCTTAAAATCAGTATCTGAAAATCCAATTATTCTTAATATCTCCGCATATATATCTTTGAACAAGTGGTTTAATTTTGACCATTTTTTTTCATCATCATTGATATATTTAGGATAATGACTCTTTAAATCATCTAGTTGATCATTATTTATAAACGTTTGATCGGGAAAGTAGTTAGATCTATTATAAAAAATATCATCTACAACAACTACTTGATTGACATTTTCAATTATAAATTTATCAGTCAATAAATCTAATTGTTTATCTCTTGCACCCAATATCGTGAGGTTATCTTTTAAATTATTAATCTTAATTGAATTATAAAGGTAAATTAAATGAATTTTGAAACTGTCTGAACTGTCTTTTTCATTTAGTAACTTCTTTATTTCAGGATGATAGATGAATATTTGAACATCTTTATAATTTAATCTTAGTTCATATATAAATTTTACTAAAAAACTTATTTGATCCGAATTCCAATTTTCATCACCGTCATATTTATCATTTTTGGATAAATCAAAAATAATTGTTTCTAATTTATTTTGATTTTTAAATAGATGTTCCATTACATCCAATTTTTTTCCTCTATCAGCTCCAGAATTACTAATATCTAAAAATCTAAAACATGATTTAAAAATGAAAGATGTTGGATTTGATTTTATAACTTCTTCATAACTTTTATTTTTCTTGATGACATAAGGTTTGCCATATTTATAAGTATCTTTGTAATAATCAAATTCACTGATATTAAAAACATTTTTATCTATAACTATATTATTTTCTTTCAAGATATTTAAAAACTCATTATCTAATTGAAGACAAAGGTTTGTTCTAGTATCTTTGAAACCACAAAAAAAATTTACAGTTTTAAAGTCAAGATTTAATTTTGATGTATTATTAACATTATTTATAGTGAAATTAGTTTTTTGTTTTTCTAAAATTTTTACAAAGTGCTCTAATCCGTTTGTATATAAATCGCTTATATTTCCATTATTAACAACTATATTTTTTAATTTTTTAAAACGCTTGAGATCATCTAGTTTTGCATTCCAATAAATTTCCTTAAATATTTTTTTATTGTCTTCATCATCTTTAAGTATTCTTTGTTTATAGGTTTCATAATTTATTAATTTAATAACCTCTAGGTTTGGAAATACGGTATGGCTATTTGGGACATCAGTTATTGAATTATACTTATTCTGGTAGCTTTTTTGCCAATAAGTATTTATTTCAAAATCAGGTTCGTCCAGATTTGGAAATTCCAGACAGAATTCTTTTAAAGAAGAAAGTTTTAAATTTTTTTCAAATTTGTCATTTTTTGATTTATTAAAATAACAATAATGATTAAGTTTTAATTTATTTAATTTTTTAAGTGAAAAAATTGCATTATAAAATTTTTTAAAATCAATGTAGCTATCTTTAAGAATTAATGTTTCTAAATTTTTAAGTTTAGATAATTTAGACCAATCATCATCTAAATTTATTCCGTCCAATTCTAATATTTTAAAATTATACTTGGTATTTAATATATCTAAATTTGATATTTTGTTTGTATCTTCAATATTCATGAGTTAACTTGTATAAGTAGAATATTATTATTTTGATATAATTGAAAATATAAAATGAGTAAAATTATTGGTATAGACCTAGGAACTACTTATAGTGCGATTGCACAATTGGATGATTTAGGTACACCAGAGGTATTAGCATCTACAGATAATAATAAAAAAATCACCGCAAGTTCTGTTTATATTAAAGATCAAAATATGATCGTTGGTGACAAGGCTCTTGATGCATTAGAAACAACTCCAAAACAAGTTGTTACAGAGACTAAAAGACAAATGGAAAATGATGTAGTTTATTCAGTTGATGAAGGAAAATGGGTAGATAGAGATGAAAAAAATAAAGACTATTATTCTCCAGCTCAAATCTCTTCTTTCATATTATCGAAACTTAAAGGTTATGCATCTGATGTCAAAAAGGCTGTCATAACTGTTCCAGCATTTTTGCTGAAAAAGCAAGAGTGGCTACTTTAGATGCAGCAAAAATGGCTGGAATTGAAGTTATAAGTTTAATTAATGAGCCAACTGCTGCTGCTTGTTATTATGCAAGTCTGCCAAATGTAAAAAAAATTACAGGAAAAATTTTAGTATTTGATTTAGGGGGTGGAACATTTGATGTAACTGTTTGTGAAGTGCAAGGGGAAGAAGTTGAAGTAATAACTAGTAGAGGTGATAAATGGCTCGGTGGTAAAGACTTTGACAAAGAATTGATTAATTTAATTAATGAAAAATATAAAAAACTAACTGGAAAAGAATTAGATATCGATAATAATTATTCTAAGTATATGGAAGTAGCTGAACAAGTAAAAAGGGTTTTATCAGTTAGAGATAAACAAATAGAAACAGTTGATGGACCTGATGGTGCAAAAGAAATAGAAATTACAAAAGCAGAATTCGAACAATCAATACAAACACACATTGAAAAACTTAAAATGCTTATGGAAGAAGCTCTTGATGGCAGTGGATTAAAAGCAGAAAATATCAGTCATACATTGCTAGTTGGTGGATCAACTAGAATTCCAATAATTACAAAAACTATTGAACAGGTTATGAAAAAACCTCCTTTAAAAGGTGTAAATGTTGATGAGGCTGTAGCAGCAGGGGCTGCGATTTACGCAGGTTTAAAATCAAAGAAAAATTTAAATGAGGCACAAAAAAAAGCAATTTCAAACGTTAAACTTCAAGATGTTTGTAATTTTTATTTAGGAACATTAGTTCAAGAAGACGATCCTGTTTTGAATAGATCAGTTACCAGTAATTTAATTTTGATAGATCGAGATACCGCTTTACCAGCAACGAAAAGTTCAAGGTTAGTAACAATTCATGATGATCAAGAATCTATCTCGATAGATATTACTCAAAGTGAGGGAAGAGAAAGAAACAGAGAATTTGTAAATATTATTCACCAAGGTGAATTAAAATTCCCTGACAAAAAGCCAAAAGGTAGACCTATCGATGTAACCTATACGTATGACACCTCTGGTAAACTCCATTGTATTTTTGAGGACGAGGCAACTAAAGAAAAATACGAAGTATCAATAAGACCTGAGTCTGCAGAAGATTTAAGAAAAAACTATGAAGCTATCGAACATATAGTAATTGAGTAAATACTTGTGGCTGTAAAAAAAAAGAAAAAATTTGTACAGAGGCTTCAACACATTGTTCGTTTTGATATTGGATTCGATGCTAGAAATGATCAAAGAGATATATCAAAACCCTTAATAAACTATGTTCAAGCAGGAAGTATTTCGGATAAAAAATTATTAGTAGGAGACCTAATATTATCCATTAATAACATTGAAATTAAAACAATTGGTGATTTAGATTTTGAGACAAATAAAATAGATTGGGGAAATGAAGTATTATTTGAAGTAAAAAGATCAAATAAAATTCAAAAAGTTAAAATAAAAACAATCTCTTTTCAAAGTTTTCAAAAAAACAATGTGAATTGGCCTTGTCATGTAAAAGTAAAAAGTAATTTAGTATTAATTGAAAAAAATGCTTTTGAATATCCAGATTTTGATAATTCAGTAGAAGATGGGGATATCTTATTATCAATAGATTCAGAAAAGATTTCATCAGAATTCGATTTTGGAAAAGTAACTTCAAAATATAAACCAGGTAATAACGTAGAATTTAAGATTAAAAAAAAAGAATTAGGTGAAATTAAAGTAAAACTTAAACTTATTAATGCTGCGCAGACTGTAGCGATTAGTAAAAAATCATGTGATGATCATTATTTAAAAAAGTCTTCTTCATTGTTATTTAAAGAATGGGTTTTAACAGATTACGGACGTAATCATGATGATTGGAATAAAAGAAGAGAAGATATTATGAAATTAGAGACGATTGCAGAACGTTTTTCTGATTCAAGACATACTTATAATTCTGACTATATAAAAGATTGGAAAAACAAAGATGCCAAACTACTTACCAGCTTATTAAAACCTGAATACAAAGATATCAATTTCAAACTTAATTTTTTTAGTTTGATTTTTAATTCAAAAATTATTTCAAAATTAAGAAGTCTAAATTTAAAAAAAGAGTGTTGCTATTCTTATATTTTAACAGGAAAAGCTGTTGGCGGAGATTGGGATAAAGATGTACCTGCAAATATTAAAAATTTTCAAAAATTAATTTCTGTCAAAGATAAAATAAAGGAAGTATTTGTTGATGAAATTTCAGAGGCATCCTTAAACTTTTTTTTTAATGAAATGGTTGATAAAAAAAAAAATATTTTTATCAAATATGATTCAGATAAGAAGTTTTGGAAATTTTCAAATAAAAAAAAAGCAGAACTCTCTACAGTATCAGCTCTAGGTTTTGCAGATATCGCAACAAATTTAGAATATTGGTTTGAATCAAAATATAAATTTAATAAAGCAAAAGTAAAACTAGCAGTAGATGATTTTTGTAAAAGTTTTTTTTTAGAATATCCTGATTTTAATCTTGAGAGAATTAAAGAAATTAAAAAAATGGATCTTCAAGATGAGCCAGAATATGATGAAGATGATTATGGTTCTGATTACCAAGATAAAATTTATATTTCAACAAGTGTTAGTAAAAAGAAAATAGCTGGAAAAGAGTCATTTGTAGTTAAATTGAATGATTTACCTACTGATGAAAAAATAGAAAATCATACTGTTGGAGGAAAAAAAATATATCTAAAAATTTATGTTTATGATGTAACGGATTTAGATGAAGATAAGTACTTCAAGATTCAAGACAATGGTGAAGATACAGGTCAATATTTTCTCAACAATTGCCATGTAGTTAAAACAGAGGATTTATCATGGTCTGAAGGTAACGAAATTTTGGTTCAAACTAAAGAGTTAGGTTCTTCTGGATATCACCCTAGTGAATTAGCATTTCCTTACTCAAAATTACAATTACCAAAATATGGAAAAAGAAAACTATCTTTTAGAACTTTTATTTGCACCGAAGATCAAAAATTTGATGAAAATAACGGAAGATTTATTACTTACGATAATCCAACTTTTAGAGCAGAAGAATATTTTTTAGATAGTTATTCAGAAGGATTTGATGAATATAATGATTATACAGATATTTTATCCTATTCATCCTCTGAAATAGAAGTTGAATATAAACAACCTGGATATTTAGAAATTAATAGACGTAAATATAATGATCTAAAAATTGCTTTAAGCTTAGCTTTAAACCAAGATGACAAAAATAACCAGAAAGCTAATTTAGAAAAAATTAAAGACTCAGTTAGGTATGGCGATTTTACTGTTGAAGGAAATATCCATAAAATACTTAGTTTGAAAAAAAATTATGAAAAATCTTTAAATGAAAAATTAAATTTAGATAATATTTTAAAAGATCTAAAAAAAAATTCCGTAATACACGAAAGATATGAAATAATTGATTTTTTGCTTAACCTAGCTACACAAGATGAAACTTTTAATAGTAAAGAAAATAAATTCATAGACAAGGTTTCTAAAGAACTAGAATTAAATAAAGAGAAATATCAAGAAATTAAAAAACAAAAAACCTCATCTGTAAAATTTGTAGATTTTGGTGAAGAGGTAGAGGAAAGTGTGTTTGGGATTAATAAAGATATGACTAAAGATGAGAAGCTTAAAATTTTAAGAAAAGAATATAGTAGATGGAATGCTCTAACAAATAATACTGACAAAATGATTAGAGAAAGAGCTAAAGAAATGAGAGATTTAGCAGCAAATTTGAGATCTCAATATAATAAATAATTTACTATAATTTTATCGTATCGATTAATTTTTTTAAAATAGAACTTGCATCCTTATTGTGATTATCAGACTCAGCAAATATTTCCTTTAAGGTTGATATTATTTTTTGTTTATCAGATTTCATTAAAATTTTGGCTTCATTAAAGGCATTTTCTATTCTTTTTTCTACTACAGACATCTTTGATATATTCAAAAGACTTTTTATACTTACTGCTGCTTTTTCTCCAAATCTCTTTTTGAATTTTTCTTGTTCGTCTTTAGAAAACTTTTTATCTGCAAGATAGATACTTAATGAGCCCCATAATAAAGCTTTATTAATTATTTCTTTATTAGAGTTATCTAATTCATTTCCAGTTACTTTTTTTATACTTTCATTAATCTTCTTATCAACCACTTTCAAATCATAGACACCTTTCTTGTTTGTTTTGAAAAATTCGTTGTATTCATGACTCATTGAGAACCATATTAAAGCCTGCATTCGATTAAGAAATGTTGGATGAGTGGCATAAAGTAAATTTTTATTTCCTTGTAACTCTTTTAATTCTCTCAATTGATCTAAATAAGAACTAAAATTAAAAGATATATGTTCATCACTAAGACCTGTGGAAATTTTCAGCATTGCTCTTAAAGAATTTTCAATACTTTCTGAGCCTAATAAACCAGCACGATCAGCTGATATTTCTGCGGCCCTACTTAAATTAAGAAAATTAAGATATTCAGTCCTTGTCCTTGCTTTTTCAATAGGTGGATAAAGACTGTGTTGATAATAAAAATGAGAAATCTCATGGGCAATAACGCTCTCTAACTCACCTGGATTTAGTAATTCAACCATTTTTGAGGTAATAATTATTTCTGCATTCAAACTTTGAGGCATCATTGCGCAAGCTGCTTGGGTTTGAATGTGATTTGCAGTGATAAAAAAATTAAAATTATTTTTAACACCAAGCCTTTTAAAAACATTGTCGATGGAACTGGCAATTTTTGGAAATAAGTTTTCACTTACTTTAACTGAACTTGATAACAAATTTCTCAAGTTTTCATTATTAAAATTTTTAGTCTCATTTTTGTTATTTTGAACAATTCCTAATTCATTCAAATCATCATAGGTATATCTAAATCTATCCAAAAAATTCATTTATTTATGTATTTTTAAATGTTTCATAATAATATTTTTTCTGTCTTTTTCTTTTATTAATTAATTGCAATTCAGTTAAGTTTTCATAAATTTTTTTGTAAAAAATTTTCTTTTCTAATGAATTCATATTGTTCAAATATATAAAATTCCTATTAATATCACATTCAGAACAATTGCTTCTTTTTTTATTTTTCCATCCATGGATATCATTAGGAAATTCATTTAATGGTTTAAGTTTTTTGCAAACTGAACATTGAAGTTTATTATTTTTAAACTTTTTACGATATACAGAGTTTTTAAAAATAAGACCCTCACGTTCAGTTTCTTTTCTAGTTAAAATTTTTATCTTATTTTTTTTCCCTTCACCTCTAAAATCTTTTTTTGTCCAAGTAGGATGTTTATCAATAATTTTTTGAATTTCCTCGTTACTTCTTAATTTCCATTGATTGTGTCCCTCTGGATTCCTATTTAAATTTTTTTTCATTTTTTTATTTTAAATGTTAAGAGTTTACAAAAATTATTAATTAATTTCATTTGTTCAATTGTATTAGCAGAGGCCATTAAGAGTTTTGGACTCATTAAGATTATAGCCACATTTTGAGCTCTAGATACGGCTACATTAAGCCTATTTCTACTAAAGAAAAAACCTTTATGACGAGGTAAATTTTCATCATCTGAGCTTGTCATAGATATCAATACTACCTTAGCCTCTTGACCTTGAAATAAATCAATAGTTCCAACTCTAGTATTTTTTGAAAATTTTTTTAAAAGTTTTTGTTTAATATTGTTAGCCTGAACATTAAATGGTGCAACTACCATAATATTTTTGATATCAATTTTACTTTTGGCTTTTTCATCTTCATAATTCTTGCCAATTATTTTTGAGTAATAATTATGAATTATTTCTGCTTCTTCATCAGATCTTTGAGAATTTCCAAAATGTTCTGATGGCATATAAAAAATACCTTCATCACCAATATCATTTAGTCCTAATTTTATTTTTCTTTTTTTTGTAACTTCATGAGGAACTAATCTTGAATCATAGAAACTTTCAGAAATATATTTACAAATCTTTTCATTTAATCTTCTTGTTTCTCTTAAAAAAATTCCCTGTTCTGGTGGAATGGTATCTTTATCCTCTAAAATAAAATCTAAGGAACTTAATTTTGCGTATCCTTCATGCGTTCCTTTTAATGGTTGCGAAAGTTGCATTTGATCTCCAATTAAAACTAGATTTTTAGAAGAAGTTGCCATCGATATTGTGTTAGCCAAACTAACTTGGCCAGCTTCATCAATAAAAAGATAATCTAAAGTTTGCTTCAATCTTTCATCAGAAAAAAACCACGCTGTTCCCGCAACTAATGAAAAATCTTTTAATTGTTCGGAAGTATACCTGCCAATTATATCAACAATAAATTCGCCATTAAAAAGGTTAGAATTTTTACTTTTTTTCATTCCTTTAAATTTAAAATTTTCAGATTTAGCTTGTCTCTCAATTTCTGATAAAAGATTTTTTATTGCCTCGTGTGAGTTACTAGAAACACCAACTTTTTTATTATCTTTCATTAGTTCAATTATCACTTTTGCACTGGTATAAGTTTTTCCTGTTCCTGGAGGACCTTGAATACTTAAACACGTTTGATCCATTTGTTTAACAACAGTAATTGACTCATTTGTTATATCTTTATTTTCATCAATTAGTTTATTGCCAGATTTTATATTTTTGAGATTGGGATTTCCTCTTTCCAAAAGATCCATAATAGCTTTATAGTTCAATCCCTTGTTATTTATATAATCATTCACAAATCTATTTAAAGCTTTTTCAAGTTCTTGAATTCCTGGTGGTCCTCTTTTTGAAAGAGAAACTATGCTAGGCATTTCACCAATTTTTTTAAACGACTGGTCTGTAATTTTAATTTTAATTAAATTTTTATTTGGTGAATTTTCAATAATTTCATTTATTTTTCCAATGTTTGTACGAGAATGGGCATCATGAACGTAATCTTCTGCATTCGCTTTTAATTTATAATCCTGATCATTAAATTGATAAGTAAAGATAAGATTTTTCTCTATCTTTTCTGGCTTTGAAGATTGCAGAACACACTGTCCTATACACTCTGGATCGTCCTCTAATTCGTCATGACTTTTTTTCATTCTATCATAAATTGCCCAGAATTCTGGCTTTTGTTCTCTTCGGTGAAAACCTATAAGATTTCTGATAGTTTCTGTTAAAGGATTATCTTTTAAATTTTTCTTTTCTAAAGATTTAAGAAGATTAACTTCAACCTTTTCCCACTCCTCAACAGGTTTTTTATTTTGATATTTTTTTTCTGGTTTTTCTGGTTTTTCTTTTTTGGAAAACCAATCAATAGATTCTGGTTTATTTGAAACTAAAAAATCTCTTAAATGAAAAGTGGATACACAATCCTCCTCATTATATTCAATTATATCTTTTTTTGTTTTTTCATCTTTGGTAGCCCACCAAAAATCATAAAGTCTAACACTATCTTCAGCTCTTTTTACATCTCCTTTTCTATTAAAATTGTATAAAACTCCCTCAATAGATTTAAGGGACATATCTTTTTCTGAGGTTCTTGCACTTTGATTAATAATTAACCGAAGATCAACTAACTTTTCTTCTCTCAAAAGTGTATCTACAAAATTATAACCTTCTGGATAATCTGAAGAGTATAAGCTTGCTAATTGTCTTAAAGATCTTTTCTCATAATTAGCATAGTGATAAATATGCGCTTTAGGATGTTTGTTAAAATGAGATTTAAAGAATTTTATCAATTCAATATAATTTTCTTTTTCATATTCCTTTTCAAAATCTTTGGCCCAGAAAGGTTTAAATTCATAATTTTTACCATTTTTGTAATATATTCCATGAAGATATTCGAAACCTCTTCCATCTTCTTGGGGAAAACCCTCTATATCATAAAATAAATCACCCTCATCAGGTTTTGGCAGATTATAAAAACCTTTACCTACATCTGGATCTAAAATTATATATCTACTTTTACCTGTTTTTCTTTTTTCCTCCTGTAGCTTTGCTTGAGATATTCTATCTTTTAATGTTTGTTTGTTAATTTTAATTTTAATTTTATCTGGATTACACTTTGCCAATCCATCAACTGTTTTTATTCCAATCTTTTTAAGTTTTTCTATTTGTGACCTATTTATTTTTGCTACCTGATTGATGTAATTATCATTTTCCCATATTTTTTCACATTCATCTGCAAAGTTACACATTTCACAATGATCACATTTTTCAGGATATATTTTTTCTTTTGAAATATTTTTCAAATATTTTTCAAAATTTTTTTTTGTAAAAAGATAAAAATCTAAATATTCTTTTGTTTTATATGGTCTAGTTTTATTAGTACCATCAATCAGATACATTTTTTCTGGGACGACCCCTTGTATCGTGCTTAGCATATGTGAGTAAGAAGTTATTTGGAATATATGCCTTGGTCTTGGCTTTCTGCTAATTTTTGTATCATAAACTTCATAACTGAAATCACCAAGATCAGATGGCATACTTGATTTTATCAGAAAGTCACATTCACCTCTAAAATCCTCATCGATTAAATAAGCATGATAAATTAAATCATAACCTTTTTTAATTGCTGCTAAAGTTTGCTTATTTCTTTCTTTTTCATCAAGATCTTGCTTAATTGAAATATTCTTTTTATGTTTAGCACTAAGTAATTTAAAATGTTTTTTTTCATGTTTTAATCCAAACTCTTTCCAGAGTTTTTTGTCAAAACTTTCTTCATTTTTTTTAATTTCTTTATTAAGAAATTTTATTTCATTTTTAATTAAATATTTGCAGCTAACAAAGTTATTAAGATCACTTGGAGAGGTATAAAACTTATTTTTTATAATTCTCATATCCCTTTAACTCTCTTGACAATATTTCGATTTCAGCCTGATTTTTTTTGTATTCATGTATCATTCTAATATACTTTAAAAATTTAATTAAATTATATGGAAGAAAGTAAACATCTAATATTAGCTTTAGTAAAGGCTTTGATTTATAGAACTCATCATCGGCTTTTTTAGTTATTTCCTTATTAGCTAAATAAATATCAATTGAACTTTTCCAGTCATAACAGTAAGCTAATCTATCTTTCATATTATTTTTTAAATAATTTCTCATTTTTTATACCTCGCATTTTGTCTGAAGCATTTTGGTTTAACTGAAGACTTACCTATGATTTTTACTTCTTCATTTTTAAAATAGTAAATCCAATAATAGTGTTGATCATTTTCTTCATCAAAAACTTCTTCTATTCTAATTTCTATTATTTTATCCATTAGTGAAGAACCCTTTCTTTTTGAATTAATTCAAAATAGATACGATAAAAAGCTAGTCGTGATTTTCTCATGAAATCATCCCACTCTTTGTCAGTATTAGTGTTTAACCAGGGAAGTTCAGATTCTTTTAGATTAAATAATTCAATAAAAACTTTATCTATTGAACTGAGTAACTTACCGATATCTTTCTCACCCTGAACTGCTATTAAATTAATAAGCTTTTCATGATCTGTGAGCGATTTTATCTTTCTTGATTTTTTGACCTTCATATTTACCTCTCTGAACTTTAAGCTCAAAAAAGATAAATCTGTCTATTTTACTGACCATATATATTTTACCATTTAGAACTTTCGTTCTTAGTTGTTAGTTTAAGGTAAAAAGATTTATAGATTGTGTACACCAATTCCAATTAAGTCTCAGATAAAACTATAAGTTTTACCTCTTAAAAGGTCGGCAATGCACTGAAGGCAGGAAATATACACTGGTCAGTAAAATTTATGTATATATCTTGCCTTCAACAAACATTTAAACCTTACCTAAAAACATTATATAAAATTTTAAATATTTTTTCAATCAATAAATATTTCGTAAAAAACATACAAAAGTCATAATCAATCTTTAAATTAATAGTTGTTAAAGTTATTTATTCTAAATTTTAACAACCCCTAATATATGCAACAACTAGAACTGTTTGAATACAAAGGAAGATAATGAAAAAAATCGTAAACGTGAGAAAAGGAATGAAATCCAATGCATTATATTAGTAAATTACAAATTAGTGGTATTATTTAGTCGTGTTTATGTTCAAAAAAAGAAAAGTTAATTTTTTTTTTGTGATTTTTTTTCTTTTTAATTATGAAATATCAACAGGTTTTTTATTAAATTCTTTTGGCGAAATAACGGTATCCCATAAGCCAACATTATTTCCATCATGTTTACTATTGCCCAAATATCTTAAACTAAAATCCTCATATCTTTTAAATAAAAAAATACTCTGATTCATAAGTATACTATTAAATACACCTAGGCTTAATAATAAATGAAATTCTTTTTTAGATATCCCTACAACCTTATTAAATAAACTCGGTTCAATTTCAGAAATTACGTCTTTTAAACATTTTTCTCTATGATCAGTTAAATACATAAATACAGGTATCCTGGTTCCAAATCTAAGAAGTTTTTCTCTAATTTCTTTTCTTGCATTTCTATTATTCTTTTCTTCCTCAGTTAAAATTTTTTTTTGTTTATTTGATACTTCTTCATTTTCTTTTTTAATATCTTTAATTCTTTTAGTTCTATTTATTATTGTAGAGATATCTTCATTAATATTACGAAATCCCTCAATTTTTGAAAGAATTTCCATTGCTTTCTTGTCATTTAAAATTCTTGTCAAAGTGTTGTCATCAACATTTACCAATCTATCACTTTTCCATCTTCTTGCTAATAAAGTGGCAGTAGTGCCACTTGTAACAATTTCTAAAATTCCTTTTGCATCTATCTCCTTCATTGATGATCCATCAAAACATAAAATAGGTAAAAAATTAATAAATTCACTTACAGATTTTTCAGGATCTTCATCTTGATTTTGATTTTTACTACAATAATTAGAAATAAGAGATAGCGCTCTATTAGGAGCAAAATCAAATACATAACATTTTTCTTTATAAACTATATCATTATTATCTTTTTTAGTTTCTTCATTTTTAATTGTCCAGGGTGACTGAACTCTAAAAGCTGCCTGAAAATATGTTTCTAAGCTTGAGGTATTTCTTAACATAAATATACCTGACCAGGGCCTTACAGTTATACCTGTCATTAATTTTCCACAAGATAATGTAATTGTTTTGCTGTTTACAGGATCTGGTTTTTCCATGTTATCGAGTACTGGCCCTAAAGCTTTAACACCCATGCCAGCTTTGTTTCCTGCCGCAACTATAATATTATAATCGTGAAAAAAAGTATTTTGTCTTTTTGTTAGCAGATTTTTCATAGCAAAACATGAACTTATATTTGGTAAAAACCAAACCGTGTGCTGAAGAAATTCTTTAAGTTCATTTTCTTGGTAAGGCATAGGTGGCTTCGCACTACCCATTTTAAGTGTATCAATACTGGTTTCTTTTAAACTTCCTCTTATAAATTCAAGCCATTTCTGAACTTCATTTTCATAATTAAAAGATGCCTGTTTGTTCTTTCCTTTCGCTGAAAAAAAAGTATTTAAATCAAACTCATTAAATTCACCTTGTTTTGCTATATTCGAAACTGCTTCAGGTATTTGATATGTCATTAATATCATTTTTGGTAATGAAATGTATGGATTATTATTACCTTTCCAATTTATTTTTGCTTCTTGTTCATCGCTATAAGTCCAATTATATATTTGTTCTTCTATAAACTCTCCTTCGGTCAGGGCTCTAAAAGGTGTTCCTGATAAATATAAATAATGATCGGTCGTAATCGGCATCAAATCCTCATCAAAAAAATCTATTCCTTCGCCTGTCAACAATCTTATCTCCTTTTTATCTTCTCCATCAAATAATTCTTTTGCTTTATCTCTCCATGCACCAAAATGATACTCATCAAAAACTATACAATCCCAATTAATTTCATGAGCCCATTTATTTTTAAGTTTAATTCCACCAGATTTAGTTTTTCCTAAAAAATCTTGAAATGAAGCAAAACAAACAAAATTTTGTTTTTTATTAAAAGATTTTATATTATCAGTCTTAGCATCAAAAAATGTCCAACTAGAAAAATCAACGTGTAAATTTAAATCTTCTTTCCATGCACTTTGAACTGCTGGTTTAAAAGTTAAAACCAAAATTCTTTTCCAATTCATTTCTTTAGCTAAGTGATATGTAGCAAAAGTTTTACCAAACCGCATTTTAGCATTCCATAAAAAATGTGATGCATTTGAATTGTTGTCTCTTTTGATTTTTTTAAAATAATTTTTTGTTTTTTTTATTGCTTCAATTTGTTCTGGCCGTAATTTAAAATCGTATATTCGTTTAGTTTCAAAATTTTCATCATATTTTAATGATAAGATTGCAGCTTTTACATCATTTACACTACACTTAATCCATTCTCCTTTTATCTTTTTAAAACCTCTATCTTTTAATAAATTTCTGACTTGAAAATCAGAGATGACATTTCCATCTTTTCTGACTGCCGACTCCTCTAAAACTAATTGCCAAGTTTTAGTAGGTCTTACAATTGGATATTGTTCTTTAATTCTTTTTATTGCATCATTTTTAGTATAACCAATTTTCAACATTCCATTAAAATCACTGTGTGTATCTGAGTACGCATAAATTGTAGGTTTAACGCTTGTCTGCTTTGGTAAATATTTTTCAATCATTTTTTGGATGGACTAATTTTTCGATAAAATTTACCTCTTTTTGATTTAATTGATATTTTTTATATAAAATTTGATCATTTAACTCATTATCAAAATCTTCTATTGGAACAAATTCATAAATATTTTTTGTTGTATGTTGAGTATTTTTTTTTAGAGTAATTAAAAAATGAAAAAATTTTGTCTTTATATAACTAATAACATTTTGACAATCTTTCTTTGATTTAAAAGGCCCTATGTTAAGATATGTTTCGGAATTACAAGCACCTGGCTCACAATAAAGAGGTTTAATATAATCTGTTTTGCTATCACCAGTTCCAACTGCATACGGTACTATAACTTTGTGCTTATTAATCCAATCATTATTTGAATTTACCATCTTGGAGTCCACATATCCTACACCTTTATTTTGATAAATCTTTATTGAGTTTATCGAGGGCTTATTTTTTCCTTTAAAATCAGTTGAAATACCATAAGGTTTTCTTGAACTTACTAATTCAGCAAAACTTGTTTTATTAATAGATTGTATCTTTTTTAAAATTGGAATTGCTTCTCCATATCTAATAAATGTATTGAAATTTTTTTCTAGTAAAGGTCTAACTTTTTTTGAAATAATTTCCCCTTTATCGTGTGTAGTAATTTCACAATCACCTGGATTGTCTCTATCCCATAAAAAATAACATACACCTCCTTTTATTGATACCCCATTTCCAAAACATTCTGAGGCGTCTAAAAAATCATCCAATACTCTAATTCTTTTATCATTAAGCATATTTGATCTAAATTCATCTAGCCCTTTACCGCCAGTAAACCATCTTGATGGAATGATCATAGCTAGATATTTTGGATTTAATTTCTTAGCTTGCTCTACAAATAGTTGGTATATTGGTTTTGCGCTTGCTTCATGACCACCGTCTTTAAGTTGATATGGAGGATTTCCTACGATTACATCAAATTTCATATCTTTTGAAAAAATTTTATCGATTGATGGGTTGTGTATAAATTCATAAGCATGATTTTCAAAAGTTAAAGATTTCTCATAAATATCATATCTGGCACCACAATATTTGCAATTTTTTTTTTTATTATCCCATAAATGCTTTGTGTTTGAATAATGAATATTTCCATTATTATTATCAAAGATATTTGTAATAGATTTATTACCATTAACTTTAATTGAGCAATACAGGCTTCTTTTACTCATTAAAGTTGTTAATTCAGTTATTCCTAGACCAAAAATTTGATTCTTAAGTATGTGATTTATTCTTTTTTGCTCACTTTTAATAATATCTCGCAAACCATAATTCAATCTCGAGGCTACTTCTCTCAAAAAGACCCCTGTTTTTGTACCAGGATCTAAAAATTTTGCGTCTTTATTTTTCCATATAGAGACTGGGAGAGAATCTAGAATCTTATTTGCTAAAAGTGGTGAGGTAAAAACTTCATCACTACTCAAGTTTGAGATGCAATCTAGTATATCCGGATTATAATTAACTATTTTTTGTTTCATGTAATTTTAAATAATGACAAATTGGATGTTCCTTTTTTGGTTCAGGAATAAAAGCTTTCTCACCTAAATCGGAAAATAAATTATGTCCTTCAAAAGGTCTTGTTTCAATTAAATGTTTAAAAGAAAAATCTCTTCTTTTAATATTAGTTGAGTCAACAAAAGACCATTCAGAAAAAATTATAGGGTTTTTTTTCTTATCACTAAATGTAAGGGTTAATGCGTCACCAAAAATTATATTTTTTTTTAGGATATATCTTATAGATTTAAGATAGTCGTCATTTATTGATTGAAAAGATTTATCAAAATATTTCAACAATGTTTTTTCTAATCTTTTCCTCGTCTGAAAAATATTTTCCTCTATTATATCTACTCCGTAGAGTGAAGAAATAGCTAAAATCGAATATTTTTCGAAATCAAATTGATTTTTTTTATTTTTTTCAATAATAGATTTAAGCTTCTCATTTAAAATCTCATCTAAAAAATTTCCATCTCCACAAGCAGGTTCAAGGAATCTAGATTCAGGTCTTACAATCTCTTGCTCGAACATATTAATCATGTTTTTTACTTCTTTCTTTGAAGTAAACACCTCGCCAAAATTTTGAACTCTTGATCTAGAATTTATTAATTTTTTATTTTCCTCAGTCATTTATTTTTTATTCATTAATTATATATATATTATTTGTTTTCATAATTTCTATTTTGTCATCCTCATAGTAGAAATGCACTTTAAAAAATGTTTAAATTGTGTGGATAATTGGATTCGTTGGTAAATAGTTGGTAAATTTTTATTGAAAAAAAACTTCTCTAATGGAGGTTGATTTTTAATACTTATTTAAGATATTTTTTTGCTTAGTACATTATGAGTGTACTGCTCTAACCAACTGAGCTACAGGCCCAAACCTACAGTTAACTATATCATTTTATATAATTTATCAATTATAGATAATAATTAAATGGTGGGCCGTGTTGGTTACGCTCCAACTACCCCTGCAATGTCAATGCAGTACTCTACTATTGAGCTAACGGCCCAGTAAAATTAACTTTCTAAAAAACTTTTTAATTGTTTAGATCTGCTAGG
>Ga0209630_10002224_pt1 | contig 19090 bp, 8 predicted proteins | sample COG_01_FD_184745 | JGI IMG/M metagenome (GOLD analysis project Ga0209630, IMG submission 184745) | Pelagic Microbial community sample from North Sea - COGITO 998_met_01 (SPAdes) (version 2) | ecosystem: Environmental > Aquatic > Marine > Neritic zone/Coastal water | place: Helgoland, sampling... | reverse complement strand
GTTCCTTGCATAATTATTTTTATTTGAAATTGTATAAACTCATCTAATGGAGCTCCAACACCATCATCATTTACACCAGCAGTATAAACATACTCTTGAAAATCTGTTTTGACAAGAGAGTTTGGAACTGTGTTGTCTGGTGAACCATCTGTGTTAAAGTATTCATATCCTATATCATCAAAGTCTGAACTATCAGATGTTCTTAATGTTTTAAACATTACTTGTATTTCTGAAGTATTTTGTTTGTGTGCAGAAAATACAACTCTGATTGCTGATGCACTTTGTTCTAATGTCACTGCCTTAGTTAAATAGATAGCAGAGTTTTGGTCGCCATCTGGTTCTGTTGGAGCAACATAATCTGTTGTTGGGAATACATCACTAGAACTATCTACATTATTAATTCTATTTCCTATCGCAATAAACGACCTTCTATCTAAATCTATCACTGGTGATAAATTAGAATTTTGAGAAGTCATGACTATTGGCATCTCTAATGATTTACTACCAGACATTTCGTTTGTTTCATTAATACCTGAAGCAACCATAGATGATGTTGTCATATCAAAGTTTTCGTTTAATGGAATTGTTGTATTTGATGTTGATTGACCAAATGATGTTTCTGTACCATCTGGGCTTGTAGCATTCGTTGTTTTAATTGATGCAGTCATTGTAGTGCCAGGTAATTCCATAGCACCTATTAATGTTTTGACTGTTTCGTATCTATAATTTTCTGTAGCATAAACAGAGATTCCACCAACTTGTGCTGTTGTGGATGCTCCACTAATTGATGCACTTGTAGTAGATGCAACTGTATAAGAATCTATTCCTATGTTTGCAATTGCAGTATGTGTTTTATTAATCTCTGTTAATGGTACTGAACTAATCATGTACAATTCTACTGTTGCTGTATTTGAGTGAGCAACTGCTGTTGTACTTCCTTGACCTCTAGTAATACTAGAAATGGTTGAACCAGAAATCGTACCAGACATAATCTCATTGTCTATCTTAATATGAACTGTGCCACTTGATGGGAAGTTAGTATTAGATGTTAATGTTACACTTGTACCTGATGCTGTAATTGCACCATTCAATGTTGTTGATATACCAGAAGAAACTCCTGTGATTGTAACATTGTTTGATGTACTATACATGCCATGGTCAGCGTGGTTAACTCTTACGACTGTTGAACCATTTGTTAATACGATTGGATTACTTTTTAGTCTTTGTCCATAAACTGTTGTACTACCATCTTCTGCTGTTACAGAATCACCTATGTTATCATTTTGTAAAGTGACTGTACCTGAACCAGATGTGAAGTTACATTTTTTCATAGTAAATTTCAAGTCTTCTGATTGTACTGCACTCCATGTAGTATTGTTTTGTGATTTAAATAATGAACCTAAATGTGGTTGTGTAGAAATAATTCTATTTGAACCAGATACATCTTGTTCACCTAAACCAGCAATCCACACTTTATAATTTAAACTGTTAGTCATAGCAACTAAACAATATTCAACTCCCTCTTTTAAATATACAGGTGAATCAAATTTAAAGTTAGTAGCAGTACTACCTGTAGTAGCATCTACATTTACATCATTTGGATTTAAAACTTTTCTACCAAATGGAACTAGTGTTGGGCCTGGGTATCCATTTATTACTTCTCTTAACTCAACCCATACAGGTAAGTTAGTATCTTTTTCTGAGAAGAATAAATCAACAGATGGTATAAAACATCCACCTGTTTCAGTTATTCTAAATGTTTGTGCTAATGGGTCAACACCTGTTCTCCCTACAATAATATGCGATTCTACTGAACTAGTGATTGATTGTGTTTGAGTTACAGTATCTTGAACAACTGTAGCATTTCTTGTTGATTCTATTGTTTGTTGTGTTGTATTTACAATACCTTTAGCAGCATAGTTTACTGCACCTACTGTTGAAGGTGCTGGAACTTTAACATTTGTAGAACTTGATGTTAATCTAAATCCTACATCACCTGATTTAAATTTTGGAACATTTTGTTGTCCAGCAAATCTATACTCTGGTATTCTAAATGAAAATTCTACTTTACCTTGTGTGTCTGTTACTAATGGACTACCCTCTACTAATGTAGTGTCTGTTGAATAACTTGTTGATGATGGTGTAACATATACATTAACATCTGTGTTATCAAAGAAAGCATATAGTCTTGTGTTTGGTCTGAAACATTCACCTACACCTGTAATTGTTCTAGGTCTAACAAAAGGAACAGCAGCCTGTGATATTACTCTATTACTTATTACTTGATTTTCTACTTGTTCAACGATACGAGTTCTCGTACCTGTTCTTTCTTGGTCAGTCCTTACAGTATTAATTTGTCTTCTAAATAAACTACCGAGATTATTATTTTCTATTCTACCCAATTCACCTCTAACAACTACACCTGACCATTGTGTTTCCCATGCATTCCAAACTGTGCCTAATTGATTTTGGCTTGCAGATGTTACTGCATCAAAATTACCATCAACATTTATAATTAATGCTGGAGCAACTTCTGTTTCAAACCATTCATCACTACCTGGCGTTAAAGTAATCTTACCGACATATTCATAGATTAATGCTGACTGAATATTTTCTGGTCTTGTTGCATATGGTTGTGTTATAAAATCTTTTTCTGTATATGGTAATGTTAGTAAGTCACCAGTCTTTTGATATCCTGCTGTTGTTCTTGCACTATCTGTTGTAACTTTCTCTACTAACTTAGCAGCCTTCATTACACACTTAGGTCTTAACTCTCTATTTTCCATATCAATAGCAATCTTATAATCTGGGTGTAATGTATCACCAACTCTATGTCCAGCAAAGTTATCTACTACAAACCCAGATTTAAATCTGTTTAATCCATTCACATCTGATATTTGTAAACTCTCTGCATCTCTTTCTAATAAATTTAATGAAGTGTAATATTCTAAATTTTCAATTCTATCTTGTAGTTTACCAATATCTCTCATGGTAAATCTTTGTGTCTGTTCTCTTTTTATTATTACATCATCTGGTGTAAATGTATAAGCAGGAACACTAATTGTAGCAAGCTTCATTGCGTTATCTAAATCTGTTGGTAATTGTGGGTCTTCAGCAGGAACACCATCTACAATTTTAAATTCACCATCTGTTCCAATATACAATACAGACCTTCTAGGTAAGTAATGTTCAAAGTCACAAGTCAATGCATTATTGATTTTTGGTGTATCTATTGCAATAGCACCTGTACCATCAAACTGTCTGTTTGTAAAGTCAAAGGAACTTGCAGTTGCAGTAATTGTATCTACTGCTGTTAATGTATCTGATGCACCTGTAATATTTTCTGCAGTAGGTCTAAAGTCTAGACAATCTCTTAAAGGAAATACACCTGATGGTTTAGGGTCATCTGGGTCAATCTTTGTAGCACTGTATGTTGGTATATCATCATACTCCATTTGACCACCAACAGCACTATAAGAATCTACACTAAAGAAATCTCCTGTACTATGTGAGAAGAAATCAAATACTACTAGTAATCTACCTAATGGTTTTTCTGCATTAGACTTTCTTACAATTCTTGCAATGTCATAGAAGTTATCTCTTTGTCCTGTGTCTAATGTAAAGTTAGATGTTACTACTTTACTTCCAGCAGTTACTGTGGATACTGTAGATGTTGCACTTGATGATTCACCTGTAATTGTATCAGAGGTTGTAAAGTCTGTTGCACCAAATCCAGCTGTAAGTACATATTGTATTGGACTTGTTGTTGTAATAATTCTTGCCTCTGCACCAGAAGATGAACCTGTAATTTTTTCACCTCTTACGAATGTTCCTGTAACTGTTCCTAATGTTAATGTTGGAGCAGTCGCATCTGAACTTGTATCCTCTGAATCAAATACTGCTTGTAATCTAAATGCATCTGCACGACCTAAAGATATTTCTTTGTCTGTTGCTCTACATCCATAAGCACCATCTGCATCACTAGCAACTACTTTAACTTGTTTTGATAAATTCGTTGTTTTAAGTTTTGATGCAACACTTGACTTAACGATTGTTGCTATAACTTTTACTTTAGCAGCATCACCTAAAATAGTATCATCTGTAATTGTAATACTTGCTGTACCTGTACCAGATATCTTACCAGAAATAGGTACTAAATCTCCTTGTACACCTGTACCATCTCCAGCAGTTAATATAGACATTACATAATCTGCTTCAGCAAATCCACCAAAGACTTCATTACTTCCAGCACTTAATGTTACAACACCAGAACTGTTTGATGTGGCAACAAATTGTCTTCTGATTGTGTATGATGTATCACTTGAATTATTATTTGAATCTGTTAATAAAGTTTTAACTACAGTCTTAGGTAGTTTATATATTGCAACATTTTTTTCTGGTGATACTAATACTGCTTCTTTGATAGGTTCGATACCTAATTCAGTAGTACCATCTTCTTCTAATAGAATGTTATCGTTTGCATTTGCAAGACTAGCATCTGTGGCATTCAATGCAATTAAATCTGCATCTCTTACTTTTGTTAATTCAATATCTGCTGTAAAGTCTTGACCACTATCAGCATCATCCATAAACATTTGTCTTGTTTCTGAAAATGCTCTTGTAGTAACTAAAGTAACTGTTAAATCTGTGTTACCAGAATTTTCTATAAGTCCACTTGTTTCAGCTGAATCTGATGCAATTAATTTTTCACCAGATTGAAATGTTCCTACAACATTTGTTAAACGAACTCGATGGCCGTCAGCAGAACTTGTATCTGTATCAAAAAGTAAACCTGTTGCTCCTGATGTATTACCTGTTATTTTTACACCTGTTGAATGTGTTGCAGTTAATAATGGACTTGGTGTATCACTTAAAGTTAAAACTGTAAATGTACGAACATCAAATAAGAATGCTTTATAAACAGCACTCGTAGTACCAGATACACCTGAATCATATTCTAATGCTCTTACACGAGCAACACCTACAGGTTCTTCTGAAGATACTGTTCCTCTAGTAACTGTTGCACCAGAGAATAATTTAACTTGTTTGTATGGTGTTGTTTCACCACTTACACTACCAATGTCTGGTGTGTTATATAAGTTTGTAATTCTAACAAAGTTACCTAACTCTAAGTTAGTAACTCCAGCATTAATTGTTTTAACATCTCTTGCTTTATTTAAATCTTTAAATGTTGTTCCTAAAGTTTCGTATTCATATCCTCTAACATATGCCTTACCAGCAGAACATGATAGTGCAAGTAAATCTTCTGAAGCAGTTCCACCATCATCGGTAGTTGCTCCACTTGTATATGCACCTGTAAATTTTTTACCTTGTACTGTATTAGTTATACTTTCTCTTACACCAAATAAAAATGGTTTAACTGTATAGTCACCTGATTCATCATGTGTTCTTCTTGCAAGCACATCTCCTAATACAGAATATTCTGTTGTTCTTGCTTTAGAAACTAAAGTACCACTATCTATTCTCATCATTTCTATGAATGAAGAATCCTCAGTAGATGTTGTTGCAAGTTTAGCAAGTGTTAAACTAATTTTTAATCTGTGTGCTCCTTTAGCAGCATAGTTAGATGAACCTCTAGAGTTATCTGTAAGTGAACCATCTACCTCTGGTGTGACTAAAGTTTCTGTAATTGTTAGTCCTACTCTTGTTGTTTCTGTAGAAGAATTTGAACTTAGTAATAATGTTTGTTTATTTACTTTTACAAATTGTCCTCTTATATAAATGACACCATCTTCTATCGTTGCAGATGAACCTGTTTGAGATGCATCTGTAGCAAATGTAGTTGCCGATGCCACACCACTTGCATATCCTGTAGTATGTGTAATTGCTTTATCAGCAGTTATGTTTTCACCATCACTAAAAACTGTTGATGAATTATCTGAACCTGTTTTATAATAGTTAAGATATAGTATAGGTTGTGTTGTTGCAGTTGCAGCTTGATATCCTATAACATATGCTTTAACACCAGATGTAACTCCTGTAATTGTTACAGGATTTGTTGAATCATAAAATTGACTTGGGTCTATTTCTTCATCTGCAAATGATGATGCAAGTTGTAATGTTGGGAATGCATTCGAATAACTTAACTGGCCAGGTATAACAATACTACCCTCTTTGAACATGTGATTACCATGTCGTTCTACTTGGTTTTGTAAAATAGATTGTAGTTGAGTTAACTCTCTTGCTTGAATTGCAAAGCCTGGTCTAAAGAGTACCTTATGAAAATTATCTGCCTCATCAAAGTCATCATAATATGGTGAAACATTTAAATCTGTTATTTGTGCCATATTCTAAAACTCTATGATTAATTTAATATCTTCTGTTTGGTCAGAATCCCTTTGTATTGGTTTTCTATTTTCTAAGTATACAATGTTACCACTATCTGGTTGTAACTCTGGGTTAGTATAACCTGTTGTTGTAGACAATGTATTATTGTTTGCAAGAGTGATTGTTTCTGAATCAGTTGATGGTGTTAATGTTGCAGATGATGTTGCACCTGTAATTACATTAGCTCCTGTGAATACACTATGGTCACCAGTTGTACTGTTTGTTCCATAATCACCAAATCTTTCTTGTTGGAAATATAATAGACTTAGTGTAGAATCCCATTCTACTACTTTACCTACAGCACCTGTTGTTGCTTGTGTAATTTTTTCATCTACTTCAAATGTGCCAGTATTTGATGCGGCCTTGACTACGAAAGTTTGTCTTCGTGTAGATGCAGTTGCAACAGTTGATGTTCCATAATTGGTTGGGTCAACAATAAGTCCTACTTGTCTAAAATCATTTTCAGTTGTGATATCATCACCCTCTGCTTGTGTTAATGTTGTAGCAGACATTACATAGTGTCCACCTAGTTCAACAATTGCACTATTACCATGACCATTCTTAGGTGAGATAACTACTTCAATAGCTCCACCAGAACCACCGATTGCAGATGCACTTGTTAAAGCAGCATCAGAGAATGTGTAACCAGAACCTAGATTTACTGTACCAAAAGTATATCCTGCTCCACCAGCATGAATTGTTGTATCTGTACCAGCAGTCAATCCGAATGATTGTATTGCATTACCTGATACTGTAATTCTAACTATCGCACCAGAGGATGTTCCAGCACTTGTGCCGTCACCATAGACAGCGGCGTAATAAGTTCCGTCTGTATAACCTGTTCCTGCTGTAACTTTTAATGATTCAATCTTACCATCTACTGCTGCAGCACTTACTGTACTATCATCAGATACAGGTATAAAATCACTTGTTAAATATTTTGCAGCTTCAGATGTTGTAATTTGATACATGTATTTTAATACATATCCACCTAACTCGAATGGGGATGTTGAAGTAGATGTGGGTTCAGCACCAGAATATGCTGTTCCAGCATTATTATCTAAAACTTTATAAACTCTATAATCAGATGTCATGAAATAAAATGATGAATCATATAGATTGGATGCACCTGATGTTGTTGTATTTGATGAAGATATATTATCATCATACATATCGTAGGTTGTTCCATTGGCCCAATTTCTTCTTGGTATTGCATATGTAATATCAGATGATGTTACATTCTTTGCAGCCAACATGGAATCCCATGCATAAAATTCTGTGTCTGTCGGACTATCACTAGGTGTTGGTGGTGAAGAATCACTACCCCCTGTTGTTCCTGATGTGTATGCAGTTGCCTTTCCTACAAATAGATAGTATGTAGATTTGGATGCCTCTGAAAAGCTCTCAAAGAATTGAGTAGCATTGTGTTGTCTAAATTTTTCTGTTATGATTGCTGACATTTTTTAAATTCCCATTCTTTCATTTATTTATACAAGTTATATCTAACATTATTTAAAATGTTATGCCTGTTGCTCCTTCTAAATCTATATTATCTCCAGCATGTGCTGCCGTGTCTAACACTAGAAAACCATGTGTATCATCTGTTGCATCTTCAAGAGCAATATCACCAGTAGAACGAACAGTTATTTCTGCCGGCATAACGATTGGTGTATACCCATATTTAGACTTATAGCTTGTGTCATTTTGAGAACTTAGTCTAAAGTTTTCTTGTGGTGTTTGTCCTTTACTTCCTATTATATTATATGTTTCCATAGCAAGAAGTGGTTGGTCTCTTAATTCTGATTCGAATGTCACAGCAAATCCAGCATCCTCATCATATGGTGTGATTGGGTCTCCTGCTATGTCTGTAGATAATGTGACACCACTACCATCCATAAGAATGACACCATCACCATACTCTAATTTAATTCTATCATTTGCTGTTGTGGCAAATATATCTTCCATAAGAATACCACCTGCCTCACTTAAATTATCACTTATAATTTTATCGTTAATAGAAGTAGTATCATTATCCTCTGATATTAACACTCCTGTTTCTTCTAATATAAATGTTGCTCTTTCTGAACTCGTTGATACAGTTTTAACATCTTGTTCTAATCCAATAGGTACAACAAATCCTAAATCATCTGTATCAGGTTCTATTACTAATTTAAATCCAGCATCACTACCAGATGTATCTGTTCCATTTAAAACTATGTCACCCTCATCTTCTACTGTAATTACTGTTTCTTTTGTATTCTGTAATATTTTAAATCCAGCATCTGTTTGAGAATTATCTGTACCATCTAATAATAACTCACCCTCATTTTCCATAACAATAGAATCTACCATGCCTGTTACATCAATGTTGTCTGTATCATCTGCCAAAGTAAGTTGACTTGGTCTTAATATATGTTCAAATGTTATTGTACCAAACTCATCAAAAGTAAGTGTGGTATCATTGTCATCATCACTAAACAATATTTTTTCATTTTCATTCATAATCATATCTGTAGGTACAGCAATTCTATCTGCCTCTGCAAGTAATCTTCCTGTGCCTGGTCGACAAGTTTCTAAACATATACTACCTGTATCATCTTCTAAAGTAAAGAATACGATTTCATCAAATGGTTTAAAACCATCTAATACTAAATTGTCTGTGAGATTACCAGTACCACTTTCTAATACGATACCACATGAATCTCTAAATGGGTGTGCTGCTAAATGTAACAATACATTGTCTTTCACTCTTGACATTGGATTATTACTAATCTTAATTTCTCTAGAATGTATAATTGCTCTTTGACTATTTCCACCAATACCTTGTGCTGATTCAGATGCCATAATTCCACTACCAGTATCTCCTGTAGCAGTTTCGTATTCTATACCATCTCCAGCATTTGTTGAAGAACCATCTGTACCATCCAATACAATATTAGCATCATGGTCACCTATACCAACAGCTGTTCTGTGTGATATTTTTACATGTTCATCAAATAGTGTTGCGAATGTAGAAGCAAGTTCTGGTGAGAATGTTGTTGTATCACCATCGTAACCAGCAACTCCAGCAGCAGTGGTTGTAACTCTAACAGAAATTTGTGATGCAATATTTACTTTACCAAATGGCATAAATCCTGTTGGATGCACTGCTCGTTTTAATTCGTTTAGATATGTTGATAATGATTCACCTACTCTAACCTCATAAGAGTAATCTTGATAGTAGTAAGAATCTTGTAATCTGTTTAAGTCTTCACCAACTAAACTTTGAATACCACTGTAAGCACCAACCTCTGTTTTTTGTGTACCCACTGCAAGTGTTCCTGTAGAAATATCTGCAGATACAATCGTTGCAGTTGCTCCACCTGAATCTGTAATTGTTACATTATCTTTTGAGAAATCTATTGGTTGTTCATTTATGATATCATCGGCAACATCTGTAGATGAACTGTCTGTTGCATTTAAAACTATATTGTCAAATGAGATATCTTCTTCAAATAATATTTTATCATTATCTTCTTGTACTAATACATTACCTAAATCTTCTGTGCTTAATCTGTCACCCTCATCACCTGTATTACCAGATTCCATAACAGCATAGTTTGTTGAACCTTCTTCTTGATATTTGTTTATAACTAATGGGTCACCAACATTGTGTGATACTCCACCATCTATGTGTCCATGTTCTATAATAAAACTTCCACCAGATATATTTGGACCATCTGTTACACTTCCTAATGCTTGACCACTTTCTTGTATGAGTACATGTGTTCCATTATTTCTTCCTGTGGCATCCTCTAATAATATACTATCATCACCTGTCTTACCATCAGCATTAATTACTATTCTATCATCAATACCATTAATAATATTTGGTCTTGTAAAGACAAGTAATGAATTACCCATACCAGAATGATTAGTACAATAGTAATATAATTGTGGAGCATCTGCAGCTACTTCTATCTCAATAAAAGAACCTGTTGTTCCTATTGGTATAGTTGTAGTAGAAGATTGAGTTACACCTGTTGTATACTCACTACCACCTGTTGTTGTTCCAGCAACTGAAACTGATTTAAATAATAGTTGATGATTTTTAGTAGTATCTAAATTATATAACGAACTATCTGAGGTATCGAATCTATAAGTGTTACCTCTTGCTAAACCTAGCTCTGGATTTGCAACTCCATTAATATAAAATATGTTTGCAGTATCAGTAGAGTTTCTTCCAACAGTTACTTTAAGTATTTCTTTTGTGTTTGTTGGCGTTGTAATAGATGTAGCATTTGTTAAAAAGTTTTCACCATCATCAAAATCTAATACATCTTCTAAAAGAATACCATGAGGTTCTGATTCAGAATTATCTTCTAATCTTATACCCTCGTTTGTTGTACTTGATGCCTCACCATCTGTTCTAACTACATTTTCAAATGTTGTACTTAATACTTGTGTATCTGCATTCCAACCTGATACTGTTCCTGTATGAGATGTTAAAGTATTACCAGAAGCAAATGTTCCTGTAACATCTTTTAATACAAAGTGAGCTTGGAATGTTGCATCTGGTGGATTACTAGAATCTAAATCAAAACTACCATCTTTAATTTGTATACCATTTGCTCTACCAATATCAGTTGTGTTTGATTTAAGACTTGCACTTGTACCAGATGTACTTGTAACAGATACAGTAGGTAATTTAGAATAACCATTACCACCATCAGTTACTTTTACCTTTCTGATTGATGTAGCTTCTGCAAGTGTTCCAAATGTGTCTTCTTCTAAAGCAAATAAATTATTGTTTGTAAATTCATCTGCAGTTTCTTGTAATGTATCTGTTAATAAATTATGATTAGCATGTAGAGATGAACCATCTGTTCCATTTAATAATAATTTATTAATAGAGTTACCTTTTATTACATGAGGTATACCTGTTGTAGGTGCAGTATCGAATGTTAATGTTGTACCACTTACACTCCATACAGTATCTCCAGCAGCATCTGTTGAGTTTAATAATATACCATCACGATAAACTCTAATATCATCTGTATTAGCATTTAAAGATGTAAGAGTAAATTGTGTTGTTGAAGAATCAGGTGTAATATCTTCTTGAATTAAATTACCATCTTCTAAAATAATTTCAAATGGTACTAGTGAAGAATCTGTTCCAGCTTCTAATGTGATTGTATCTGTTGTAATATCTGAATCATCTAGAGTTCCTGCCTCTTGTAAGATACCACCACCAATCATACTGACAACACCAGTTGCAGCATTAATATCTGTGTCATTTGAATCAGAGGTAAATGATACTACATCTCCCACTTCATATAAACTACCACCATCATCTATTATAACATCACTTACTGACCCTGTTAGAATATCCTCTACAACAACCTCTGATACACCGCTTCCTAGACTTTCGATACTTAGAGTATCAGATACACTATTTAATATTCCGTCATTCGTAACGGCCGATGTAGTGATTTGAGATGATACTGTGAATGTTACATCTACATCTCTTGTAGATGATGTTGCTGTAATTGTTTCACCATCTGTAAATGTACCTACTATATTTTGTAATTCAAATTCTGTAACTGCAAAGTTTCCTTGTGTAAAGGTAGATGAAGATACAACAACAGCTGTTGCACCAGATGTTCCACCTGTAATAATTTGATTGATTACTTCTGAACCGTCTATGTTAGCTGCGGCAGAAACTCTGAGTGTAACTTTTTGACCCCAATTACCATCTGAGGCTCTCATCATTCTTTCTGTTGGATATACTATCTCTGGTGTTTCACCTAAGAAAGCTTTGAAGAATAATTCGTGACCTTTTGATGTTCCTTTGGCAGCATATAAGTCTTTGATATTTTTTAATAAATTTCTCTTAGAAACTCCTGTTGCTAAAGTTTCTGGAATTGCGTTCATGAACTGGTCACGCATTTGGTCTAAGAAATCATAGATAGTATTATCTACATTGGCATACTCTAAAAGTTGTTGAATGTTTTGTACTGGGTTAGCACGATACTCTGACATAACACCAGTCGCACCAGATGTTCCACCTGTAAAAGTTTCACCTGTAATAAATTTTTGTTGAGAAGATATATAAAGATATTTGTTTCGACCATCTTCTACTAATACTGTTGCAGTTGCTTTAGATGTTGCACCTGTAATGGTTTCACCATTTACAAATAATCCTGTAGAACCTGTTCCTGTTTCAGTAACAATTCTATTCTCATCTTCTTGTAAAATAAATTCTAATGTATTAGTTTGTTGTCTTAAATATTCTAACTCACCTGTGTAAGTAATTCTACCTGCCTCTAGGTATTGATAATAATGTTTAAGAAATCTAACAAACTTAGAATGTTCTGATTGTACAAAATCAGGTACTTGCCCCTCAATGAGTGGTGATAATTTTGTTACTAGTTTTGAATCATTCTTTGCCATTCATCTAATATGCCGAACTGGTTGGTGTAGATGAAGGCGTTGTAACAGTTGTGGTTGAAGTTGTACCTGATGAGGTAACAGTATATCCTACACCTGTAGTTGCTTGTGCATCAACAGTTCCACCTGTTGTTGTGTTAACTAAATCTATTTCTAATATTTGATTCCTCACTGGTATCACATCATTTGATTTTGGAATTGCTGTTATACGAATTTGTGTTGATGATGCACCATCTATATCTGATACTGCAGAAATTAATAATGCTGTTGTACTGATTGTTCCATTAGTATAATCTACTGTTCCTGCGGCACTGTTTAAATATGTTCTAACTGCGCCAGTAGATAAAGAATAAATTCTCAAATTACCAGAACCATCATCATCAAAAAAGTATTCTGTTTCTGTACTGTTATCTAGATAAAATCCTGTAGATGAAATTACTCCACCTGATGCTGTGTTATAACCTGTGTAGGGATTATAGAATGCATTATTAAAATTAATATTATATGATGAAGATGATGAAAATGGTGTAAAGAATTTACCCATAGTGACTGTGGTTGTATTATTTAATATAGATGTATCTGTATCATCAATCAACCCTGTAAGTTTAGAATGTCTAAATGAACTATTAAATTCTTGCAAGTCACTTGAATTATAATTAGAAATAGTTGTAGATATTAAACTTGCTAACTCATCTTTAGTAGATGTTGTTGCAGTTGAATCATAATTAAATGAAACATTTAAAATTAGATAAGTTGTTTCTGGGTCTACAACCACTGGTGTAATTGAAGCAACTTTGAATGGGGCAAATGCCGATACTAAGTTACTCTTTTGTACAGTTGTTAAATTTTCACCTGTAGTAGATTTAATTGAGATAAACACTTTACCATATTCTGGGTTAGATGATACACCTGTACTTGTATCGTAACTACCATCTTCTCCACCCCAAACAGAAACTGCCTGAGTGTTTGCAAATAATTTTTTAGTATATGTTTTATAATCATCTACTGTTACACATCTACCTTGAGCTGCATAATCTAATGGAGCATTAATTTTTATTGATTGTATTGTTTCTGGATTAGAACCACCAGTTGCATTTGCAACAGTTGTTACTGTAATACCTGTGACACCATCAATACTTGATGGCGAACTAAAAGATGAGGCTCCATTTGCTAATGTTCTATTGGTAACTACATATTTTAGTTGTACAATATTACCATCTGATAAAGCTTTACTCACTGTACCATCACCAAAATAAACTTCATACAAACCACTATCAGTTTCTTGTAAATAGTAAACTGTACTTGATGAAGATAGTTGTGTTATATCTGTGGCTTTAGTATAAGTTGTAGTTGTTGTATCAGATGCTGATGTTTGTATTTTAACTGTTAGTGTTGAAGTGTCTGCTCTTGCATCTGTTAATAAAAATCTTTGGTCTACATCAGAAGTATCTACTGTATAAGATGATGTAACATAAGTACCCTCATAAATTTTTACACTATCAAAAGGAACAGCAACTCCTGTATTACTTGCAGTCACATCTGCAATCGTAACAAACTGATAATCTACACCATCAATACTAGTTGTAAATGCTGTACCAGATGCCATAGTTTTAGTTATGGAATCTGTTGATAAACTTACATTGATTGTGGCATAAGGTGCTCTGGATGATGTTGTTTCATATCCCAATGACTTGGCATGTGATACTACACTTGAACGAAGTGATGCGCTGTCTAAGAACATTTCATTTGCCAACATGTTAGCATTGAATCCTAAGTAGTGAGTATTGTATGCAAGAGTATCTAATAAAATATTCATACCAGAACCTTCAAAGTCATAATCTTTAAATTCGTTCTGTGCCTTTAAAAATGTTTTAAGATTAGTTTTGATATTATCAAAATCTAATTCGGTTACTCTTAATCTTTTATCATTTGCCATTATCTTATTCTCTCTAACATGACTGATAGGTCTACTAGTTCTGTGGGTGCATTAACTACATAAAATTCTATTGATACATTGTAGATGTTTCTATCAAAATCTGGTAAAGCTCTAACTGATACTAAACGACATCTTGGTTCAAAGTTTTGTATAACATCTTCTATTTTTCTTGCTATGATAGCAGCGATTACTGGTGTCATAGGTTCAAATAACATATCTCTAATTCCACCAGATATTTCTGGGTGAAATGGTTTTTCAAAATCATTTAGTTGTACAAGATTTCTTAATGACCTTTTAACTGCTTGTATATCAGTAATTTTATTGACATCAGAACCTACAGTTTTCTTAGTGAAGAATAAATCTAAATCAGAATATTGTCTAACATTACGACTGATATCATTTTGAGCTTGTGCATCTTTATATGCCGACATTGGAAACCCCTAGTTATTTAATTATTATTTATAAGAGATGTCTATAAGAATTTAATTTATTTGACTCCTACATTACTAGCAATCATTATTCGTTTTTCTTCACATTCACATGGTGGAACAGAATGTCTAACTATGCCAGGAAATACAATCAACTCTCCCTCTTTAGGTTGAATAGATAAATCTCCCTCTGGGAAAACTAGTGGTGATGAGCCTTCTGGCATACGAATATAGTAACACCAAGCATAAACACTACCACCATGATTATGTGCTTTAGTCCAATCTCCTTTACCATAAGTAGCACCCCAACATTTTCTTATATAAAATTTTGGTGGATTAAATGAATTCTTTCTACCATATGATTCATCTATGATATCTAAAACTTTATCACATAATGTTTGCACGAGATTATTATGTGTGTGTAAATGCCAATCAGTCATATCTCCTTGAACATTAGTTGTTTTGTTTTGTACATCACCTAAGGCAATAATATCTTTTGCTAAAGTATCATTTTCTTCTTGTGTTAATATATTGAGTTTTTGAATAATAGGAATCTTTATGCTAAACTCGTGCATAGGAATTTTAATTTTTTTTGTTTTATTAGTTAGACCCATAAGAATTTAATTTATTTAAATTGGTTTTTCTTTTGTGACTGGTGTAAATTTTTTTACATTATCTTTAACAGCATCCACAATAGATTGTGCATCAGTATTATCTAGACTTAAAGAGAAGTTTTGTGGTATATCTTTTTTAGCATTTTCTACAAGAGATATCGCATCATTGCTCAACTCGGTAAGAGTATCAGCATCTATAGATATATCAAACTTAGGCAACTCTGGTAATGATTCGAAAGCACCTGTGATGGCAGAAAAACTTATATTAGCAGGTAACTCAAAAGGAATACCATCTGCACCAACTTCTAAGTTTGGTATTAATCCCCCTATGTCTACGCCATCTTTTACTTGTGAAACTACTGAATCTACATCTATTCCTTGTGCGCTTAGTGTTTCCCCAAACGAAGTTTTTAACTCTGCTATTGATGAAGCTCCAGAAATAGAATTGATATCAATGTCTGCTAATCCAGCGAATGCTCCTTGAGCATTTAAGTTTGGAAGTTCTGGTAGTGGTGGTATCATAGAAGAAAGGTCACCTACTAAACTTGCAACCTGACCTTCTACTGCTGACTTCATTGTAGAGGCATCTGCAGTTACATCAGAAAATTGTGCTTGGGCAGAATCTTTTAAAGAACCAACTTTTCCTAAAGTGCTATTAAGAGTGCTACTTGCGCCTGGAACACTTGCATTAATCATATCTTTTATTGCCATATCAATCTCCTATGCTGTTCTTCTCCACATGTATGCTGTGATGTATGGTTGTAAGTTATTGTGAGCTCCACCACCACCTGTACTGCCAGTATTGTAAGTTTCAGATGAATTAGCGTTACCAGCAGTTCCAGACCCACCAGCACCACTTTCACCAAGTGCAGTGTGTGTATGTGCTGGTAATTCAGCTACTGTAAGTGTGTGTGTTTTTGAACCACCTGTTTCTCGCACAGCGTCAAAATCAGTATCAGTTGAATCAACACCTACTATAACTCTACCAGCTCCAAATGCTGTCCATGTTCCAAAACCTAATAGTGTGCCTGGATTTGTTGCAACACCAGCATTAGTGTAAATAGAACCAACAGGATAAATTGTTTCTAATACATGTAATCGTAAACCTTTATCACCACCTGTTAGATTTAATACTAAATCATTTGAATCATCTACATCAAGATTTATCTTAGTAGAATCTGTTTCATCAATTTTTATATCTGCCATTGTTATCTCCTATGCATTCGGCGCCGATGTAATGTTAGCGGCCAAACCTGCTGTATCAGTATGTGTATGAGTTGTAAGTGCAATAGTATTAGCAGTAACTTCTTGTGTGGTTGTAATTGTACTTCCACTACCAGAAAGATTTATAGTACCTGATGAACCTGTAAAGCTAATAGCACTTGAATCACCAGCAAATGTCATTGTACCTACTGCCTCTGATTTAATATTCATTGATGATACTGATTTAAGTCCAATAGATGCACCAGAAGCTATACTCACATTACCATCTAATGTCACTACTCCAAATTTATCTTGTGTAACTATAGTTAGATTTAAATTAGAATGTAATGTCATATCTTCTGTTGTAGTTATAAGACCCTCACCCCCAATGGTTGTAACTGAATTACCAGCCACACTTAAAATATAATCTTTTGCTTTTGTAGATTCTTTAGTTGTGCCTATTGAACCTGTATATGAATTCGCAACATTGTGTGCATGATTACCTATAATCATTTCTTCTAGATTACCAGCACCACCAGCACCAATCTTGACTTGCTCATTCTTATGAATCTTTCTCGTAAAGTTTCCACCAACCTCTAATACATAATCCCCTTTAATAAATTCTTTTTTGTTTCCATTTGTTGTTAAATTAATATCTCCATTTACAAATATATTAGATTCTCCAGCAACCAGTTCATAGTTATCACCTACAACCTTAACTGTCTTTGAACCGTCTACTACTATTTCTTCATAGGTGCCAGACATGTGTTGTCTTTGTAATCTCTCTCCGCCTGGTGTGTCATCTATCTCTTGTATGTGACCTGACTCTGATTCATGTACATGATTGTAAGGATACTTTCCTGTATCAGTTTTTCCTCTCGGTGTAGGTTCATCAAAGAAAGTTGGTGTGTCATCTTTATTGAGTGTTGTTGAGATTGGGTCTAAGTTTGGTTTAGTTGCCTTTGGTATCTTAACAAGTTTAGCAGCTAAAGCTTTTCGTTTAATTAAAGATGTATGAGTTTCTGCAACATCATCTCTTGCAAGTCTTGATACATCTGATTCACCTGTGGTATGACCAGAGTGTGCAATTGTGCCAGGATATTTTCCATTTGGGTCATTGAATCCTGTAGACGAATCAGCAGCATATGTTGGAACGCCAGGTAATGAACCCATAATGATTGGTTGTTGTTTTTCATTTGCATCACGAAAGAATCCGACTACCCAAGTTCCCTCTGTTAAAAAACTAGGTGTGTTTCCCATACCTTGCATGGATGGGTCGGTGACTGGATGCATGACATGTGCCCACGGCAAGTCTGCCGATGGTATATCATTTAAATCTTCTGTGTGGTATCCTAAACATCTGACTTGTACTCTACCAAGTTTTGCAGGGTCATTACGATTTTCTACAACACCAGTAAACCATACAAAGCCATCGAGGCCCATAAAATAGTTTTCGTTCATAGAAACTATTTATAAGATAAAGCTGAAATGATAGTGAATATAGTAAAGTAGTAAATCAGAATATAATCTTTATTTAAAAGACCGAAGTCACTTAGTATTGCAACGACACATATGAATATGACATATGATATAACAACAAGAGCTATGGTTGTTGTTATTGCTTTTAACATTAAGTATTCCGATAGTCTAGATAGATATTTCCAGCAAGAACAATTCTTTCTTCTGACATGCCTATTGCCTGTGGCACTTCATGTAGAACATGGCCAGGGAAAAGTATTATCTCATCTGGTTTAGGATGTACTCTCAATTTTGCTTGTGGAAAAACTAAGGGTGGGGCATTGTTAGGTACTTGTATATAATAAACCCACGACCACAATGCAGGGCCATGGGTATGGGGTTTTGTAAAATCACTTTCGTTGTAGATGGCACCCCAACAATCAAAAGTAAAAAATTTATCAAGAGTTCCTTTCTGGTCTTTGACTTGTATACTTTGTATAATACCAATTGCTTTATTTGCAACCTCATTCACGATTGAATGTTGTTTGTGTAAAAAGTAGTTAGTCATGTACGCTTGTACATTTGACTTTCTTTCTTCTTCGTATTTGTGAGAACGAATGATGTTCACCATGTCTTTATGTAAGTGGTGTAAAGATAAAGGTCTTCGCATCACT
>Ga0209630_10002222_pt1 | contig 19102 bp, 19 predicted proteins | sample COG_01_FD_184745 | JGI IMG/M metagenome (GOLD analysis project Ga0209630, IMG submission 184745) | Pelagic Microbial community sample from North Sea - COGITO 998_met_01 (SPAdes) (version 2) | ecosystem: Environmental > Aquatic > Marine > Neritic zone/Coastal water | place: Helgoland, sampling... | reverse complement strand
ACATGGAAAAAGGTCGGGTTGTAATCTTTGCAGCTGGAACAGGTAATCCTTATTTTACTACAGATACTGCTGCGGCACTTAGAGCCGCTGAAATGAATTGTGACGTTCTATTAAAGGGAACTCAAGTAGATGGTGTTTACAGTGATGACCCAAACTTGGTAGCGGATGCTGAACGTTATTCAGAACTCTCATATCAAGATGTATTAACAAAAAATTTGAAGGTTATGGATGCATCCGCAATTTCATTATGTAGAGAAAATCTTATTCCAATTGTTGTTTTCTCAATTCATTCTGCTGGTGCCTTTGCTCGAGTTGTAAATGGCGAGGGAAAATCCACTCTAATTTGCGAAGGATAAAATCAATGAATTTTGAAGAAGAGAAAATTAATATTCAACGCCGAATGGAGGGGGCAATTGAAGTTCTATTACGTGAGTTTTCAGGATTACGGACTGGACGTGCATCAATAAGCCTTTTAGAGCCTATAAACATTGACGCCTATGGACAACAGGTTCCAATGAACCAGGTTGGCACAATCAGTGTCCCAGAACCAAGAATGTTAAGCGTTCAAGTTTGGGATAAATCGTTAACTGTGAATGTTGAGAAGGCTATACGTGATTCCAACTTAGGTCTTAACCCGATTTCTGAAGGGCAAACGATTCGTGTTCCCATACCGCCGCTTAACGAAGAGCGTAGATTAGAGATTACAAAAATTGCGGGTAAGTATACTGAGGAAACAAAAATAGCAATTAGGAACGTTCGTCGGAGTGTGAAAGACGAGTTAAAAAAAGCAGAGAAATTGGGAAATATTTCACAAGATGCACATAGAGATTACGACGCTGAGGCTCAAAAATTAACCGATAATTTTATTAAAAAGGTAGAGGATGCTCTTAAAAATAAAGAACAGGAGATTATGCAGGTCTGATCTCTGCTCTAAGCAACAATGATCGCTGAACTATTAATGGAAAATGATAAATTAGATATTCCATGCCATTTGGCCATTATCATGGATGGGAATGGTCGCTGGGCTAAGTCTAAGGGGTTACCACGTGTTGCAGGTCATCGAAAAGGAGCTGAAGCGGCAAGATCAGCGGTTGAAAGTTCTATAAAGTATGGCATTCGATATTTAACCTTATATAGTTTTTCATCTGAAAATTGGCGAAGACCGATTGGCGAAATTAATGATATAATGGGATTGTTACGAGAGTACTTGCTCAACCAAATAAATGAACTTGACTCCAATGGCGTTCGTTTGCGAGTGATTGGTGAGCGAGATAATTTAGATTCGGATATCAAAATTTTAATTGAAGAAGGGGAAAAATCTACAAAAAGTAATACAAAACTTGATCTTGTCATAGCCCTTAGCTATGGCAGTCGAGCTGAAATAGTTAACGCAACTAAGCGCATTCTGAATAATGTTGATCTAGGGGTAATTAAGCCTAAGGATCTCTCTGAGATATTGTTCGAATCTTATCTAGATACTGCGGGTATACCGAATCCAGATTTGCTTATTAGAACCAGCGGAGAAAAAAGGTTAAGTAACTTTTTGTTATGGCAACTCGCATATACCGAATTAGTATTTTCTGAGGTTCTTTGGCCGGATTTTGCCGAGCCTAATTTTACAGACGCTTTATATGAATTTACTCAGCGCGAAAGACGTTTTGGTACAATTAATTCGAATAGAATAGATGAAAACTAGAGATTTATGCTAACTCGTATTTTTTCCACATTGGTTTTGGCGCCAATTGCTATAGCTGCAGTTTGGATAGGACGCCCATACTTTGAATTTCTTATGATTTTAGTGTGCTCGATTGGAATATTTGAATGGTTTAGATTATTTAAAGATCAGCATTTAAATCTTATATTGTTCTTGGTTGGACTATTTTATATTGTCTCACCATTTTTGATTATTGTGTGGATATATAATTTGGGATCAGTTGGACCCAAGTTAGTTTTGTGGATACTATTTGTTGTATGGGCAACAGATACTGGAGCTTATTTTATTGGTAAACTGCTTAGAGGTCCAAAATTAGCGCCCAATATAAGCCCAAGCAAAACGTGGTCAGGGGCTTTTGGAGGGTGTCTTTTGGCATTATTGGTTTCTATGATTTTGAAACCTTATTTGTCAGTAGAATTAGATTTAATTGGAGTTATTGGTTTTACTATTATAATTTCAATTTTTGGACAGTTGGGCGATTTAGTAGAATCTTGGGTTAAAAGGAAGTTTGCTGTAAAGGATACAGGAAATATAATTCCGGGGCATGGTGGTGTTCTTGACAGAATAGATGCATTATTATTGGCTGCACCCTCAGCAGCCTTCTTAATTATGTGTTTTATGGTATAAGAAATTATTAATGACAAATTCATCAACTAGTATTGCCCCCCCTAAAAGTCTGACATTACTGGGATCAACTGGTTCAATTGGTCAAAATACATTAAATCTAGTTAGAGATTCGCGTGAAAAGTTTGAGGTTATTGCTCTTACGGGTAATAAAAACGTTAAGCTTTTGATTGAGCAGGCTCGAGAGTTTCTTCCAAAGTTGGTTGTTGTGGCAGATACTACGCTTTATTCAGAACTTAAGAGGGAACTATCGGGCACTAATATAGAAGTTGGTTGTGGTCTTGCAGCTCTAAATGATGCAGCTGAGTTGAACTCTGACATTGTTATGGCGGGTATAGTCGGTATTGCTGGTTTGACCCCGACGCTGACTGCAATAAAGCAAGGAGGAATTGTGGCTCTAGCAAATAAAGAATGTTTAGTTTGCGCAGGCCAACTTTTTATTGATGAAATCGCAAAGAGCGGTGCAACGCTTATTCCCGTTGACTCCGAACATAATGCTATTTTTCAAGTTTTTGATTTTGAAAAAGCAAATTCGGTTGAAAGTTTGACTTTAACCGCATCTGGAGGGCCATTTTTGAATACGTCTCTATCTGAAATGGCTGCTGCTACACCGATGCAGGCTAAATCACACCCAAATTGGAAAATGGGAGCAAAAATATCCGTTGATTCAGCTACTATGATGAATAAAGGTTTAGAATTGATAGAAGCTTATTATCTTTTTCCGGTAGAAGAAGAGCAGATTAATGTCGTAATTCATCCGCAATCTGTAATTCATAGCTTAGTCAATTACAAAGACGGGTCCGTTTTAGCACAACTCGGAACACCTGATATGCGGACACCAATTTCTTACGCGCTAGCTTGGCCAGAGCGTATGGAGACTAATACAGGTAAGTTAGATTTAGCGAAAGTTGGAAATTTAAGCTTCCAAACTCCGGATCATAGAAGATTTCCAGCTATTAATATTTCGCGAAACTGTCTAAAAGATGGTGCAGTGCAGCCAATAATTTTAAACGCAGCAAATGAAATTGCAGTTGATGCTTTTTTGGAAAATAAAATTGGATTTTTAGACATTGTTCGAATAGTGGAGGAAGTATTGGCAAAAATAAATTTTGGGAACTTGAATACTATAGAAGATATATATAGTTGTGATATCGAAGCACGGGAAAAATCATCAGAGATTCTATCCGGTTTATAAAATCAACTGTTATAGAGTTATTAATTTAACTAGACAAATATAGGTAGAATTATGGAAATTATTGATATTATTATGCCAAGAATTAGTTTTCTGTGGGAGGTAGGGCTTCCTTTTGTTATCGCTCTGACAATTTTAGTTTTCGTTCACGAAATGGGTCATTACTCTGTTGCCCGTTTCTGTGATGTAAGGGTTGAGGTTTTTTCAATAGGTTTTGGGCCAGAAATATTTGGTTGGAATGATAAAGCGGATACCCGATGGAAAATATGCATGATTCCGTTAGGTGGTTATGTTAAGATGTTTGGAGAGGGCGAAGAAATATCAGACGATAACAACGTTTCGCGGAAAGATCAAAAGCTTTCCGATGAAGAAAAAGCAGTTTCGTTTCAGTATAAAACATTACTGCAACGGTCGGCTATTGTTTTTGCCGGCCCATTAATAAACTTTCTATTTGCAATAATTGCGTTTGCTGGAATTTTTATGACCGTTGGATTACCTAACAGTAATTCTGACCAATTAATAGCTAAAATTGGCAAACTTTCAGCAGGAGCCCCCGCTGTAAGCGCGGGTCTTAAAGTTGGAGATCAAATTATTGAGATAGATACTAAGAAGGTTGTTTATTTCTCCGATTTGCAAGAAATTATTAAGTCGAGACCAAATAAAAAGTTAGTAATTAAGGCCCTTAGGGGCGGAAGAGAAATAATATTTAAGCTAAAAACGAGTTCGAGGTTGGTCAAAGATGAGTCTGGCGAAAGTATTAATATTGGCTTACTGGGCGTATCTGTTGCTCAGGGGGACATTATTTATGTAAGGCAGGGATTATTCCAGTCTATTCACTTGGGGATACAAAGAACTTATAATTTCACTCTTCAGATACTTAAGTACATTAAAGATATTTTTATCGGTAAACAATCTACGGATGAACTGGGTGGAATAATACGAATTGCACAGATTTCTGGACAAGTGGCCGAATTAGGATTAGTAAGTTTTATATCATTCCTTGCAATATTATCAGTAAATTTGGGTTTGATTAATTTATTTCCAATACCCATGCTAGATGGAGGGCATTTAGTATTTTATGCAATTGAGGCAGTGATAGGGCGACCATTAAGCTCTAGAATACAAGAATATTTATTAAAATTCGGACTACTCTTGGTAATATTTATATTTTTATTTGTGACTTGGAATGATCTAGTTCATTTGAAATTTTTTGAATTTATTATAACTTTCTTTACTTAGTTGCTTAACAATTCAAAATCATATAATTAGAACAGGGGTTTTGTTAGACCTTAGAGGTATTTTTAGGATTTCTGGAGTTTCCTTGTCTATAATGCGTTTTATTTTAATTTTTTTTATGTTTGGTTTTTTTGGGGTTCAATCGAACGTTGCACTGGGGCAAAAAGCGTCAATCATCGATAAGATTGTAGTAGAGGGTGCACGTCGTATCGATGATGCCACAGTAAAGTCCTACTTGCTTCTCCAAAGCGGAGACGAAATGGATGCAGTTCGTGTGGACCAGTCTCTCAAAAGTTTATTTGCGACTGGTTTATTTGCTGATGTAGTAATTGATTTTGTGAGCCCGCAACTTATCGTTAAAGTCACTGAAAATCCTGTTATAAATCGAATAGCTTTTGAGGGAAATAAAAGAATTGAGGATGCAGATCTTGAAAAAGAATTAGTCCTGAGGCCTCGGGTTGTGTATACGCGAACAAAAGTTCAGTCGGATGTAAAAAGACTACTGGATGTATACAATTCGAATGGTAGGTATGCAGCAAGCATTGTTCCTAAAGTAATTCTACTTCCCCAAAATAGGGCAGATTTAATATTTGAAATTGATGAAGGACCGTTGACAAAAGTAAAAGGTATCTCGTTTATCGGTAACAAATTCACTGGAGATAAAGATTTAAGATCAGTTATTAGAACTAAGGTTGCTGCGTGGTATCGGTTTTTTAGCAGCGACGATACATATAATGCCGATCGCCTGTCTGTCGACAGAGAATTACTACGGCGTTTTTATTTTTCCCACGGGTTTATAGACTTTCAAATTACTTCAGCGGTAGCAGAACTTACACCAGATGGCAGCGCATTTTTTCTTTCATTTAGCCTTATTGAGGGTACAAGATACAAATTTGGTGACGTAAATGTACGTGCGTCTCTCAAAGGTATAAATCCATCGGAACTGATTACCCTAGTTGATTTAAAGAAGGGTGAAAATTATGATAGTCGTAAAGTTGACAAAGCAATAACTAAGTTGAATGAAGCAGCGGCAAACCAAGGTTTTGCGTTCGTTGACGTTAGACCTACAATAGAACGAAACACCAAAGATCAAACTGCCAACATAATTTTTGATATTAAAGAAGGCCCTAGGGTTTTTATTGAGCGTATTGAGATAGCTGGAAATGTTCGCACCGTTGATGAGGTGCTTAGAAGAGAATTTGATCTTGTAGAGGGCGACGCTTTTAATGCTAGAAAACTTCGTAAATCACGTCAAAATATACAAGACTTGAATTTTTTCAATAAAGTAAATGTAAAGAACATTCAAGGTAGTAAAGTTGATAAAACCATAGTTAAATTGGAAGTTGAAGAAAAGTCGACAGGGGCAGTTAGCTTTGGAGCCGGGTTTTCGACCGATAATGGTCCTCTTCTTGATATTGGAATCCGTGAACAGAATCTTCTGGGAAAGGGGCAAAAACTTAATTTTAATGGTACCTTAGCTGCGGAAAAAAGCACGGCTAGTATATCCTTTACAGAACCCTATTTTTTGAATCGAGATATTTTAGGGGGATTTGACATATACCGTATCATTCAAAGTAACCAAGACTCGAGCTCATTTGACTCAAAAGAAACGGGTGTTGGTTTAAGGGTCGGTTATTCTCTATCCAATTATCTAAGGCAAAATTGGCGCTATAAAGCTGAAGCCGCAACGATAGAGAATATTGGTAGTTCCGCATCAAATTTAATTAAGGCGCAGGAAGGAAGCAGGTTTCTTTCTGAGGTCGGGCATAGCTTAATTCACGATAAAAGAAATAGTAGGATTAATCCTACCGATGGGTATATGATTAAAGTCTTTAATGATTTAGCGGGACTAGGTGGTAGTGTTAAATACTTAAGGAATAAATTAGAGGGCGCCCAGTTTCTTGAATTATTTGACAAGTGGATATTAAGTTCGCGTGGTCAAGCTGGGTATATTTTTGGTATCGGAGATGATGATATTGAAATTACGGATAGGTTTACTCTTGGTGGTAATAATTTAAGGGGATTTGATAGGGGTGGTGTTGGACCTCGCGACATTACAACCGATGACGGCCTTGGGGGAGAATGGATGTATGCTGGTTCAATTGAAACAAGCTTTCCTTTGGGATTGCCCGATGAATTAGCATTGTCTGGACGTGTCTTTTCTGATTTTGGAAGTTTGGGTTCTGTTTCACCTTCTAACGCTAGTATCAAAGATACAGGTACTGTTAGGGCCTCCTTAGGAGCAGGAATAGGTTGGGTTTCTCCTTTTGGCCCCATTACCGTTGATTTTGGATATCCAATCAAAAAAGAGGCTTTTGACAAGACCGAACGCGTGCGATTAAATTTTGGAACCAGGTTTTAATATCATGATATATGTTAGACAATCAGTTATTTCTTTGCTTTTTATAATAATTATAGGACACGTGTCTTTCAGTGTATTAGCGCAAGATAATACACGAGTGCTTAAGATTGGCATTGTAGATATTGAATCTGTTACCCGGCAATCGCTTATGGCCAAAGATATCGCTCGTCAGATTGATATAAAGCGTAGAGAATTTATGGGTGAAATAAAAGAAGCTGAAACCTCTCTTCGAAGTGCGGATGAGGAATTGCAAAAAAAGCGAGTTCTGCTCTCTCCAGAAGCTTTTAACGACGAGGCTAGAAAGTTTAGAGTTAAAACTACAAATCTCAGAAAAAAAGTTCAGGATAGAAACAAAGAATTGTCGCAACTTCGTTCTGTTGCAAACAGGGCAATGGAAAAGGCAATCACGAGAGCACTCTCGAAAATTACGAAAGCCAATGGATATAATTTAGTTTTTAGATATTCACCGCAGGTAATATTGGTAAGTCCCAATTTTTTAGATATTTCTAAACCCGTTCTTACTCAATTGAATAAAGATAGTCCCGTATACGATGTTTCTAATAATAAGATAAAAGATGGAAAGTGATAAATGGCTGATAGCCGGTTTTTCTCTGTTGGTGGTCCATTTAAATTAGCTGAATTGGCCCAGATTAGTGGTGCTATTATTGAACGTGACCTGAGCCACGACATGAAATTCTTGGATATACTCCCATTGTCAACTGCAAAAAAGAATAACGCAAGTTTTTTTAATAATCGTCGTTATTTTAAAGAGTTTCAAAGCTCAAACGCTGGAGCTATTATTCTTGACCCTAGTTTCATAAGCCAAGCGCCATCTGAAGCTTCGTTGTTAACTTCGAGGAACCCGTATTTGGCATATGCAAAGTTAACCCATGCTTTTTACCCTGAAAAAATTCTCCAAGAAAACGTACATTCCGGAGCATTTCTTGATTCATCGGCGAAGATTGGAAAATCAGTTATGATTGATGCTGGTGTAATAATTAAAGAAAACGTTGAAATTGGTGATTATTGCTCGATTTCTGGAAATACCTTTATTGGAGCTGGAGTTAAGATTGGTGATAATAATATTATTGGTTCGAATATTTCGATTACGCATTGCTTGATGGGTTCCTCTAATATTCTGCACGCTGGTGCTAGAATCGGGCAAGACGGATTCGGATATGCTCCAAATATACCTACTCATGAGAAAGTTCTTCAATTAGGTAGAGTTATCATTGGTAATAATGTTGAAATTGGTGCTAATACATCGATTGACAGAGGATCTGGCCCAGATACTGTAATAGGGAATGGCACTAAAATTGATAATTTAGTTCATATTGCCCACAATGTGCAAATTGGTTCAGGTTGCTTTATAACTGGACAAAATGGCATTGCCGGGAGTGCAAGAATTGGAAATCACGTTGCTTTTGGTGGACAAGTTGGGGTATCAGGTCATGTAAGTATTGGAGATAATGTGCAGGTTGCGGCACAGAGTGGGGTTTCTACAGATATTAAGGCAGGCATGACTGTGGCTGGAACTCCTGCTCAAAGCGCTCGAGAACACTGGACCGGATTAGCTTTATTAAGGAAATTAGTGAAGCAAAGGAAAAATTAGCGATGGAATCAGATATATTTAAGGATCAAAATGTTATTATAGACATTGATAAAATCATGGAAATGATTCCACACAGATACCCATTTTTGATGATCGATAGGGTCAGTGATCTTGTTCCAAATAAAAGTGCCATTGGTATTAAAAATGTTTCAATCAATGAACCACACTTTCAAGGTCATTTTCCAGATAAACCCATTATGCCGGGTGTGCTAATAATTGAGGCCATGGCACAGACTGCAGGGGTACTAGTAGTTTATTCGTTAGGTGATGAAACACATGGAAAGCTTGTATATTTTATGTCAGTTGAAAATGCAAAATTCCGAAATCCTGTTCTTCCCGGTGATGTTTTAAAAATTCAAGTAGAAACAAAACAGCATCGAAAATCGGTCTGGAAATTTGATGGCACAGCCAAGGTTAATGACGTTATTGTCTCGGAATCTACATTCACTGCGATGATTATGGACAGATGACAAAAATACATTCAACAGCAATCATTGAAAAAGGCGCATCTATCGGTGGAAATGTTCATATAGGTCCATACTGCTGTGTTGGAGGTAATGTGGAATTGAATGATGGAGTTATATTAGAGTCTCATGTTGTGGTCGCCGGTAAAACTAGTATCGGAGCAGGTACCCATATTTTCCCTTTTGCATCAATTGGGAATAGCCCTCAAGACCTCAAGTATAAAGGTGAGGACTCTGGGTTAGAAATTGGCTCTGATAATATCATCAGGGAGCATGTTACGATGAATCCAGGTACTGAAGGGGGAGGTCTTGTAACTCGAGTAGGCAATAATGGCGTGTTTATGGTAGGGTCGCATGTTGCCCATGACTGTTTATTAGGGGACAACGTAATTCTTGTAAACAATGCTACTTTGGCTGGTCATGTGGAAATTGATGACTTTGCTATTGTTGGCGGCCTTTCGGCTGTTCATCAGTTTGTCAGAATCGGCCGTCATGCTATGATTGGTGGTTGCTCCGGAGTTGAAAACGATGTCATTCCATATGGGTCCATTGTGGGTAATCGCGCCCATCTCTCTGGATTAAATTTAGTAGGTTTAAAACGGAGGGGTTTTTCTCGTGATGTTATACATGATTTAAGAAGAGCGTATAGGTTATTATTTTCTCAAGAGGGAACGCAAGCTGAGCGTATTGAAGATGTTGCTGATTTATTTTCAAATATTGAACCAGTTATGGAAATTATTGAGTTTATGGGAGCGGAAAGTTCAAGGGCTATATGCCAACCTCTGCTGAAGGATGCCGCCTAAATTAGCTATTATTGCTGGAGGCGGTGACCTTCCAGGGAAACTTATTAACCATCTGATAAATACTAAGCAAGATTTTTATGTTATCGGTATTATAGGGCATGTAAAAACTGATCTTTTGGAAAATGTAGCTCATAGTCTAATACGTATTGGTCAGGCTGGTCTCGGAATTAATATATTAAAAAGAGAAAAAATAACAGATATCATAATGATTGGTAATGTTAAATTACCTTCGTTACTTGATTTAAGGCCAGACTTGCGGACTTTTGTTTTCTTTCTTCGAGTTATTATAAAATCAGCCTTTAAGTTTATTGGAGACGATAAAATATTATCTAACGCGGCATTAGAACTAGAGAGGGAAGGGTTTAAAATCGTTGGAATTGATGATGTGTTAACTGATATTATAGCGCCTGCTGGTATTCTTGGATCTGTTTCAATGAATAAAAAATTTGCTAAAGACGTTCGTGTTGGGATAGGCGCCGCTCTTGAACTTGGGCGGTTAGATAAAGGACAGGCTGTCATAGTAAAATCTGGTAAAGTTATTATGAGGGAGGATAGGGGGGGGACGGCTGAGTTAATTAACCAGGCTAAGATGCTTTCTAATTCCAATAATGCTATTTTGATTAAATTAAAGAAACCTGGGCAAGATACACGACTAGACCTTCCCACCATTGGCATTGAAACTGTAAAACAAGCCTTTGAAGCCCGACTTGTTGGTATTGTGATTCAGGCTGGTGCAACAATCATAGTTGATCGTAATTCCATGATAAAAGAAGCGAACAAAAGCGGTTTGTTCATAAACTCAATTGAGTTGGATGAGGTTTAATTATGGCAATACCTCATATATATTTGATCGCTGGAGAACCCTCTGGAGATATTATTGGTGCCCGTTTAATTAATTCAATTCAATCCAAAACGAATAATAAGTGCTTTATTTCAGGAGTTGGTGGGACGGAAATGGAGAAATTAGGTTTTAAAAGTTTATTCCCTATGTCTGAAATTACGGTAATGGGTTTGGCTGAAGTAATTCCTAGTCTGCCTAATTTGTTTATGCGTATCAGACAAACAATTGCAGATATTACAAAAAAAAATCCATGCATAGTTGTTACCATAGACGCGCCTGATTTTTCATTTCGTATTCTTAAAAAAATATCTAAAAGCGAGATACCGCTTGTTCATTATGTAGCGCCATCAGTCTGGGCATGGAAGCCTGGACGGGCGAAGAAAATTGCACAATTTCTGAATAAACTTCTAACATTGTTTCCATTTGAACCGCCTTATTTTGAGAAAGAAGGTTTAAATACCGTTTTCGTTGGGCACCCAATTGTAGAGAGCAAAGCAGGAATGGGCGAAGGTGTTATTTTTAGAAAAAAGCATAAAATACCCAGAAGTGCTAAAGTGTTAAGTGTATTACCAGGAAGTAGAGTAGGCGAGATTAAACGTCTTTTGCCGATAATAATGAATGTCATAAGTTCTTTAGATGACAAAAATCTTTTTATAATTTTACCGACATTGGATAATCTTTTTGATCATATAAAAAACTTCTTAAAGCATTGGGATATCTCAGTTATTGTTACTACAACAATAGAAGAAAAATATGCTGCGCTAGCCGCCTCTGACGTGGCTATAGCTGCTTCGGGAACAGTATCTCTTGAGTTGGCTATGGCAAGAGTGCCCAATATTTCAATCTATAAATTTAATCCTATTACAGCTTTTATAGGACGGAGACTTGTAAAAACTAAATTTTCTAATTTAGTTAATATACTATTGGATAAAGAAGTGGTTCCTGAATTAATACAAGAGAAATGTAATTCGGACTTAATATTTAAGGAGATTAAGAAGTTATTGAATAATGCAACGATTTCCGACTTACAGTTAAAGAATTTTGATATAGCAATTAAACAACTTACAAATAATTCAGCGAAACCCAGTGATAAGGCTGCTAATATAATTTTGGAAACAATTAAATCTTATGTCAGTAAATAGAATCTAAAAGGTGTAAAATGGTTTTAAATTCAGAGGGCTATAGGCTCTTACATACTATGATTAGGGTAATTGACCTTAATAAATCGATCGATTTTTATACCAGATTGTTAGGTATGAAACTTTTACGCAAAGTTGATAACACAATTGGGCGATTCACTCTCGCATTTGTTGGATATAATCGAGAGGAGGATGCTAGTGTTATTGAATTAACTTATAATTGGGACCAAAAAACAGCTTATGAACATGGAAATTCATTTGGCCATTTAGCTATAGCTGTTCCTAATGCATATAAAACCTGCGATAATTTAGAAAAAGAGGGTGTAAATATTCCCCGGCCTGCTGGGCCCATGAAGGGGAGTAAACGCGTGATCGCATTCATAGAAGATCCTGATGGATATAAAATAGAACTTGTTCAAAGAGATTAAACGATATTATACACAAGATTTTGAGCTTGAAATTATAGAAGGTAGTTTTTCAATTTTGCTTTTCTTATCTATTACTTAATTCGATATAGTCTCTTTTGTTTTCACCTAGATACAACTGACGGGGTCTACCAATTTTTTGTGTAGGATCTTCTATCATCTCATTCCATTGAGAAATCCAACCTACCGTTCTAGCTACTGCGAATAATACAGTAAACATAGTTTCGGGTATGCCAATTGCCTTAAATATTATCCCTGAATAAAAATCCACATTCGGATATAGCTTTCTATTTACGAAATATTCGTCTTCAAGAGCGATTCTCTCCAGTTCCATTGCTAAGTCAAGCAATGGCTCATCTTTAATCCCAAGCTCATCTAAAACCTCATGACACGACTGCTGCATAACTTTAGCTCTTGGATCAAAATTTTTATAAACTCTATGGCCAAATCCCATCAAACGGAAAGGATCATCTTTATCTTTAGCCTTTTTAATGAAGCTTGGTATTTTACTCACGTCACCAATCTCATTAAGCATTTTTAAAACAGCTTCATTTGCTCCACCATGCGCAGGCCCCCATAACGAAGCTATCCCCGCAGCTATGCAAGCAAATGGATTGGCTCCGCTGGACCCTGCTAATCTTACTGTAGAAGTTGATGCATTTTGTTCGTGGTCTGCATGAAGAATTAATATACGATCCATTGCTTTAGCGAGAGTTTTGCTAACTACATAATCCTCTGCGGGTGTAGCAAACATCATATGTAAAAAATTTTCAGCAAATCCGAGGTCATTTCTAGGAGTTATAAATGGTTGTCCAACAGAATATTTGTAAGCTTGAGCAGCAATAGTAGGCACCTTTGCAACAAGTCGATACGACGATACCATTCTATGATGAGGATCATTAATGTCTAAACTATCGTGGTAAAAAGCTGAAAGTGCACCTACCACGCCACACATTATTGCCATTGGATGTGCGTCTCGCCGAAAACCATGAAAGAAAGTGTTAAATTGCTCATGTAGCATGGTATGACGTGTAATATCGTTAACAAAACTCTCTTTCTGAGATTGATTAGGTAGGTCACCAAAAAGCAAAAGATAGCAGGTTTCTAAATAGTCAGAGTTTTCTGCTAGTTGATCAATAGGATATCCTCGGTAAAGCAGGATACCCTCATCGCCATCAATATAAGTAATCTTTGATTCACAACTTCCTGTGGAGGTAAAACCAGGGTCATATGTAAAACAATTAGTGTCACCATATAGTTTTCGGATATCAATTACGTCAGGTCCAACGGAGCCCTTGTAAACTGGCAACTCAAAAGTCTCTCCGGAATTATTATTTATAAGTGTAAAAGTATTATTTTTTTCTAATGACATTTTCTATCCCAGAGTTTTATATTCTTATTTGTTGGCGGTTATATGAATTTTTGCTATTAAATGTCAAGCAAACTGGCGAATTTTGTAAAAATTACATTGTGTCATTAATTCGTTTTAAGGTCTCTAATTTACCTAAAACAGCCATAATTTCAAAAATACCGGGTGAGTTAAAGTTGCCGCTTAACGCTATTCTAAGAGGTTGCGCCACCTTGCCTAGGCCCATATTATTTTTAAGTGCAATATCTTTAATTGTATTTTCTAGTGACTCATGATCCCATTTTGCTAATTTTTCTAAAGAACCATAAACCTGAACCAATAATTCCCTTCTACCTTTATCAAAATTATTTAATGCTTTTCCTTCTAACTTTATCACCTTATTTATACAATAAACTTGTGCATTATCAGCGAGTTCCAGTAATGTTTTAGATCTACCTTTTAAGTCGTTTAAACCTAATTTTAACCGGTGAGAAGACTTGGGAGATATATTATCTGAAAGTAACTTTGAAATCTTTGGTAAAATGAGGTTAATCAGGCGTTCTTCATCACAATGATTTATGTAATGACTATTAATGTTGTTTAATTTTTCTTGATCAAAACGCGATGCTGACTTTCCAACTTTATTTATTTCAAACCATTCTATTGCCTGTTTTTGAGTTATAATTTCATCATTCCCATGGCTCCAACCCAGCCTTAAAAGATAGTTGTTAATGGCTTCAGGTAAGAAACCCATTTCTTTATATGCATCTACCCCAAGGGCTCCGTGCCGCTTGGACAGTTTAGCACCATCCGAACCATGAAGTAAGGGCATATGAGCATATTCAGGTATCTTCCAATTCATCGATCTGTATATTTGAATTTGGCGAAACGTATTTGTAAGGTGATCATCTCCTCTTAGAACATGGGATATATTCATATCGTTATCGTCCACGGCCGCCGCTAGCATATAGGTTGGAGAGCCATCGGATCTCAGTAATATCATATCGTCTAATGTATTATTAGCTACTTCTACTTTACCTTGTATTAAGTCATTGATAGTAGTTGATCCTGAAAGTGGCATTTTAAGGCGAATTACTGGTTTAATGTCGACTGGAGCATCTTCGGACGCTTTATCTCGCCAAGTCCCATCGTAGAGCCTCGTGCTTCCCTTCTTAAGTGCTCTCTCGCGCATTTCAACTAACTCTTCTTGAGAGCAATAGCACTTATAAGCCTTACCCGAATTCAGCAAACTCTTCGCAACTTCTTTATGACGTTCGAAATGTGATGCTTGTGAATATATTTCTTCATCCCATTCAAGTCCCAACCACCTCATTCCTGATACGATTGCATTTGTGGCCTCTGTTGTTGAGCGTTCTTTGTCTGTATCCTCTATCCGGAGAAGAAATTTCCCTCCATAATGTTTGGCATATAGCCAGTTAAAAAGAGCTGTTCTAGCCCCCCCAATATGTAAAAATCCAGTGGGTGATGGAGCAAACCGCGTAATTACTTTGGACAATATATTTACCTGATGTTTTGAAATAATTTAAAAATAAATTTATCTATATTGATTTTTTTATTTGGATTACTGAGAAAGTAATTTTAATGGAGGAGCGCTTATCAAGCCTGGCTCAAAATAATTACCTGTAATTTCTTATCAAACCCGCTAATTTTCCCTGAATTTTGACCCTATTCGCTTCAAAGATTTGCGTTTCATAATTTTTATTTGCTGGAACCAATTCAACAGTCTTACCTTTTTTTTGTAGCAACTTTAAAGTCGCGTCTTGATTATCTATTAGTGCGACTATTATCGAACCATTCTCTGCTTGATCACATTTTTTTATAACAACTGTATCTTCATGATGGATTCCAGCTTCAATCATTGAGTCACCATCTATTTTAAGGGCGTAGTGTTCCCCATTACTCATCATATCAGCTGGCACATCAATAGTATTTGACGGATTGTTTATCGCTTCAATTGGCATACCCGCTGCAATTTTTCCCATCAGAGGTATATTTAAGTGTTTGCCATATTCATTTTCAGTACCCAAGTTATTTTGATTGCCATTGAAATGCTTTGTTTTAGTGGGTTCCTGGTCAATTTTTGGGAGCTTAATTACCTCAAGGGCTCGGGCTCTATGCGGTAATCTTCTGATGTATCCTCTCTCCTCTAAACCTGTAATTAGTCTATGAATGCCTGATTTTGATTTCAAATTTAACGCTACCTTCATTTCGTCAAAAGATGGGGATATTCCAACCTGATTGAGTCTTTTGTTGATAAATTTAAGAAGTTCATATTGTTTTTTAGTAAGCATCAAATTCCCCTATTTTTAGTCTTAATAATAGCCTTGCAAAATAATAAAATACTAGAACCTAGAATCTAAACCCACAAAAATCTTACAAACATCAAAATTATGACTATAAATGAACCACCTATTTGTTCTATTTTAGTTCTCGTTTGAGGTCAATAGATAATTTTAAAAAAATACAAAATAGACTGATTAGTTTATAAGAAATGATCCAATCGAATTACCGTAACTCGACTTCCTTTTTTAAGAGCTTTTGCGAATGGAGGTCGTACAACTAGGCATTCGGCTTTTGCAAAGTTTAGCAACATAGAACTATCTTGATAAGTAAAAGGAGTTGCCGTGAGTTCGCCATCTTTTTCTATATTTAGTTTTGCTCGTAAATAGTCTTGTCTACTATCATTTTCTTCTAGATTGACGGTTGTAATTGCGCTCTCTAACGGATTTTGATAATTATCAGAGCCCAGTAACTTATTAATCGTCGGGACAAGAAATAGTATCGCCGTCACTCCCGCGGAAACCGGATTTCCTGGTAATCCTAACATGGGTATTCCATTAATATTTCCAAAAATAAGTGGCTTACCCGGACGCATCGCAACACGGCCTATTTTTATTGTATTCTTGTCTTCACATAAAATCTTTCTGATTAGGTCATAATCACCAACTGATGCCCCTCCTATTGTAACTAGTAGATCAGTATTAATTGTATCGGATAACTTTTTTCTTATTACATCAATGTCATCTCTGGCAATGCCGAGGTTAATTGGCGATCCCCCGGATGCTTCAATTAAAGCGGATAGTCCTAAACTATTCGAACTTATAATTTGGTCGGGACCTATTTCATCTCCGGGATATACGAGTTCAGAGCCCGAAGAAAAAACCGCAATGCGTGGTTTTTTTGTAACTTTAATCCAAGGAATATTCATTGCTGCTATGAGAGCTATATTTCTAAAGTTTAATCTTGTACCAGATTTAATAAGCACGTCACCCTTTTTAAAATCCAATCCACTATGCCTAACATATTTAGCCGAGATTTCAGTTTTTTGGATTAAAATATGATCTTTTTCTTTAATTGTATTTTCTTGTATTATAATTGTATCAGCATTCTCCGGTATCCGTGCTCCTGTGAAAATTCGAATTGTCTCACCTTCATTTAACAGTCCATTGAATCCATTTCCGGCTGAAGACTCTCCGACTTGTTTAAGTTTAATGGGAGGTGACAAATTAAGGTCGTCAGATCTTGCTGCGTAGCCGTCCATTGCTGAGACCCGATTTGGTGGATGATCAACCCTTGAAATTAGATCTTCTGCTAAAACTCTACCAAGTGCGTTTGCTATTGAAATATCTTCATCGCCAATTTTAGTAATACTACCAAGTATTTGTTTTAATGCCTCATCTACTTGAATCATGCCGCCATTTAACTTTGACATATTATTGTTCAATCTCTCTATATTCTCCTGATTTACCGCCAGCTTTATAAATCAAACGAATATCACTGATGCGCATTTCTCTGTCAGCAGCTTTACACATATCGTATATTGTTAAAGCAGTTACGGTTACAGCTGTTAATGCCTCCATTTCCACTCCAGTTTTTCCAACCACCTTGCACGTTGCCTCAATACTAATCGAACTTTCGTTTATATTAGGTGTTAAAATTAAATTTACTGAAGTGAGGTTAATAGGGTGGCATAGCGGAATTAAGTCTGGGGTGCGTTTAGAACCCATAATACCTGCAATTTGAGCGATGGAGAGAACGTCGCCTTTTTTAACAGCTCGTTTATTTATTAATTCTAATGTTGTCGATTTCATAAAAATAGAACCTGCAGCAATAGCTATTCTCTCCGTTTCATTTTTTTTCAAAATATCTACCATCACAGCATTTCCATCGGTGTCAATATGGGTTAGTTCGGTCATTTCGAAGCCTCAATGTTATTTGGCAGGTCATTATTTAGTAACCTTTGCACCGCACATTCTATATCATTCTCTCGCATTAGAGATTCTCCGACTAGAAAGCAATGAATACCTGCCATATTTAACCGTTTTAAATCACTATTTTTATAGATACCAGACTCGCTAACTAATAAAACATCGGCGTCAACTATTTGAGCAAGCTTTTCTGAGGTTCCCAAATCTACTTCAAATGTTTTCAAATTTCTGTTATTAATTCCTAAAATTTTCGGTGATAGCTTCAGCGCTGCTTCCATTTCAAGCATATTATGTACTTCGATTAAAACATCTAACTCTAACTCTAATGCTGCATCGTATAATTCTTGTGCACGATCCAGATCGAGAATGCCCATGATTAGCAGAATGCAGTCGGCACCGATAGCTTTAGACTCAATTACTTGATAGGTGTCGATAATAAAGTCCTTTCGAAGGATTGGAATGCCCACGACTTTTTTTACATCGGTTAAGTATTTGTCTGCGCCTCTAAAATATGGCTCGTCAGTTAATACGGATAAGCACGTTGCCCCCCCATTTTCATAAGCCCTACCAATTTCCTTTGGTTGGAAATCCTCTCTTATTAGTCCTTTTGATGGAGAGGCTTTTTTTATTTCCGCGATAAGCCCAAATTTATTTAAATTTTTAGCATCAGCAAGTTTATCTATGAATTTCCGAGGTTTTTCTAACAAGCGACACTCTTGTAACATTGTTGACTCGGATATTTTCCCCTTTTGGCTAACGATATGCAATTTTTTTCTTTCACATATCTCGACTAGAATATTAGTCAAATATTTTCTCCATTTGTATCCTGATTTGTCATATTAACTAAACGGCTGAGGACCCGTTTTGCTTCGCCATTATCAATGGCTTGGGCTGCATGTTCACAACCTTCCCGTAAAGTTTTTACCTTACCTGCCACAATTAATGCCGCTGAAGCATTCAAAATTACAACGTTTCTATACGCTGAGGCCGACCCACTTAACATTTCAATTATCGCTTGCGCATTATAATTTGGATCACGGCCTTTAAGGTCTTCAATTTTAGCGGTTGGAATATTTGCATCGGATGGATGTACTTCAAATTCTATAATTTTTC